>Ga0255346_1000370_pt1 | contig 76661 bp, 69 predicted proteins | sample wastewater_treat_FD_194410 | JGI IMG/M metagenome (GOLD analysis project Ga0255346, IMG submission 194410) | Wastewater microbial communities from Lulu Island WWTP, Vancouver, Canada - plant22 | ecosystem: Engineered > WWTP > Wastewater > Unclassified | place: Canada: Vancouver, British Columbia...
GCTCTTAATCTTGGTAAATTAGGATTAATAGTATATGCCATACACTTTAAAGATTAATAATTATTATATTGTATATATATTTAATTATTACACTTAAAGCGTTGCCAAGCTATTGGGCTATTACGCATTGCTTGACAGTATTAAATAAATATAATAAAGTCATAAAAACAAAACTAATGGAGGTTAGTATGATAATCCCAACCGTCGTGGCTGAAGACATCGAAGCTCAAGCAATCAAATCAGGGCGTCCTGAAGAGTTTCTAGCGGGAGTAATTATTGTTTGTCAAATAACAGGAGTAGGAACAGAAAACTTAACCGCTTTTCTTAAAAAAAGTAAAATGACGAACTTTAAAAATGTAGAAAAAATTGTAAACAGAATCAAAGGAGGTATAAAGTATTCTAAAAACAAATAATCATCAAAACCTCGTCCACTAGCCGTGACGAGGTTTTCTTTTTTTATAAAAACTACTTATTCATATAAAATTCTCTTTTCTTTTCATCAAATTTTTCAATTGCATATCTAAGCATTGTTCTTGGCATTTTTTTATAATGTTTTTTCAAAAATTCTTCTTCTTTTTTCTGATCTACTCTTTTTCCTAATTCACGCAACATCCAACCAACTGCCTTATGAATTAAATCGTGCTTATCATTTATTAAAATTTCAGCAATACTTAAAGCATCTTTTGTTTCTTTATTTTTTATAAATGTAAAGCACGATATCATTGCAATTCTTTTCGTCCATAAATGATTTGATTTTGCAAATTCATATAAAATTTTTCTATCCTTATTAAGTAAATAATTTCCTACAATATTTGGAGCTGATAAATCAACTAAATCCCAATTATTTATATATTGTTTATTTTTTATATAAAGATTAAAAATATTTTTTCTTTCTGTTTCCTTTTTAGATATTTCAAATTTTTTTACTAAAATTAAAAGAGCAGTTAATCTATGCTCATGGATTTTGCTATGTAATAATTTCTCCGTATCTTTTAAAGAAATATTAAAATATTTTTTTACAATTTGACGCTGAATTGGAACTTTTATTCCTAAAAAAATATCCCCTTCTCCATATTGACCAGGACCAGTTTTAAAAAATCTTTGTAAATTTTTTGCTTGATTTTTATCCTCTAAGGATTTTAATTCATTTACAAGTTTATCGTATTTCATCTTCTATTTTTCAATTTATCGTACTTATCTTCATAATAATTTATTTGATCTACCATACTGCTCTCAAATTCAAATTGCTCCACCGGAGCATGTCTGAAATAAAAATTATCATATTCCATAATATCCAAAAGATATCCTGCCGCTTCTTCTGGAGTTTTTATAAAATTCGGAATACAATTTTTATTTTGTAAAAAAACAACATAATCTTTGGCTACTACATAACCTCTCTGAAATGCCCTGTCCAAATGAACAGCCATCCAAAAGGGACTAATGAAATAATCTTCATAGCACCAGTCACCCACATTTTCTATTGTTGCATCTCCATATTTATTTATTTCTTCGGAGTACAACCTTACCGCCTTAGTTAATTGTTTATATTTTGGAACACTATAACTTTCATCAAATTCATATTGAGTTATCCTAATAACATGCCTTATTGTATCCATCAAACATTGTCTTGTTAAAATAATCTCATCTTCTTTAGCAATTATTTCATTTATAGTAAAATCTCTGGTTTCAAAATAATCATCCAAATCTAATGCCAGCTCAACCCCATCACCGTATTCAAAATCTTCTGGCATAAATTCTTTGGCAATCTCATTATCCGAGGCCTCAAAATCTCCATCATTAGATATTCTAACAATATCAATATCTCTTGGTTTTTCATTTTTTTCATCTAAAAAATTTATTTTCAGCAAAGCTCTCGCTGCCCCACCTTTATAAGCATATCCATTTGGTAATTTTTTATCGTGAAAAGAATTCTCAATCTTAATATGAAACAATCCAGTTTCTTTGTCTTCGAAAATATTCTTACTCTCTATTGGTATTCCATACTCCTTTAATAAATTTAAAATACTCGAATCATTAACAAGATTCTCTCTTTTTGTAACATCTTCTAATAATTCTTGCCTATCCGATAAATCAATCTCTAGTTTATCACCCAAATTTTTTTCTAAAAATTTTACTAAATTTTGTATTGGATCTGCGTCGTAAATTAGAGGAATTTTTTCATACTTATTCATAATTAAGATCACTTAATATTCGTGTTTCTAAACACAACAAAAAGTCCGATTATTATAATTATATATGGCCATAAAATACGCCAATTAAACAAGTAATAAAAGTGGACGGGAAAATACATTTTCAATATATATACTAATCCCACTAAAATCATTGCGAATCCTAAAAAAATTTTTACGCTTCTTTTTCTATTGATTTCTTCTATGGTGTCGTCTATTTCTTGTTTTGAAGAATCTTCTTTTATGCCTCTCTCAAGTGGTATGAGAATTGCTAAAATTAAATATAAAACTAATCCAAATCCACTAAAAAATGTAAAAGTAATAAAAAGTATTCTTATAATCCAGGAATCTATTTCAAAATAAACTCCAAGACCACCACTAATTCCTAATATTACTCTATCATGTCTTGAACGATATAGTTTTTTTATTGGCAAATTAGGCTTTTTTGTTTCTTCCATATTTTTTATTGTTTAATTAAGTAAATTGCATAATTAAGTTGGGCATCAACATTTGAATTATCTGGATTTTTGACAATTACATCTGGATTGATTCCATTTTTTTCTATAGATCTTTTATTGGGAGTGAGCCAAAAAGCTGTTGTAATCTTAATTGAAGATCCGTCTTGCATGGTTAAAAGCTCTTGTATGCTACCTTTTCCAAAAGTTTTTTCGCCCACTATGGTCGCTAATTTATAATCCTGTAACGCTCCTGCTAAAATTTCTGAAGCAGATGCTGAACCTTCATTTACTAAAACTATTGTTTTTTTATTTTTTAACATTGCATCATTATCAGAAGTAAAAACAATTTCAGATCCTTCTGTTTTGTTTTTTTGTATAACAACAACATCGTGATCTACCCAAAGTCCTGAAATTTTAATAGCCATATCTAAATATCCACCGGGATTATTTCTTAAATCTATTATAAATCTGTTAGCTCCTCGATTTGTCAATTCATTTATAGCTTTAACTGTCAAGTCATAACTATCAGAACCAAAACTTGTAATTTTTATATAACCAACTTCGTCCTTTAATCCATAAGAAACATTATTAATGTGAATTTTGGCTCTCACTATATTTAAAACTACTTCTGTATTATCTAAATGTCTAATTTTTAAAGAAACACTTGTGCCAGCAGCTCCTCTTATTAGGCTGACAACTTTATCAAGAGTCATACCCGTAGTTGATTGTCCATTAACCTCCAAAATCATATCTCCTGATTTTATTCCTGCGTTTTTTGCTGGGCTATCATCAATTGGCGCAACAACTGTTATATAACCATTTTTCAAATCAAGTTGAGCACCAATTCCTTCTAAATCGCCAGTAAGCTGAGTCATAAATATATCTGAATCATTTTTTGTCATATAAATAGAATAATCATCTTCTAAAGAAGAAACCATTCCAGATATTGCTCCTTCAAGCATTTTATTATAATCAATATTCCCAGCATATTTTGATTTTATAAAACCCCATATATCATAAAACTTTTGAAAATTAACATCCGTTGGTTCATTTAATTGTTTCACGGTTATGTTTAATGCCTGATTTATAATTTTATTACCACTTTCATCAAATTTTACCAAATCCATTGTATTAAAATCTGACTGAGTAATTGTTTGTGAAATTTTACTCAAATCAATTTCTAAAGTTCTGGTTTTTATTTCATGCGCTATACCGTTAAAATCTATATAAAACAACTTTCCTTTTCCAGTTACTTCTAATAATAATTTTCCCTTATATTTATTTAATAAAGTTTTATTATTTAATATTTTTGAAATTTCCGTATCTTTTAAACCAATCGTGATTGTTTTAAATAATTTTGCAAAATTATTTTTTGTAACTTCGTAAATTGCACTATTCTTTGGATTTACATAATAAAATTTATTATTATCATTTTCTAATAAAAATTTTCCATCATAAATACTTGAAGCAAAGGTTAAATAAAATGGAAAAATTAAAATTGATAAAAATAATCCGATTTTTAAATATTTTTTCATATTTATTATTGTTTAATTTTTAGTATATATAATTATAGCAAACAATTCTAGATAAATAAAAAGCTAGGTTTCTCAAGACCTAGCTTAAATGAGTTTTATTTATACTTCCCACTTTGGGATGGGAGGCGTTTGTCTGGTTTGCTATTATGACAATTTTGACACGAACCGCGTCCCTTGTTACAACCACAAGTTGATTTTTCTAATTTTCCTGAAGAGTCAAGAAAATTTTGAGTGTCTTTTGTTGGTTGTTCAACAATTCCAGGCAAAACAGGATCCACCTCAAAGTTTGGAATTCCGATGCTTTTACTTTTACTCATTTTTTTCCTCCATTAAATTTTACTAAAACTAAAATTACTAAAATATAAATAATTTGTCAACAATAAAACATTCTCAACAATAAGAACGCAATCTTATTTTACTATTTTTTACAAAGTCAAAACATTGATGACGAATTTTAAAAATTTCTGAATTATTCAAGTATAAATTATTAAAAAAATAATCCATAAACATACTTATCGTTAATTTTTATAAAATAAACATCTGTTTACAAAAATATTCTTTTATATTAATATTCTTACATAAAACTTAAAAATTAGGAGGAAAAATGGAAAAGACCGATGTCGAAAAAAGGTTATCAGAAATATATGGCATCCTAATCAATAACGAATTGAGGGAATATTCAAATTATTTGAGACAAAAGGAATCTCAACTGATTGAATATGTTAGGGATAAAAAAATTCATCCTAAAAATATTCTGCCAGTAATTCCAGTTACAGATACAATTGACAAACAACTGGAATTAGCAGAGTCAAATTTCCCTCAATTTTCTCTAGATGCAGATTTGTGCAAAAAACCAAATAAGGATTGTCCGAAATTCAAAAGACCATCAATCGCCCAATGTGAATATTTAGAATATTTCAAAGACATTCCAAAAACACCACAACAAGCATATTTTGCAGTAGAAAAAAATGTTTTTTGTAGTCCAGCCACGCCTGCTTATTTAAGAGAAAAGGCTCGTAGCTCACAAAACAATGGTGAAGATGGATTAATGACAATGTTTGAAGTATTTGCTTTTATGGCTTTTGGGTCTTTTAATGATGTCTTTAAGAGTCAAAACTTTGAATCTCTTTATATCTTAAATTCATATTTGGCCGAAAATGATAATCATAGAATAATTTTGGAAATCATCAATAGAAATGGCTTTCCAGCGATAATTCTCCATGAAGAAGAAATAAACAGAAAACACCATTATGGTTATACACGCGATGGAATTGGGACAGTCAATATGGTGTCCACAGTTGAAATAAGAATTTAATATAAAGGAGCATTTATATGCTCCTTTTTTTGTATCAATATATCAAAAATAATTATTTAATATAAAATTTTCCTAATTTATAATTTTCTAAAACCTTTGCACTTGGAAAATACATTGGACTTGGCAGATTATCAATATCAAACCAATTCCACTCTGTAATTTCATCTGGTTCCATTACCTTTGCTTCACCTTCAAAATCCTCAGATATTAACCCAATTGTAACAAAATGCGCTGTCTCAACAATATCATTATTTACACATATTACTTCAACATTATTTAACTTAATTCCAGTTTCTTCCATTGTTTCTCTTTTTCCGCCATCTTCAAATGATTCAGCAAAATGTAACTTTCCACCCGGCATAGTCCAGCACCCTGCTCCATTTAATAAGCTAGACGCTTTTTCTGGATCTTCGTGTCTTTTTCCAAGTAAAACTTTTCCATCTTTAAGTAACATTACTCCAAAACCAACACCAACTTTTTTGTTTTCTTCCATATATTTATTTTTCGAGTAAGACTCGATTTTAATTATTATTTATGATTATCTATAATTGAAAAATGCAAACTTTTTTAACATTACAATCATAACAAAATTACAAAAAAAGAAAAGAGTGGTAGCATTTTAGCTACCACTCAAGTAAGATCATAACTATTTGTCTTTTGTGTTTTTCATATATATATGGGCAAGTTGACCACAGCAAAGCCCAGCTTCTTCACACTTGGCAATCGTGTCGACGACGACATTGAGACCTAAATTGCGAATTTCATCTCCCTTTTGTTTTAACAAGTCGAAATTACGATAATTCGCAAATGTCTTTAGGCCATCTCTGTGGCCACGCGTCGTTTTATTGAGGGGAATTAACTTGACCACAAATTTCTCTGGATCTAGTCCTTTGAGTTTGTCAGGTTTGAGCTCCCAACCCTCTCCACAAATAAAATTGAGAGTTATTGTTCTATTCGTGATGGTCTGTTTATCAAAGAATTCGATAAGACGATCTAAAGAAACGACTTTCGCTCCGTGAAAAAGCCAACGTCGTTCATCTTCATTTGTCGAATTGATTGACAATTGAAAATGGAGAAACCCGTCGAATATCTCCTCTTTGACACGCAAAACTTCTTTTAAAATCTCAAAGGGACCGACTCCGTCAATTATCGTATCGGGCACGATTGAATTATAACACGGCAAAAAACGGAAATCACCCCAACGATGATTCTTGAGGTAGTGAATCGCCTTAAGCACATTACTCCAATTGAGAGCCGGTTCACCCATACGAGCGAATCCAATTTTTGCTTTTTGTGTTTTTCGAACATGTGGCGATTCTCGGATAATCAAATCAATCTGTTCTATGATCTGCTCCGCGCTCAAGTTACCACGAAACGGTAAAAGTGGCACATCGCAAAAACGGCATTGATAGCCACAACCGAATTGCGTCGAAACAGTCATTAACCATTTTTGTTCGTGAGGGACAAGATTTGCTCGAATCAAATCCACATCATCAGTGACAAGAACCTGAGGATTCTCCTTTCCGGTAACATCCTGCATCTCCGTGCATTCCACGATATATGGATCACCCTTCGAATCAATCGTCTCGCAAATAAAAATTCTGCCACTCGGCAGTTCAACTATATCTTTCAGGGTTATCATTGTTTCTTCTCCTTTCTTTTCTTTGAAATTCACGAGCCAAAGTTGTGGCTTCGTAGTCATCATAAACAAGATTATCTGGCATGAAGTAGTAATTGTACTCCCCATCTTCCAAAAAACAAACATTTGGAAATTCACTTGATAGCGTCTTCCGTATGTTATCGAAATCATTAACAACACCACGACATTCCCGTACTGTCAGTTTAGGAACGAACGAATAAAACTTAATCCATTGCCGAACCCAATCCACGCCTTGACCCACATAGACCACTACTGCTCTTAAGTGAGAAAATTTCAGAAGTCTTTCCAGTTCTTCTTTACGAACTTCTGAAATAGTATGCGTGGACACCACCACCTGATGAAAACCAAGCGACTCAATCACTGCCAATTTATCAAGCAAATCTTCGTTTGTGTGAAGATCAACCTGACGACCGTGATTGTTGCAAATAGCAATAATTTTTTTAAGCGTTGGGAGATTTTCCTCTAAATTAAACAATGGGTCACCACCACCGGAAACTGAAACTTTCAGCCCAGTAAATTGCCCAATACACCAATTCAAATAATCCCAGTCAATCGCTTGTCTCTTTTGCTTCAACCTATGGTTGGCAAAAGCACAAAAAAAACATTGCCTTGCGCAACCAAAATTGGTGACAATGGAAAAATTCCTGCTTTGACAACACAAAGTATTATCAGGCTCAGATTTCTCCTTTCGCACCTGTATCGTCATGATTATTCCTCCTTATTATTTGATTTGTAAATTTTTAAATATACAAAAATATTAACAAATTTTCAAATCATTATACAAAAAAATGAATAAAAAGTCAATGGTGCCCAATGATTTTTCTCAAATACTGAAAACAAGAATGAATTTTAGGGTCAGTTATTTTTTGCCAAGCAGATATATTCCCCCTTAGAAGATATTCACGCAATTGAGTGGCACTAATGTCATCTCGATCAACTTTTTCAAACCCAATCTTGTAATTTATATAAATCCACTCCAACTTCGTTTCACTCCCACCATAAACAACATCGGGGATTTTTCCTGTATAAAATTGACAGAAGGAAATTATCCAATTACCCCATTCGCTATATTCCCTTTCGGTTTTTGGGGTATTATGCGGGTCTGGAAAAAATCCAATTTTCAACCTTTTATTATCACCGTAAATTTGTTTTATCAAATAAATTCTATCTAAAATATTAAAAGGATTTCTTTTGCTACCATATGACTGGCATTCACCAACAAGTAAAATTGCTTCCCTGCATTCCGAAAGCATTTTATCAACGATTTTCTGGTGACCAACATGAACATGTTGGAATCTACCATGAAACAATCCAAATTTATATTTGTATTTAGCCATAAACCCAACTCCTTTCTTCCTATTTGGTGGGCATGAGAGGATTCGAACCTCTGACTTTCACGATGTGAACGTGACACTCTAACCACTGAGTTACATGCCCAAAACAAACTATTAATTACAAAATTTCAAATATATAATCAATTAAAAAAACACCTAAAAAAACCTTCTTTAACCTATTCTACTGTTACAGATTTTGCTAAATTTCTTGGTTTATCAACATTTAATCCTTTTGCATCAGCAACAAAATAACTCATAAGCTGAAGTGGTATTACATTTATAAGTGGTGATAATTCTTCTTGTGTTTGCGGAACAGAAATTATGAAATTTGATAATTTTTTTATCATTTCATCCTCAGGACAGTCTGTTATTGTTATAATATTTCCTCCTCGAGCGCGAACTTCTTGCATATTACTAATTACTTTTTCAAAAATTTCTCCACGATTAATAATAAAAACAATAAACATATTTTCATCAATAAGAGCTATTGGTCCGTGCTTCATTTCAGCAGCTGGATAACCCTCTGCGTGAATATATGAAATCTCTTTTAATTTGAGCGCGCCTTCAAGAGCAACAGGAAAATTAATTCCACGACCTAAATATAAAAAATTTTTTGCATCTTTAAAATTTGTAGAAATTTCCTGAATTTTATCCGCTTTATCTAATATACTATTTATTTTCTCTGAAATCAAACTTAATTCATTTATAAGTTTAGAATCTAATTCTAAACCCAATTCTTGCCTTAAAAAAAGTGAAAATAATATAAGAGCTGTAACTTGGCAGGTAAAAGCTTTTGTACTCGCAACGCCAATTTCAGGTCCCGCATGAAGATATATTCCAAAATCCACCTCTCTTGCAATACTAGACCCCACAACATTTACAATTCCAAGTGTTTTACAATTCTTTGCGACCCTTAGCGCAGCTAATGTGTCTGCTGTTTCCCCTGATTGTGAAATTGCAATTAATAAATCATTGTCTTTTATAATTGGATTTCTGTATCTAAACTCTGAAGCATAATCAACCACTGTTTCGATTCCGGAAATTTTTTCAATTAAATATTTTCCAATGAGAGCTGAGTGCCAACTTGTCCCACACGCTGTAATAATTATTTTATTAATTAATTTTGGATCAATATCAAAACTTAATTTAATTTTATTATCTCTAATTCTTCCTCTTAAAGTATTTTCAATTGAGTGCGGTTGTTCGTAAATTTCTTTTAACATGAAATGTTTAAATCCTGCTTTCTCTATTTCTTTTAAATTCCATTTTATTTCTTGAATTTCGCTATTTACTAAATTTCCATTTAAATTTTTTACATCATAACTATTTTTTGTAAGTGTAACTATTTCGTCATCCTTTATATAAATAACTTTTCTTGTATACTCAAGTATTGCGGAAGCATCACTTGTCACAAACATTTCATCATCCCCTATTCCTATTATAAGTGGCGAGCCACGACGCGCCGCAATAATACATTCTTCACTTTCACAGATTACGACTAAGCCAAAAGTTCCCTCAATATATTTTATTGCTTTTATTACAGCTTCCTCTAAATTTCCATTATAAAATTTTTCTATTAAGTGCGCTACGATTTCAGAATCAGTATCTGAAATAATTTTATGCCCACCTGCTTCTAAAATTTTTTTCAAAGCTCCATAATTTTCTATAATCCCATTGTGGATTATTGCAATTTTATTTTTACAATCCAAGTGTGGATGAGCATTTACAACACTAGAATCTCCGTGAGTTGCCCATCTGGTATGAGCTATTCCCATTGTTCCATTTATTCCCCTTCCTATTAATTCGTTTTCAAGTTCTGTGATTTGCCCTTTTTTCTTTACTGTTTCAAGTTTATTTTGAGATAAAACACAAATACCTGCGCTATCATAACCTCGGTATTCTAATCTTTTGAGTCCATTTATTAAAATAGGCACAACTTCTTTATTTCCAATATATCCTATTATTCCGCACATAATATTGAGTAATTAATGTAAATAAAAAAATTTATGTTTATCTGTGACACTAGCACTTATCATTTAAACAATATTTAAATTATAAATAAACAAAATTAATATCACAAAATTTAACATATTTTAATTCAAAATTCAAACTCTTGCGTTATTATCTAAGCGTCCAACCACCATCAACTATAATTGTCTGACCTGTTATATAATTTGATAAATCAGATGCTAAAAAAACAACAGCACCAGCGATATCTTCCGCTTGTCCCATTCTAGCAAGTGGAATCATTGATATTGTCTGTTTTTTGATATTTTCATCTGGGTTGTTAGCACCAGGAGTTTCAATAGAACCTGGAGCAACTGCGTTTACTCTAATTTTTCTATCAGCCAATTCTAAGGCAAGAGCTCTAATCATACTATTTACTGCTCCTTTTGAAGCGCAATAATGTGTAAGACCATTAAATCCCACAAAAGATGCAATGGAAGAAATATTTATTATACTTGCTCCATTTGACATTATTTCTAAAGATTTTTGAGAGCACAAAAAAACACTCTTTAAATTTACTGACAATACCCTATCCCAATCTTCCTCTGTTATTTCTGTAAAAGATTTAAACGGATAAATTCCCGCATTATTTACTAAAATATCAAGTCCACCAAAAAATTCTTTTGTTTTATCAATCATATTATCAACTTGATCTTTTTGAGAAACATCGCATTTCACAGCTAATACTTTTGTTCCAAGTAATTTAATTTCCTCTTCTACATTTTTCAATTCTATATCATCAATATCAGAAATAACTACACTACAACCTTGTTTGACTAAAGCAAGTGCGATTCCCTTACCAATTCCTTTGCTAGCCCCAGTAACTAGGGCAATTTTATTTTTTAATAACATAGTTTTATTTTAATTATTTATAAATTGCTTTATCAAATATATTGAAATATTTTTCACACAAAAAATCTCTCCCGTACTCCTTCTTTTATTCTTCTAAATAATCATTAAACATAATAATAATTTTAGTTTATTTTTACTGTTTGTTTTTTAATTTTTCTAAATTATCCAAAATTTCTAATTTTTGTTTTGCATTTTCAAGATAATCTAAAACTTCAATTGACTTATCAATAAAATCTTCTTTAGTTATATTATAATTTTTATCTGAAATATATCTAGAAATAATATCAATATATTGAACTACCATTGTTCCCATTTTTTTATTATTTTCCATTACCTGCTTTACATATTCATCTTTAAATAAAATATCTTTTATAGACGCTTCATTTTTCCCTTCTAATTTTGCAAATATGAGATTCCAAAAATCTTCAAATTTTGATTCAATTTTTTGTTTTCTATGCTCGTATTCATTCATCAATGCATTTCTTACAATTTCAAAATCCTTGAATTCTAATTTATCTACAATATTTTCTAAATCTTTTATATCGCTTTCCCTAGTATTATCCCAAGAATATGCATATATTTTATGATAAAGAATAAGTGCTGGATGGGAAAGATTAACTTCTTTTCCGTTGGGAAGTTTATGTTTTGTAATTTCCATATATTCTTTTGGAAATACTGTACCAGAATAATTGATAACTAAATTGCCCTCTTTATCTCTATCATGAATATGTAAATCAACTGCATTAAATTGATCCCTCGTCGTAATAAAATTACCATCTGAGCCAAGTTTTTTAATAAAAAAATGATTTGGGTCATTTTCATCAATACCAAATCCTTTGTCTTTTAAAAATTCCTTTATTTCATTGTAGTTTTCTTTAAGTATACACATATCTAAATCCTTGTGTTCTCTATCTATGTATTGTTCATTGTCTTTATTGTATAATGGGATATTCGCTCCTCCATCTATACACCAAAAAAAAGTAGCGTTTTCAAAAACTTCTGACATGGTTTTTAGTCCATCTTCAAATCTTTGCTTTTGCTCTGGCGTTGCTATTTGATTTGGAATCTTATTTTTTCTCTCTTCCAAAGTTGGAAAATTTTCATTTTTAGAAACATTTTCTTTTTTCTGTTCTGAGGTTGGGGAGTTTTCATTTTTTATGTAGTTTTTTTCACCTTCCATATTATTTTAAATAAAACTTTTTAGCTTTTTTAAATAGTTTATTCATTAATTTAATTCCTGTCTTTGTTTTAAATCTTGGCATTCTTTTTTTTTCAAAACCATTTATAAATCTTATTCTATCGTCTTTGCTCAGGTTTGATTTTGCTCTTTTTATATCAATCTGAGCTAAAGAATCTGCTTCAAAAACTAATTGTTTGTCAGAATCAAAAACACCATCTAAATTATCGTGGGTTCCTACTAAATGCAATATTTTCTTTGATTCTTCTTCGCTATAGCCCAATTTTTGCAAAATAGGTCTTCCAAAAATTACTCCATTTTTCATATGATCTAATTTTGATTTCTTTACATTATCTCTTGTACTCAAATCTCCCCTAATCCATGAATAACCTATATCATGTAAATACATTGTTGTTATTAAAATTTTTTCATTACCAGCTTCTTTTTTTAACAATTTTTTCATATAATACACAGATGTCAAAGTGTGTGGAATATCCCAATCAGGACGACCATTTTGTAAAATATTCAAAACCTCTGTTTCAAGTTGTTTAAAATTATTTTTCATAGAAATAATTAATTATCCCCTGATTTAATTATACAATACATTTGATATAGTCGTAAGACTTGCAATAATACAAAAAAATCAATATTATAAGAATATACAGAGAGGTCGCATAGTTGGTCTAGTGCGCTTGCTTGGCCACCGCCTACTGCGGGGTTCCGCCAAGGGCGGAAAAAGCTAAGCAATAAATATTTTTACACATACGGAGAGGTCGCATAGTTGGTCTAGTGCGCTTGCTTGGAAAGCAAGTATACCGCAAGGTATCGCAGGTTCGAATCCTGTCCTCTCCGCCAATTTTCACTTTTTGTGAATAAAATTTAAACTATTTTTAATTGATAAAGAGAAGGGTTTTTCTCAGAATCATCTATCAAAAGAAGCGGAAGTGTGTATAATACAATTATAAAAATAGAGTCAGGAGAGAATCCTAACCCTATAATAGACACGCCTGAACGGATTACCAAAGCTCTCGAAGTGTCTATTGAAAAATTATTTAAGGAATAAAAATATGAGCGAAAAATTTTCAACACCAGAAAAATTTAGAACAAACAACAAAATCGAGCATAGGTACAATTTCAGATGAAGAAGGAATTTATGTTAATATACCAAAAAACGCAACGCTTCATTCGGGTTGGAGAATTGTTGGATTGAAAAAGTTAAAAGAATAAAATAGCACACCAACTTCTCACTAACACAATAACCCATAAAATTATCATTGTTAACAGACAATTTTTTAATATATTTTTAGATATAAACTAATAGATAAAAAAACAGATTTAGTGATTAATATAAAAATGTTTAATTAAAATATTATAAAAATAATTTCTATTTATACAATAAAATATCTAATAACCCAATCCCGAGTTTTTCTATCAATTATATAAGCAAAAAAGCTCGGCATTACTGTCGAGCTTTTAATTAAGTGAATCCTCGAGGATTCTAATTTCTAAGTTTCATCTTCGATTTCATCAATGTCTTCAGTAACCTGTTCTTGTCTGTGGTTCATCGGAATGAAACCACCTTTTTTTCGACCCCTTCCACGACATCCTCTGCCAATGAATGCTATTTTAATTATTTATCACGAGATGATAAAGCTTATTAAAAATATTGCCATAATACATACTATTATATATAATTAAATAACTAACAAGTAGTCTGACACTAAACAAGTAACACGCAACTCTATGGGCAAACAAGAATTGTTCTTCGCTAAAGAACCAAAAATAGCAAAACAAGAAGAAATCGATTCTATCAACGAATACTACATGTCGAGTGATAATCTGGACAGTCAGATGTCACCAGCATTAGCGGCGGATAAGGCTGAAAAAGAGGCTAGCGAGCTGCTAATAGCTACAAAAAAGTACCATCAAATGCTAAATAAATATAAAGAAATTGAATCGGAAATAAGAATGAATCTGGCCAGAATTAATGATTTGAATCGGGATACAATATCAAAGATCATTTCAAGAATGGATAAAGACAGACATGAGTTACACCTGGCCACGATAGCGATGGCAGTTAAACTTGGAAAAAATGAACAAGATGTTTTAGTTGATTTAGTTAGGAAAGATAAGACACTTGCAGAATACGGCTTGCCAGAATTTTCAATATTTAACGGCTATGACATCATAGATACCGGCTACTGGTATAAACCCTTCATTGTTGACTCTGGTTATGTTATCGAGCAAGGCGAATATTTGCCTGATCGTAGAGACAACGGCATTGCGAATATAGAGCGTATAATGAATTATAAGCTAGAAGGAAGAAATTATGAATATAAACCAATGATTCCAGCAGATTCCTTTATGCTCGCGTTCAGTATCAGCGCCCTGAGCGCTCTCCGGCTAGATTCCGAAATAAGAATAGACAAGGCGACCAAGTTAGCTAAAGAATTAGACGGCCAATATATCTCAAAGTGTGACAGCTGTTACCATGAGGGCTATATTCGTTTCACCGGAGTAATATTTAAAAACAATAGATTTGAGGAGGTTGTCAATTATATAAAAAACAGCGGGAATAAATTTAGATTCGGTCAGGAATTCTATTCAGCTGAAGAGAAAGAACTGCTCAAAAAAAGATGGTTAGAAATTAAAAATTACAATAATAATAAGTTAAAGGAATTAGCCGATATAATTGAAAAATATAAAAATGCCCTAAAGAATAAAACCAACGATATTACAATAAACACCAGAAACATATTTGAACAGATGCCAGAAGAGTATGACAATCATCCACTTTATAGTCTTATATTCGAAATTAACGAACAGTTAAACTCACAAATATTTCAAGAACTTATTTATTTAAAAAAAACCAATAAATTAGATGATAAAAATACTGCCATCTTGCTAGAAAAATTAAATAATCTATCCTTAGAAATAGAAAACTATTTCAAATCATAACTACTATATATAATCCAATGCTAATAACCTTCAGTTATCTGTTAAACACAAAATCCTATAACGGCTGACCTAGTACCAAAAACTGTCTTAATTGCCCTCAATCAAACCAATTACCTGACCATCGCCACCGGTCAAGGTCAAATCACCACTATCGCTGATATTATAGCCGAAACCTTTTTGAACCACTAAATCTGTTTTTAATTCATTTACTTTATTTACTGCTTTTACATAACACCATCTTGTATATACATCTATTAATGTATATACACATATCTTTTCTTTTTCGTTTTTCATAAGATGAATATTAATATAAACTAATAGATAAAAACAGATTTAGTGATTAATATAAAAATGTTTAATTAAAATATTATAAAAATAATTTCTATTTATACAATAAAATATCTAATAACCCAATCCTGTGTTTTTCTATCAATTATTATAAGCAAAAAAGCTCGGCATTGCTGTCGAGCTTTTAATTAAGTAAACCCTCGAGGGGGGTTCTAACTGTAGAGATTACTCATCTTCGGTTTCATCAATACATTCATCACATTCATCAACTTGTTCTTGTCTGTGATTCATCGGAATGAAACCACCTTTTTTTCGACCCCTTCCACGACATCCTCTGCCAATGGGCGTGCCACTGCGATTCGTATCGTTATTGGAATCTAATTTTTTTTCTGCGCGTTTCTTTAGTTTTTGCGCCATATGGATTTTCCTCCTATAATTTGATTTCTTTCATGATAGATACATTACTACATTAACAACTATTCGTCAATATAATCTCCTCCACTATTGCTAATTTTTTTAGCTCGATTATAAAATTCTTCTGAAATTCTAATAGTGCGTTTACACTGATCACATCTGTGAAAATATATATTTTCTCCAGAAAAAGCATGATAAATCCCAAATTCATGTATAAAAACACCTCCCATGCGAATACAATTCTTTTTTAACAAAAAGGTATTATCCACTAAATGAAAACTAAAATGAATTTCATCTCCACATTCACTTAACTCTTCCAAACGACGAGCTTTTTTTAACTCAAACTCATTCAAATTATGCTTCACAATTTCCTCCCATTTATATAAACTATTTATTTTTTCCCAACATTAAAATTGTCTTAACAACTGAGTCCGGAATCAGCGACATACTATCAATTCCTTCTTTTACTAAAAATTTTGCAAATTCAGGAAAATCACTTGGCGCTTGTCCACAAATTCCAACCTTTCTTTTATTTTTCTTTGCTATTTTTATAACTTGAGCAATTAAGGTTTTTACTGCTTGATTTTGTTCATCATAAATATGCGACAACATAGCAGAATCCCTATCTACTCCCAAAGTTAACTGAGTTAAGTCATTTGAACCGATAGAAAATCCATCAAAAATTTTACAAAACTCTTCTGCTAATATTACATTTGATGGAATCTCGCACATAACATAAATTTCTAATCCATTTACTCTTCTTTTCAATCCCTCACTTTCCATTATTTTTATAACTTTTTTTCCCTCTTCTACTGTTCTACAAAATGGAATCATTATTTTTACATTATTGAGACCCATTTGTTCTCTAACTCTTTTTAGTGCCTGACATTCCAATCTAAAAGCTTTTTCATATTTTTTGTCATAATAACGAGATGCTCCGCGCCAACCAATCATTGGATTGCCCTCAATTGGCTCAAAATATTTTCCACCTAATAAATTTGCATATTCATTTGATTTAAAATCAGATAATCTTACAATTACATCTTTTGGATAAAATGCTGCTGAAATACGAGCTACGCCTTCGGCAAGTTTTTCAACAAAAAATTCTGCTTTGCTTTTATAATTAACTGTTAAATTTTTAATTTGTTCACGCTCTTCTTTGTCTTTTACTTTTTCAAATTCCAAAAGCGCTAATGGATGAATTTTTATATAATTTGAAATTATAAATTCTTCTCTCGCAAGACCAACTCCGTGATTTGGAATCATTGAATCCCTAAATGCCTGCCTTGGATTTCCAACATTCATCATTATTTTTACATTTTTCGGTAATTTAAGAAACTTCAAATCTATATCTTTTTTCTCAAACGGAACTTTTCCATCATACACAAATCCCTCTTCACCAAGAGAACAATCAACTGTCACAAATTGATTATTTTTTAATTTTGAAGTTGCAGTTGTTGTTCCGACAACACATGGAATTCCAAGTTCACGAGACACAATTGCCGCATGACAGGTTCTTCCACCTGAATTTGTTATAATTGCGCTAGCTTTTTTCATTACTGGCTCCCAATCAGGATCAGTCATTTCTGCAACTAAAATTTCTCCCTGTTTAAAATTAACGAGCTCTGAAACTTTTTTTATAATGTGAGTAGGGCCACAACCAATTTTTTTACCCACTGATTGTCCTGTTAAAATTATTTTTCCTTTTTGTTTTATTTTATACTCAGTCAAAATATTTTTATTCTCACGAGATATAACTGTTTCTGGGCGAGCTTGAACAATATATAATTTATTTGTCTTTCCATCTTTTGCCCACTCCATATCCATTGGCCTCTTATAATAATCCTCTATGATTACTGCCCACTTTGCCAATTGAATTATTTCCTTATCTTCTAAAACAAATTTTAATCTCTCTTCAATTGGCACATCAACATTTTGAGTTGAATGCGTACCACCTGTTGCATATATTAATTTTTTCGCTTTTTCTCCTACGTCTTTACCTATAATAGAATTATATTTTCGCTTCAATGTTGGTTTATAAACATGATATTCATCCGGCGTAACAACTCCCTTTACAACATATTCTCCTAGTCCATAAGCGGCATTTATAACAACAATTTCGGGAAATCCAGATTCAGTATCAACTGAAAACATAACTCCTGACGACGCAAGGTCGGATCTTACCATTTTTTGAACCACCACTGATAATGCAATTTTAAAATGACTAATTTTTTTATCCATTCTATAAGAAATTGAACGATCTGTGAATAAAGATGCCATGCATTTTTTGACCGACTCTAATAAGGAATGCTCACCGGTAATATTTAAATAAGATTCTTGCTGACCCGCGAAACTAGCATCAGGAGCATCTTCCGCTGTAGCGCTAGAACGAACCGCAACATCACAATCCAATATTGTGGTTTTATAAAAATCTGCTAATTTTTTATATGCATCAATTATTTGTTCTTTTAAATCTTCTGGAAATTCTGATTTTAAAATCAATTCTCTAATTTTCTTTGCTTTATTTTGTAAATCGGTAATTCTATCTATCCTCAGCTCTCTCAAAATTTTATTAATATCTTCCTTTATCTTGTTGTGTTTTAAAAAATACCAATAAGCATCAGATGTTATTGCAAATCCATTTGGAATAGGAACTCCCTTACTTGAAAGTTTTTGGTACATCTCGCCAAGCGATGCATTTTTACCACCAACAAGAGGAACATCTTTTATTGTTAATTCTTTAAACCATGATACATATTTTTGTTTTTTTGTTTTAGACATTTGTTTATAATTAAAAATTTAATAAGTTACATTGAGCCAGGTACAATATCTTTTTCCGGTACTTGTCCTAAAATCAAGGGAAATACAGTTTTTATAATCTGGCTTATCTTTATAGCAATCTATTTTTTTAAAATCATTAGCAATTTTTTTAAAAATATTTTCATCTTCAAATGTAAAATATTTAACCATACTATACTTTGCGCTCGTTCCAAATGGTTCAATTGTAAAATCTTTAAATGCTAATTCTGCTTCACTAACTGAGACTTCTTTTCTTGCAACATTTAATCTTTTTAATAAATTATTTATGCCGACTTCGGCATTTTTATCATAATAATCAATTCTTAGTCTCGCTACATTATTAGATAATATAGCATAACTTTGATTTTCAAATTTTAAAATATTCTGATCTTCTGAATTATTTATATTAACAATATTGATTTTATTATTTTCAAACTTTATCTGGTACTGAAAAATTCTATTATTATAAGACACATCCATATTCCAATTTTTAATTTCTCCTATTTTTTCCTGTTTTTTAATTTGTATTGGTTCAAAATTACAAGAAATTTTTTGCGTTATATTTTTTAAATCTAATTTTATTAAGCTATTTTCTTGATTTACACTAAAATCATAAATTAAATCAGCGCATGCATATTTATCTTTTGTGTTAAAATCTAAAAATAAACCATCCTTATTTTGCCCAATATTAAGTAATAAATTTTGAATTTCTAATTGCTTCTCAGTGACATGTTCTTTTACAATGGGCTGTTTTTTATTGCTAGTAACTATATCATAGTAAATTAGCAATAAAAAAAATGCTATCAATATTACAAATAACAATAGTAAAATTATAATTTTTTTATTCATATATTTATTTTATTATCTCGGACAAAGTCGAGAAATATTTTAAATTTTTTTCAACTCAATTAAATTCATATTTTCCTTCATTCCAACTGGTTGCCCAGTAACTATAATAGCAAAATCACCTTTTTTTGCTAAATTTTTATTTTTTATAAATAAAACTACTTTTTCAATAAGTTCTTCTACATTTTTACACTTAGGCATTTCATAGGAATATATACCCCAAACAACGGATAATTGACGTCTAACTTGTTTGTCATTTACAAGAGCAACTATTTTTGTTTCCGGTCTAAGTCTTGCTATCATTCTTGCGCTGTAACCAGAGTTGGTTGCAACAACAATTATTTTTGCTTCTGTATTAAAAACCAATCCTTTCACTGATTCAGAAATCGCCAAAACATTTTTTGGCTTTTCCTCGGAATTAATTATAACAGAATCATCATAAACGGATTTCTCTGTAATATCTATAACCTTTGACATTACCTTAATCGTTTCAACTGGATATTTTCCAAAAGCAGTTTCCTCAGATAACATTACTGCATCTGCATGATCTATTACAGCATTTGCAACATCAGATACTTCGGCTCTAGTTGGTTTTATGTTTTTCACCATAGATTCAAGCATTTGCGTAGCAACAACAACCGGTTTGCCAAATTCTAAACATTTCAAAATTAAATCTTTTTGTATTATTGGAACTTTTTCTACTTGAACTTCTACACCTAAATCGCCACGAGCCACCATAATACCATCTGATTCTTTTATTATATCATTTATATTCTTAAGCGCTTCTGAAGTTTCTATTTTTGCCATAATTTTTACATTGGCATTTTTCTTATACCTTCTTATGGCCATTTTTAAATCTTTAATATCTTTTCCAGATTTAACAAGGGATAGGGCTACCCAATCAATCCCATTTGCAAGACCAAATTTTAAATCATTTAGATCTTTTTTTGTAAGTGGTTTTTCCTCGATATTAACATTGGGAACATTAATTCCCTTAAAAGAAAAAACAATCCCGCCCTTTACAACATCACACCAGACAACATCTTTTATAATTCTGGAAACTCTTAGCTCTAAAAGTCCATCATGTATCATTATTTTTGCATTTTTTTTGACAATTTTGTGTATAGGAAAAGAAACAGGAATAATTTTATTCCCTGAACCAACAATTAATTTATAATTAATTATCTTTTCAAAAATTAAAACAACTTTTTCATTTTTTTCAATTTTAATACCCAAATCAGAAACATTACCAACTCTTATTTTTGGACCCTGTAAGTCCTGCATTATAGAAAGTGGAATATCTAAAGTTCTCCTTACTTTATTTATATTTTTTATCAAAGATAAATGACTTTTATGAGAATTATGAGAAAAATTTAATCTACAGACATTCATTCCACTCTTTGCCATTTCTAAAAGAGTCTTGTAATCAGATGAAGCTGGACCTATTGTTGCGATAATTTTTGTACGTTTCATAAATATAAAATTACTTTATTTTAATTTTTAAAGACAAATTGTATATATATGGTATTTTCCACTTTCCACCAGACAATGAAGATCTAATAGCTAAAACAGTTATAAGAATAACTATAATTCCCAAAATCCATCCAAACACGGGAATGCTCATCAAAAAAATAACAACAATTTGTATATTTGATAAAACAAACCCTTGTCTTGAATGAAATTTAATAAACTCATCTTTTCCTAGTATCAATGGAATTAAACATGTAATAAATAAATAACTAAGGGCAGCCAATTTCAAATTGTTATTTGTATTATTTATTTCTTGCATATTTATGTTTTGATGATTTGTCAATTAAGTAAAAAAGTCCTCCAAAAATAAATCCTACAATCAAACCCAACAACATTAAAAAAACACTTTCAAATACTACATTAAACAAAGTCCATAATTCTCTATGATAAATAATTTTATAAATAGCAATAAAAAGACCCGAACAAAGCCCAACAGATGCACACATTAATCCAGATGTTCTGGGTATTTGTTTTTTTATTCTTACAATATAAATACTTAAAATTAAAAAAACAATAATTTCGCCTGGAATTCTAATTGCTCCCCAAATAGTCTTTCTTATATCTCCTTGTGATAAAATTATAAATATACTTAATGAGGATATCAAAACTGTTGCTATAATAAAACTCAATATGCGCCATTTAGTATTTATCGTCTCATCTCCTACACTCTTGGTATAAATTTTTTTGTCCTCTATTGGTGTTTGAAAATCTTGATTATTTTTTGTATTTAAATTTTCTTTCTTTTCTATTAAAACATCTTTTTTATTATCGTCTAAAATATTTTCTATGTCATCAATATCTAAAAGATCTACAATATTTCTATCTTTTCCATATTTATCTTCTATTAATATTTCATCTTCTAAATTCATAAAATTAAAAATGAGTAATTAAATATACCTATATATATTATATTGTATTTTTCACATAAATAAAAGCATTATTATACATACATCATGAATATATCTTTACAAAAAAGTAGGGGTGATTTATGAATCACCTCTACTTGCAACACAATAAATCAATTTTACATCATTCCTGGATATCCGCCCATTGGCATGCCAGCATTTGAGTTACTAGAACAATTATCTTTACCTGGAATATCTGAAACAACTGCTTCTGTTGTTAAAAATAATGCTCCAATAGAAGATGCATTTTGTAATGCAGTACGCACAACCTTTGTAGGATCAACTACTCCTGCTTTTACTAAATCTTCAAACTCTTCTTTTTTTGCATTAAATCCATAATTTTGATCTTTATGATTTTTTACTTGATCACAAATTACCGCTCCGTCATTACCAGAATTTTGAGCAATTTGTTTAATTGGCATTTCAATAGCACGATGCAATATATCAAGTCCAACTTTCTCTTCTTTATCTACTTTCACTTCTAATAAATCACTTGAAGCGCGAAGCAATGCTACTCCACCACCTACAACAATTCCTTCTTCTACTGCTGCTTTTGTAGCAGATAAGGCATCTTCTATTCTATGTTTTTTCTCTTTCATTTCTGTTTCAGTTGCAGCACCAACTTTTATCACAGCAACTCCACCAGACAATTTCGCCAATCTTTCTTGTAATTTCTCTTTATCAAAATCAGATTCAGTGATTTCTAGTTCTTTTTTAATCTGTCTTACTCTATCGTCTAATTCTTTTTTATCGCCACGCCCCTCTACAATTGTTGTATTATCTTTTGTTGAAACAACCTTGCGAGCAGATCCAAGCATTTCTAAAGTTGCATTTTCTATTTTTAGCCCAACTTCTTCTGAAATTACTTTTGCTCCTGTTAAAATAGCAAGGTCTTCTAAGATTGCTTTTCGTCTATCACCAAATCCAGGTGCTTTTATAGCAAGCGAATTAAAGATTCCCTTTAATTTATTTACAACGAGAGTTGCCAAAACCTCTCCCTCTACTTCATCTGCTATAATTACTAAATCTTTTCTTCCAGATTGAACAACTTTTTCTAAAATTGGCATAAAATCTTTAAGCGATGAAACTTTTTGATCAGTTATTAAAATATATGGATCTTCTAATTCCGCCTCCATTTTATCTGAATTTGTCACCATATATGCTGAAACATAACCTCTATCAAACTGCATTCCTTCTACAAGTTCTTTCTCTACTCCCAAAGATTGTCCTTCTTCAACAGTTATAACTCCATCTTTTCCAACAGAATCCATTGCCTCAGCAATGATATTTCCAATTTCACTGTCATTTGCAGAAATTGAAGCAACTTGAGCTATTTCCTCTTTTGAATCAACATTTTTTGAAAACTCTTTTAATCTCTTTATAATACTATCTACGCCTTTTTCAATTCCAGATTTAATTGATAATGGATTTGTTCCAGCTGTAACATTTTTTATCCCCTCTGTTATAATTGCTTGAGCTAAAACAGTTGCAGTTGTCGTTCCATCGCCTGCAATATCATTTGTTTTTGAAGCAACTTCTTTTACAAGCTCTGCTCCTATGTTTTCAAATTTATCTTCAAGTTCAATCTCTTTTGCAACTGTTACGCCATCTTTTGTAATAGTTGGAGATCCAAATCCTGAACCCAAAATTACATTTCTTCCTTTTGGACCAAGTGTTACTTTTACTGCATTTGCGAGTTTATCAACACCTGATTTTATTTTTGCTCTCGCATCTTCACTGTATAATATTTGTTTTGCCATATGTTTATTATTTAATTATTATTTTTTAAATGATAAATAAATTTCAAAATTATTTAATAAAACAATTTGTTGAAATTTAAAATTTTTAATTCATTATTCTAATATTGCTATTACATCGCTCTGAGTCATTACTAAATATTCCTCGCCGTCAATTTTAATTTCATCTGGCGCATATTTTCTAAACAAAACTTTATCGCCTATTTTAACTTGCATAGGAATGATATCGCCTTTTTCAGATGCTTTTCCATCTCCTATTGATATTACTTCTCCTTTTTGAGGTTTTTCTTTGTTAATTGTGTCTGGTAATACAATTCCTGACTTTGTTGTTTCATTTTCCTCAATTCTTTTGACAATAATATTGTCGAATAATGGTTTTAATTTCATAGTTTTATAAATTAATTATTATTTATTATTTTAGCAATATAGCTCCTTAATTGCTAATTCTTATATTAATATTATACCAAGAAGGGTCTATTGTCAATACAAAAAGAACTTATAAATAAGTCCTCTTTTTGTAAGAATATTTAAATTAAATATCTAAATTTTTAACACTAGTTGCGTAAGTTTGAATAAACTTCTTTCTGTGAGCAACATCTGAACCCATTAACTTTTCAAAAATTTCATCTGCCTCAATAACATCCTCAACTGAAACTCTTTTCATTATTCTTGTTTCTGGATTCATTGTTGTCTCCCATAATTGCTCTGGATTCATTTCTCCCAAACCTTTATATCTCTGAATTGAAAAACTTTTTTGTTTTTTAGCGCTTTCTTTTTCTTCTATTTCCTCCTCGGATTCATTTTCATTTTCATTCTCAGAACCTTCTTCAACTATTTCTGAGGTATCAATTTCCTGATCAATGCCCAATTCTTTCATTGTGTTTTTTAATTGTTCATCATTGTAAATCCAGGTTACTTTACCAGCGTGTTTAAGTTGATAAAGCGGTGGTTGAGCAATATAAACATAACCATACTTTATCAAATCTGGAAAATATCTATAAAACAAAGTTAAAAGAAGTGTTGCTATGTGAGCTCCATCAACATCAGCATCTGTCATTATTACTATTTTATGATATCTAAGTTTTGAAATGTCAAAATCAGCTCCAATATTTGTTCCCAACGCTACAATTAAAGATTTTATTTCGTTATTTGCGAGCATTTTATCAAGACGAGATTTTTCTACATTCAAAATTTTTCCACGAAGTGGTAAAACTGCTTGAATATTTCTATCTCTTCCTTGTTTTGCGCTTCCCCCCGCTGAATCCCCCTCAACAATATAAAGTTCTGTAAGTTCTGCTTTTCTAGATGAGCAATCAGCGAGTTTTCCAGGGAGCGTAAATCCTTTGAGCGCTCCTTTTCTTATAACAGATTCGCGCGCTGAACGAGCCGCTTGTCTTGCCTGAGCCGCAAGCATACATTTAGAAAGAATTGCCTTTGCATCATTTGGATTTTCGTTTAAAAACGCAGAAAAATAATCTTTAAACACAGAATAAACAGCGCTCCTTACTTCTACATTGCCAAGTTTTGCTTTTGTTTGGCCTTCAAATTGAGGATCAGGAAGCTTAACAGAAACAACAGCTGTAAGACCCTCTTGCGCGTCATCGGAAGTTAATAATCCGTCTTTTTCTTTTAAAATTCCGTTTTCTTTTGAATAATCGTTCAAACATTTTAAAAGTGCTGATTTAAAACCTATTAAATGCATTCCGCCCTCAACTGTTGGAATATTATTGGCAAAAGAATAAATACCTGTTTTAAAATCCTTACAATACTGAAGAGCTATTTCAACCTGAATATTGTCTCTTTCTTTTTGAACATAAAAAATATTTTCTTGCTCAGTTTCGTTATTTGAATTTAAATGTCTAACATACGATGCAATTCCTCCCTCAAAATAAAATGTATAAGATGGTGCTTGTATTATTTTTCCATCTTTTGATTTCCCTAAATCTTCTCTTTCATCAAATACTGAAATTTTTACTCCTCTGGTTAAATAAGCTTGTTGTCTTACATGATTTAAAATTATTTTTAAATCAAAATCTAAAACCGTAAAAATTTCTGGATCTGGTTGAAAAATTTGTGTTGTGCCAATACCGCTCACCTTTCCCTTTTCTGTCATTAATTTTGTTATTGGCTTTCCTCTTTTATATTCTTGATAATATAATTTATTATTTCTTTTTACTTCTGTTCTAAGCCAAATTGATAATGCATTTACAACAGAAATTCCAACCCCATGAAGACCACCAGAAACTTTATATCCAGAATCTCCAAATTTACCACCTGCGTGTAGTGTACTCATAACTGTCTCAAGAGCGCTCTTTCCAGTTGCTTTATGAACATCCACTGGAATTCCTCTGCCATTATCTGAAACAGAAATTTTTCCACCTGGGATTAATTTTATAACTATTTCAGAACAATATCCTGCCATTGACTCATCAATAGCATTATCAACTGCTTCCCAAATTAAATGATGTAAACCAGCTGAAGCAGTATTTCCAATATACATTCCTGGTCTTTTTCTGACTGGATCAAGACCATTTAAAACAGTTATTTGTTGTGCTGTATATTTATCCTGCTTTTTTAATTCTTTTTTATCGTTCATATGCTTAATATATGCTTATAAATACCTTAAAAATAAAAAAATAAACATCGTTATTATGCTATAATTTTAGCAAAAAATCACCCCAAAATCAAGGTAATTTTAGGGTGATTTATTGTCATTTTATACAATCAATAAAAAACTTTATGTGCTTCAAAATACCGATAATATTAAAACTAAAATGCAACAGTAATTTTGTCAAATTTTGGGTCAAAAAGGTCTTATGCCAAACCCAAAGAGCGGAACAATTGATAATGATATTGAAAAAATGATTAAGGAATTAAAAGCTGGAAAAGAATCATTTAAAAACGATGACAGTGCAAATGTGCATTTAGCTGTTGGTAAAATTAGTTTTGATGATAATAAATTAGTTGAAAATATAATTGCTTTTATAGAAGCGATTAAAAAAGCAAAACCACAATCACTAAAAGGAACTTATATAAAAAGTATTGCGCTTTCTTCAACAATGGGACCAGGATTAAAAATTACATTGTAAATATTTTGTGAATATAAGGTATAACAAAAATCCCCGTAAAGGGGATTTTTGAGTTAAAAATTGTTTTATGTCAAATTTATCGTATTCTGGTTTTTTATTGTGTAACAACTCCATTGATTTCAGAATGCGTAAATCCACTTGTTTCACTATAATTTTTTCTACAATTACTAGACATGCTATCGGTCCATGATTCTGAGTACCAATCACTTTGATAGTCATAAGTTTCCGTACTAACACAAATTGATGGACACGAACATCCACCTAAGTGACAGGCACAACCATCATCAACTATGTTTTTTGGGGCAGTAATTTCACCGTTTTCTCCAATTATATAATCATATTTTACTTTACCATCATCTAACTTTGTAATTTTCGCTTTTTGTTTTATTTCGTCTGTTATTGGATAATTAGTTGTTAAGTTTGAACTTCCACCTTTGATATTGGGTACATTATCAACAGGACTCTCAGCGTTGGGGATACAGTCGCATTCTCCAATAAAATCATGAATATCACCATAATCATTTATCTCTGTTCCGTCAAACGGACAAGGCGTTCCTACATCACATGGCCCTCCACCTGCCCTTGCGCAACAATGGCCGTTTTTTCCTCCAATGTCTACCTTTATTTCAGCTTCAATTGGTTTGTTTGGTTTTTTTATTAATTTGTTCATACTCCCAGCTATCGCAAATATCCCTCCTAAACAAGCCGCTATCATCAAACCAAGCAAAACTTGTGTTTTTGTTGATACTTTAGTCGCTACTTGTGTTTGGGTAGCACTAATAAATTTGTCTGCCATAATTCTGTGTCTTGTTTTAAAAACAAGATTAATCAGTTTATTAAATTATATATAAAATCTATATTTTTTGCTTTTTTAAATCTTTTAATACGCTGTCTAAATCCTTTTGTCTTATCTTTATTTTATCATTATTATTTATATTATCAAGTCTTACTTTTGCGCAAAGTTCATCCATAATATCTATGGCTTTATCCGGAAAATGTCTATTTTTTATTGATACAGAAAATTCCACAATTTTCCTTATAATATCATCAGAGATTATAACTCTATGATAATTTTCATATTCCCTCTTAATACCTTGTAAAATTTTTATTGTTTGCTCTTTACTTGGTTCGCTTATTACAAAGCTATCAAATCTTCTTGCAAGCGTTGTGTCTGGCGCAATATATTTTTTGTACTCCTCTGTTGTTGTTGTCCCTATCATCTGAAGCTCACCTCTTGCAAGTGGTGGCTTTATTATATCATCTGCATCAACAGAACCTTCTGAACCACCGGCTTGAATAATTGTATGAATTTCGTCTATAAAAACAATAATTTTTTTATCCATTGCAACTATACAATCAATAAGAGTTTTAAATCTTTGTTCAAAATCTCCTCTATATTTTGTACCTGCTAAAACTGCAGACATGTCTATTTTTAAAACAACCTTATCGAGTAGTGACACTGGAACTCTTTTTTCTACTATGGCATTTGCTAAACCCTCTACAATTGCTGTTTTTCCTATCCCAGCATGACCCAATAAAATTACATTATTTTTCTTTCTTCTAGATAAAATTTGCATTACTCTCCTAATTTCCTTTTCTCGTCCTATTACTGGATCTAATTTCTTATCAATTGCTAATTGCGTTATGTTTATTGTAAATTTCTCTAGTACTGGATTAACAAATTTTTTATTATTTTTCAAACCTGAAAATATAATATCATTTTTATCTTCTGTGTTATCTTTGTTAGATCTGAGTAAATAAACTCCTATAACTATAATCACTAAAATTAAAATTTTAAATATTGTGCTTATGTCCATATTTTTTATTTTTATTTTTTATATTAATATATTTTTTTATTTTTAACATTATGAAATTGAAAATTTTAAACCTAAATTTATCTAATTTTTGCTTTAAATTCTGAAACCAAAACTCTCCTAATTTCATTCATTATTTTCTCCACTTCTTCGCTTACTAAAGTTTTTGTATTATCATAAAATGTTACATGAAATGCGATAGACCTATAACCACTTTCAATTTTTTCCCCTTCGTAAATATCAAAAATTTCCAATTCTTCTATTATGCTAGAGATGGATTTTATTCTTTTTTCTATGTTTTTCCAATTTGAAGAATAATCCATAAGCATTGATATATCCTGAGTCATTTTAGGAAATTTTGGAATTTCTGAATATTCCTTTTTATCTTTAAAATATTTATACAGTTTATTAAAATTAAATTCTCCAAATACAATCTCTGATTTATCTATATCAAAATTATTTAAAATTTGTTTTTTTACACTACCAAAAAATCCAATTAACTCTCCGTTTGAATAATATTCTAAATATTTATTTTCCTCGAACAAATTATTATCACCTGTCACTTCTTCAAAATCTATTTTTAAAAATTTTAAAATTAACTCAATATCACCCTTTAAATCAAAAAATTTATTTTTGCCACAAACAATAAGACCCAAAAACTTATCTTGCATTGGAAGAATTTCTTTGGAATTTTTATTTGCTTTATACTCTCCTTGTTCTTTTTTAAAAATTCTTCCAATTTCAAAAATTTTAAATTCCTTATAAAATCTTAAATTGCTATAAGCATTTTTTAACAAACTAATGCTCAAACTATTTCTCAAATATTTCAAATTTTTTGAAACAGCATTTTCTATTTCTATATAATCCTCTGTTTTAGCAAAAACACTCGCTATTTCATCTTCTGAAATCATAGAATAATTATACACCTCGCAATAATTCAAATTTTTTGCTATAAAATTTTTTAAATTTCTCTCTAACTGTAATGATTTGTCCCTATATATTGGTTTTAAAGATACAATAGGTTCTTGGACTTTTATATTTTTATATCCATAAATTCTTGCAATTTCCTCAACTAAATCTTCTTGAATTTTTATATCTCCAGTTGCTCTGTAACTAGGAACAGTTACCTCTAAATAAGATTTTTTATTTTTTACAACAAATCCGAGACTTTTTAATATTTCTATAATTTTAACAGTAGGAATTTCTTGACCTATTTTTTCATTTGTAAATTTCAAATCTAAATTTATAACTAACTTCTCTTTTGACGAAAAATCTTTATCTACAATTTCACCAACTACTCTACTTTTTACACATAATTGTTCAACAAGCTCTATTGCTCTATGCATTGCCAAGTTTGCAAGTTCGGGATCTAATGATTTTTCAAATCTTACGCTTGCATCAGTGCGAAGTCCGAGTCTCATTGATGTTTTTCTAATTCCACTCGCTTCAAAATTTGCTGATTCTATAAAAATAGATTTTGTTGATTCTTTTATTTCACTATTTTCGCCTCCCATTACTCCTGCAAGACCAACTGGTTTTTCTCCATCACAAATAAGTAAATCTTCTTCTGTTAAAATTCTAGTTTGCGAATCTAGAGTTTTAAACTTTTCTCCCTTTTTTGCTTTTCTTATAATTATTTTATTTCCTGAAACATTAGAAGAATCAAAAGCGTGAAGTGGTTGCCCCAATTCCAACATAACAAAATTTGTAATATCAACAATATTATTTATTGATCTTATTCCCAATTTTTCCAAATAAGATTTTATCCATTGTGGAGATTCCAATATCTCTACATTTTCTATTAAAACTCCCAAGTATCTAGGACATGCATTTTTATCTAAAATTTCTATATTAAATCCTTCTCCTTTTGTTTTTTTAAATTTATCTGAAAATTTAAGATTTTTAAATCTTGTTCCGAAAAGCGCTGATAATTCACGAGCAATTCCATAATGACACCACAAATCTGGTCTATTTGTTAAGGACTTGTTATCAATTTCAAAAACCACATCATTTAAATGCAACGCTGTTGAAATATTTTTACCAATAGAAGAATCATCTAGTTTTAAATCTGCTATTCCACCGGGAATTTTATATGAATCAGAGAGGCCAATTTCTTCAGCGGCGCAAATCATTCCATCTGATTCAATTCCTCTGATTTTTGCTTTTTCTAAAATTACTGGTTCGCCCTCACCATGCCATTTTACTTTTGCACCGGGAAGCGCAAGCGCAACTATCATTCCCTTTGATAAATTATTTCCCCCACAAACAATTTTTAATATTCCTCTATTTCCAGCATCAACCTGACAAATTTTTAACTTATCCGCATTTGGATGATTATTTATTTCAGTAATTTTTGCAGCTATTATATTTTCTAATTCTTTTTCTTGATCAAAAAAATTATCAACTTCAACAATTGATGTGCTAATTTTTTCTGAAAGTTCTTGCGCGTCTAATTCTTTTGGTAGCTCGACATAATTTTCGAGCAATTTTTTTGAAATTAACATAAGTTTAAAACTGTTTAATAAATCTTAAATCGCCTGACTGTAATAACCTTATATCATTTATTCCATAAAGCATCATTACAAGACGAGTAAATCCTATCCCGAACGCAAATCCATTCCATTCTTTTGGATCTAATCCGCCATATTCTAAAACTTTTGGATGAACAAGTCCGCATGGCATAAGTTCAAGCCAACCATCTCCACAAACAGAACACCCTTTCCCGCCACAAATCAGACAATTTATATCTAACTCAAAGCCGGGCTCAACAAAAGGAAAATATCCTGGTCTAAGTCGCGTCTTTACATCTCTCTTAAAAATTTGATTTAAAATGCTATTCATAATAGAAACTAAATTTGCTATGGATATGTTTCTATCTATCATAAGTCCCTCTATTTGATAAAAAGTATTATCATGCGAAGCGTCAGTTGCTTCATTTCTAAAACATCGCCCAGGAAAAATTGCACGAAGCGGTGCCCCAAATTGTTCAATTGTTCTAACCTGTAATGCAGATGTTTGAGTTCTTAAAACTAGTTTTTCTTTATATTTAAAATTTTTATCTGTTTTTATAAAATATGTATCCTGCATTTCACGAGCTGGATGAGTTTTTGGAATATTTAAAGATTCAAAATTATAATACTCAGATTCAAGTTCAGGACCATCTAAAACCATAAATCCCATTGAATTCATAACATCAACTACATCATTCAAAACAATTGTACATGGATGTAAATGTCCTAATTCTTTTTTATCTCCCTGAAGAGTTGGATCAAATCCAAATAAAAATTCTTTTGCCTTGTTTGCGACTGGATTCAATTTTGATTTTGCGTTTTCAAAAAGTTCCTCAATTTCTTTTTTAACATCATTTGCTAATTTCCCTATAACTGGTCTTTTTTCTTCCGCTAAATCTTTAAGGTTTTTTATGGCAAGCGTAAACTCCCCCTTTCTTCCGAAATATTTTTTTTCTAATTTTTCAAAATCGTCAGAAATATTTATTTCTTTTAGTTCTTTTTCTACTTTTTCTTTAATTTGTTTAAATAAATTTTCCATATAATTTTTTATCTTTTTGAGTTATCTTCATAGTTTAAACAAAAAAATTCAATTAATGCTAACATTAAAATAAATAAAATAGCGTTTATCCAATTTAAAAGTCCTTTTGATTGTAAATATAAAGATATTATCAAAACCAAAGAAAGCCATAATCCCTGTCTGAATGAAACTATAATATTATAAAAGGATAATTCATTTTTTGCAAAAATTTTTCTAAAACAAAATCCAATTACAGTAAATGTCCCAAGACAAGATAATCCTAAAATCAAATAAAATATAAGAAATGTCAATTGTCCGGATTCTGCTGGATTTACAAAGGAAATAAGCATAAAAAAGCCAATCCATGCGATTAGGCTTGCAACAATCATATAAACTAAAAACTTAGATAAATTCATTCTTTTATTAGATGATTGATTATGTCAACCTCGAAGGTTGGAATTTATCGGACACAACGAACATAGCGGCTCTCGTCCTTACCAATGGCATCAAGAGTACCATCCTTGAAAACATTCCAGGCGAAACTTGGACTGCGAAAATACGAAGTAGACGACCAATAGCCGCCAACGGCTGTATTTGGGAATATACCTGTATCAATAGCTGGATCAGATGTGCCATAATTTACTATTGATAATAGTTCTTTTATATTTGGTAACCTCCAATCAGTAAATCCTTCAGTTATGTCCCTTTCACATCGAGTAATTGCATCCTCAAAAGTATATGTATAAGCAGAGCCATCTCTACAATCATCTCCTCTTAGTCCTTGACTACATTTCTTCCACATTAGACCAGTTGAATTATCTATCACTGTTTCTCCTATTACAGTATAGTCCATTGCTTGACCTGTCTGATATTCACCATCTTGACCCGTGCCACGACAATCCATTATTTTACCCCCTGAACCATAACATTCTGTCTGACCTGTTTTTAATGGTTGCGATGGACTCATGGTTCCAGTTTCTCTATTTCCAAAGGCAATTCCATTTTTTACATTAGCTGGAATTAAGTTTGTTGTATCATAAGATCCTTCTATTCCAAATAAATTAACTCCTGATAAAATATTTGATGCTTTTAGGTCTGTATCTATTGTTGTTAAATCTGTTGCTGCATAATATCCAGTATTTATTACTGGTGTTGAGTTTGATATTGTTCTTGTTTGAATTGTTCCTTGGACACCCATATAATCAGCAGTAGTAAGCATTTTATCCGCATCAATAGTTGGTATTGCTTCATATATATCTTTTAATGTATAAAATGTGCTTGCTGGCGATCCAGATGAATCAAGATCATGATCTCCTTCATTCGCGCTACTTGTATTATCAATTAGCTTATTATATATATCTCCCAATGTATAGAATGTTTGCGATATTGATGTTCCTGCTGGAAACAGGTCTCCTGCTTTTGCAATGCTAAATGTAATTAGAATTACAATAATTGTAAATGAAATGTTTTTTAGAATATTTTTTGTTCTCATATTATTTAATTAATTATTTTTAAAATTATATTTATTTGTTAATAATATATGTTATTTATTCTATTGGTGTTCCTTCTGTATAGTCATCAAAAAATGATTCATCTAAATCATATACTAATTTATTCCAATTTTTTCCATACAACTCTATTGCTTTTTCTTCTGTTTTGATCCATTGTATTAATCCATTATCGCCTACTAAATATACTTTTAGAACAGATGGTATTTTCATAAGTGTTCCTTTTTTAAATACCACATTTTTACCTAATTTATAATCTTCAATGCTTTGATTATCATCTAATGTACGCACATTGCTAAAATCACTACCAAAATACGAATACCATATTGCTTCACTTGGATATATATGTCTTATATTGTTTGTATCTAAAAAATATACAGTTGAAGTATCACCTGCTTTTATGAAACTACCATCTGAATACGAACCAGTTTCTGATATTTGTATTATGTTATCATCTTTTATTTGATTATTGTTTTCATTATTGCTTTGTTCTGTGCTTGTGCTTGTATTTTGATTATTATTCATTAATTCTAATATGTATGGTGGTATAACTGACGATCCTGTGCTTGAACCAGGGATAATAGTAGGTCTTTGCGACAATGGTCGCCAATCTGTTGTTACTTTATAATCGTTATTATCGCAGGTGTTTGTATTTGAACAGTTAAAAGATATATATCCTGTATTTTCGTTGTATGCATAACCAATAAATTCTCCATTGTTATTTATTGTTACTCCGCTGAAATTTATCCATCCTATATTTTCTCCATAAGCATAACCACTTAATAATCCATCATGCGTGTTTGATACTTTGTAATTGTTTGTAGAGCATGTATCTGTATTTGAACAATTTAATGATATCCAACCAGCATTTTCGCTATATGCGTAGCCTGTTAATTCTGTATCCGTGATGTTTATGGTGCTATTTGGATCGGAAAAATTTATCCAACCCATATTTTCACTATATGCATATTTATTTGTGCTATCTATCGTCCCATTTGACATTGATGCTTCAGAGTTCAAAAATGGAATAATAAGCAAAAGAAATGAGAATAGACATAAATAATGAGTATATTTTTTCATTTTAATCATATTATTTATATTTTAATTAATTATATCACAACCTCGAAGGTTGGCAACCTCGAAGGTTGGCAACCTCGAAGGTTGCTTATTGTAAAAAAACTATATCATTTATAACTTTTTCTTCTTGAGTTTTATTTATTTCTTCTACTAATTTTTTCCTCGCTAAACTTAAAGCATTTGCAACAGAAGATGAATTACAATGAACATATAAAACTTTATCTTTTACATATTTAGCTTGCGCCATTTTTTCTACCTCTTCTCCCCAAATATTTTTAACTAATTTTTGAAATTCCCATAAAACATTACAAGCACTAACCTGTGATTTTATTCTGTTCCTTGCTAAACTTGATGGTAAAATATTTTTTATTAAATCCATGATATTAGTTTTAAATAGAAAATAATGAATAAGTTTTAAAATTAATCAATTAAATAATTTATAAAATATAAATTTATCATTCTTTTACTCCCTAAATGGACAAATATTATTAAAATCGCAATATTTGCACGTATGTTCGCTTGGATTTGGTTTAAAATCGCAGGAATTTATTTTTTTTATAATCTCTAAAATTTTATTCTGTGCTTTTTCTTTATCTTTTTCAGTTCCCAGAAAATCTACCTCTGAATTATCCTCTAAATAATGAAATTTAAGATTCTTCACTTTCTCTTTAAATACACTTTCATAAGCAATCTGATAAATTATAAGCTGTTGTTTTTCTTCAAAACTCAATTTTGATTTTGGTTTTCCAGTTTTATAATCAATTAACTCCACTCCTCCGCTCACCTCGTCAACTCTATCAATATTTCCCTTAAAACTATAATCGGCAATTTTTATATTAAATCCTTTTTCTAAATATTTTACTTTTGGCGGATTGTTTTCATATTTTTTATATATATCTTTTAATAATTTTTTACCAAGTTCAAAATATTTTTTCTTATTAATTTCATCTTCATACCAATCATCAATAAAATTTTCTTCATAAATTGCAATAAATTCATCAAGACTAACTGCAATTTTATTTTTTTCTATTTCTTTATTATTATCAAAAATCGAAGTTTGACTTACTGAAATTCTTGCATTATGAAGCTGAAAAAACTTTTGTAGAGCTAAATGCATTGATTTACCAAAACTAAAAACATATTTTCCCATTGATGGAATTTTTAAAATATGCGCGTAGTAATATTGTCTTGGACACTTATCATAAGCGGCAATTTGAGAAAAAGAATATTGCTTGGGCAATAATTTTTTCAAATCTTCTTTATCAATTTTTTTTACATCGTCTCTTTTTGAAAATTTATCATAAATACTCGCATTATCTCTTATAAATTCTTCTTCTATTTTTACCAAATTTAATTCCTGTAAAAATCTTGATGGTTTTTTTGCTTTTACTCCTCCATAATCCCTTGCTCTTGTGAAATATAAGCCCTTACGAGCTCTTGTCATTGCAACATAAAAAAGTCGCCTTTCTTCTTCTAAATGAACATCGCCTTCTAAAACTTGCTCTTTTACTAAATCATCTGGAATTGGAATTGTTTCAGATCGCTCAATACTTGGAAATCTTTTATCAACCAATCCACAAATAAAAACATAATCAAATTCAAGTCCCTTTGAACCATGAACTGTCATAATTTTTACTGATTCTGGTCCATCATCAGTCGCGTTTTGTAATTTTCCTTTTTCGCCTGATTCTGTTTCTAATGTAAAAAATTCTAAGAAATCTTTAACACGCCCATTTATATCATCACGCTCAAAATTTTTAACTTTTTTATAAAACTGGTTTAAGTGAGAAAAAATTTCTTGTTTTTCTGACTCTTTCAATGAGTCGATATATTTTAAATATCCACTATCATCTAAAAATTCCCAAATAACAATCCAAACTTTTTTAGTTAAAGACATTTTTGTATGTTTTTCTATTAATCCTACTACTTTATCTAAAATTTCTGTGGTTTTTGCTGACAATTTAATATACCTAAAATGATTTTTTATAACTTCAAATAAAGAAACTGCTTTTTTCTTTGCTGTGTGTGATAAATTTACCAAATCCTTATGATCTATATCAAAAAATTTAAAATTTAAAACTCTCCACAAAGCCGTAGATTCATGATAATCATCTAATAATTTCAAATACGATATTATATCCATTATTATTTCTTTTTCATAAAGCCCTGAAGATGCTACAAAATTATATGGAATACCTGCATCGTCTAAACTTCTAATAAATGGTTTTGCTTGAGAATTTGAACGCACTAAAATTGCAAAGTCATTCCATGAAATCCCTGACTCGCGTTTTATTATTTCGTAAATTTTTTCAAGCACATCTTGCGCTTCATCTTCTTCATTATCAGATACAATTGTTTCAATTTCTCCCTTTTCTTTTGAATGAGCTACTAATTTTTTATCTAACTTTTCTTTTCCTTTTTTGAATTCTGATAATTTTACTTCTAATCTATTTGGATTGTTTAATTCTATAAATCCATAAGCTAAATCTAAAATATCTTGTGTCGATCTATAATTATCTACTATAAAAATTTCCTGAGCATTTTTATAATCTTTTTTAAAACCTAAAATATTATTCATTGAACTTCCGCGAAAAGCATAAATACTTTGATCATCATCTCCCACAACAGTGATGTTATTTTTTGGACTTGCTAATATTTTTATGAGTTCGTATTGAGCATGATTTGTATCTTGAAATTCATCAACTAAAATATATTCAAATTGTTTTTTGTATTTTTCTAAAATATTTGGTCGTTCTTTGAATAATTTTATTGTATAGTTAATCAAGTCTCCAAAATCAAGCACATCATTTTCTAAAAGCACATTTTGATATGTATGATATGCATTTGCTAATTCTTCTATTCTTTTAATTTCAAATTCAGCTTCATCGGAATTTGTTAGATCCTTATTTAATCTTAATTTTTCAGCATAATCTAAATAAATTTCTGGACTAATTAATTCATCCTTACACCTTGAAAAATGTTTTATCAAATCTTTTATAAACTTTGTAGGATTTCCAAGCGGTCTATAATAATCCAAATCAAATTTATCCAAATTTTTCCTAATTAACATCCAAGCGCTTGTTTCGTCCAGTACTCTAAAATTACTAGGCAATCCAATATTTATCCCACTTTCTTCTAAAATTTTTTGACAAAATCCGTGAAAAGTCATAACCCACAAATCAGAATAGCCATATGGAAGCATTCTATCAATCCGCTCCTCCATCTCAGTTGCGGCTTTTTCTGTAAAAGTAAGAGCCAGCACATTTTCTGGTTTTAAATTTTTACTTTTTATAAGATGGTAAACGCGTTGTGTGAGTACTGTTGTTTTGCCAGTTCCTGCGCCGGCAACTATAAGAAGTGGGCCATCTCCATATTCTATGGCCTTTTTCTGTTGAGTGTTTAATTTAATATCCTGTGTATTCATAATACAATTTTAGCCCTTTTGATACTAATCGTCAAAAACAAAATTACACTCTATTGACTATTTTTTCATTGATGATAATGTGAGGAGAAATATAATATTCCAACAAGGAGGATAAAATGAAAAAAAGCGTTGGTCTTCTTATCTACGTTTTTTATAATGGTATTTTACATGCCATACTCCAAAAACGCGGAGAATTCAACGTAGAAAAAATGAAACCCGAAACCTGGCCAGGTGCATGTCAGGTATCTGTTCATGGTGGACTTCAAAACGAAGAAAACTTTGAGCAAGCTCTTTTACGAGAAATTAGCGAAGAAATGCCTGGACTACTAATAGATCCAGATGATCTGACTGAACTGTACCATAAGGTAAGCGATGAAAAAGAAACAATAACCTATGGTTTTGTTTCTAGAAAAAACCTCAAAGAACTTCTTTCATCTTTTAGTCTGCACTCTTGCACCGGTGGATTAAAAATAATCAACGAAAGAAACATAGCGTCAATCCAGGAATTAAGCAATAACGACAAACTGGGCGTTACAGATAGGGAGATTAAAATGTTTCAAGATGAAATCCAGGCCCTTAAAAATGGATTTTATATATTTTCAAAGGGGTAAAATCTTAAAAAAACAACCGAGATTTATTGAATTAGAATCTCGGTTTTTTTATTAAAAAAGGTTCTTGCTTTTGCAAGAACCAATAAAAATTATTTTATTTTGAGCAATTAATTGCTCTTTTTTTTAGATTAGCATACTTGGTTAAAATGGTTTTGATTTCCATGGCTGTTGGAGATTCTGGGATAAAAATTCCACACATTACCATGTCGTCAATAATACGCTGAGTTTCCTCTGGAAATAAAAATGTGCCAGCGCACATCTCAACAGCATTAAAAAGACCATTGCTATAATACATTAGATTTTGATTACTTTTCTCCCTCCATAACTGAGTTTGCGTTGGGTCATTTGTCATTACGCTAACTGGAAGGTATTTAGTAGAATCCCTAGAAATGCTTTCTAAACCAAACCGTCTTTCTTTGAAGAAAAAAAGATTCTCAACAACTCTCCCCCTAATAGGACCACCTGTAACAAAAACAGAATCAGAGACACCATCGCAATCTCTTGTAGCTGACGCTGACTCTTTTTGCCACATCACAACACATAAAGAATCAGAAAGATCAACATCATGCCCCAAATAAACCGTCTTTTTAGTACTAGACATGGGTGGGTCTTTTTTAATTGTATCGTCCACGATACCAGACCATGACCAAGTAACAGGCGAATCATGTTTAGTTGTTTTTGAACTGTTTTTTTTGCCAATTTGCCACGTAAATAGCACGATAATAAAAACTACAAAAACAAAGCAAAGTAGCTGAAATAATGGGTGTTTCACTAATTCCTTCATTAATTCTTTCATTTTAATCCTCCCATGAGTATTTTTTATCTACAAATAACACTAAGGCATACTTTAAAGATTGTCAAGATTAAAAATATCAAAAAAGGTAGTTTTTTAATATTTCATGAATATTAAAATTGACATATAATTATAAAAAGCATAAGATTTTATTAAACATACAAAACCCAGGAGGAAATCATGGAAACTCGCATTGTTATTTATGAACAAATAATTCACTCTGATAATGACTTTTCAGTCAAAAACAGAAAAAAATTATTAACTCTAGGCACCCAACGCAAAATTAAATATCAATTCACAAATCTCGATGTTGGTGATGTTATAGAACTTAGCATCGGAGAAGAAGTAAAACACATGCTCATCATTAAAATTAACGAAAAGATTAACTCCACGGAAATTTTCGTAAGAAAAATAGCAAGCGGCGGACCAGAAAACAAAGATCAATTAGAAATTCAGTTTGAAAGGAGTCAGAATGTGTAAACTATGCAATGGAACAGGTAATCAAAAAATACATGGAACAGTTTCTGTAACAATAAAACCATGCCCAAATGGTTGCCAACCCAATCAATGTCTAAGTCATCCATCGGATGCTGAACACCCAGACCATTGCAATCTCTGTAATGATACTGGGATAACATCTATGGGATCGTGTTGCTGTAAATTTACGCAAACAATTACAAAATAGGAGGTAAAAAATGTGTGAATGTTGTCCACGAGAGATGCCAAAAGCAAATTTCCACCAAAATTTAGAAGGTCCAGATTGGTATGTAATTGTAAACCATGTAAAGGACATGACTGCTGAAAAGATTACTCAATTTGCGGAAAAAGTTGGCGCAGTCCAGGATGACAAGTATTTTGTTCTGCTTGGAAATTTTGGAGCACTCCCAGAACTCTACACAAAAAATCAGATAGCTGAAAAGCTATCTGAATTACAAAATCACTAATCAAGCCGAGTCTAACTCGGCTTTTTTAATTAAATACTCAATTATTTGAAACTTTCTTCATGATTCATCATTCATCCTTGGTTTGTCAATTAAATTTGTATCAATCTTTGTTTCCTTGCCTGTAATTTTTATTACATCTTTATCAATTTTTGCAAATTCTTTATAAGCATTATTATACATATTTACTGTTGTGCCCAAATTATTCCCTAATCTTTTTAAATAATCTTCATAGCTTATAATGTGATTTTGTAAATTTGAAACATGTTTTAAAACATCCTTTACGGATTCCTCTATTTTCAAAGCTCTAAGTCCTTGCAAAACTGTTTGTAAATATGCCAAAAATGTGGTTGGAGAAACAATTATTACCTTTCTTTCTCTAAACGCATATTCAATTAAATCTCTGGTGTTAACTTTTACAGCGCCCACTTTATTTACTAACAAATCATAATAAATTGCCTCGGATGGAATAAACATAAAAGCAAAATCCATTGTTTTTTCTTTTGGTCTAATATACTTACTTGTTTCATCTATTCTATTTTTTAAATCCTGTTTAAATTGTCTCTCTAAAGATTCTTTTTCTCCTTCACTATGGGCATCTAAAATTTTGTTATAATTTTCTAATGAAAATTTTGAATCAACTGGGATGATTCCTTCTTTTGTAAAAACAACCGCATCGACTATTTCTCCATTATTAAATTTGTACTGCATTTGATATGCATCTGGCGGTAAAACATTTTTTAATACTGTTTCCAAATAGTATTCACCGAGAATTCCGCGTTGCTTTGGATTTTTTAAAATATTTTCTAATGACTGTAATTGCTCAGCAAATCCCATGACTTGTTTATTTGTTTCATCAAGTTTTGTCAAGCTTTCTGTTACATTTTTTACAATATTTAAACTTTCTGTCATTTTTGAATGAATCATTTGATTTGAATCATTTAATTTTGAGTCCAATGTTTTACTCATCTCATTTATCTGATTTTGAATCATCAAAAACGACTGATCATCGTTTTTTACATCTTTCTTTTTCATTAACAGAAAAATCATTATTATAAGAACAACGAGTAGAATTAAAATTAAATAATTTACCATATATTTATTTTATATTTTAAATAATTTTTTTGCATTTTCCCATGTTGTATCAATTACTTTCTCTAAGCTCAGATTTTTTATTTCTGCAATTTGACGAGCTACTTCTTCTACATAAATTGGTTCATTTGTCTTTCCTCTGTATTTCTGTGGAGCTAAATATGGAGAGTCGGTTTCTATAAGTATTCTATCAAGTGGCAAATAATTTACAATATCCCGCAAATCCTGAGCATTTGGATATGTAATTATCCCTGTAAAACCTATATACATTTCATTATCAATGATTGTTTTGGCCTCCATTAAAGATCCCGAAAAGCAATGAAAAACACCATTTAAATATTTATGATTTTCCAAAATTTTAAATATATCAAAATATACTGTTTGCAATGTAAAATCATCTTTGGAATTTCTACCATGCAAAATTAATGGCAAATCCAATTCTTTTGCGAGTTTTATATGTTCTTCAAAAACCTCAATCTGCTTAGAAATAACTTTTGGCGTAATTGGTTTATTATTTTCCTCTGATTTCGGAGAGTGAAAATAGTCAAGTCCCGTTTCTCCAATTGCAAGCACTTTATCAGTATATATTTTTTTATATTCATCTAAAACAAAATCTTCGTCAAACACATGAATTGGATGAAGACCCAAAGATGCATAAAAATTTTTATATTTTGTAATTTCAACTGCTTTTTTTGATGTCTCATATTGCGCCCCAACATTTATAACCGACATTTTTAATTCTTCGCATCTTTTTACAACTTCATCTAAATTGTCTTCAAATGCTTTGAAATTTAAATGTGCATGTGTATCTATTAACATATTATTTAAAACCTAACAGTTTAAAACTCATAACAATATAATTACTTACGATACGAAAATTGCGAGTTTAAAACAAAAATTTATTTATTACTAATATAATTCTCTAATTTATTTTTTATTTCATCGATGTCAATACTTGTAACGCCATTAAATTGAGTTTCTTTTATATTATCTATAACCTTATCCGGCACATCGGTATCTTCTTTTAAATAATTTACTAAATCATCTACATTTTGAATATTTCCCGGCAAAGTATTTATAACACTTCTCAAATTAGACACCCAATCATTTTCCAAAAATGACAAATTAAATGACTTGGGTATAAATGGCTTTGCAAATTCTATGACTTTTTTTCCACCAGGAACTATCTTTGATGTCTCAAAAGCGCTAATATCACCACCATAAAAACTTCCTATGGCAAGAATCAACACACCCACTATTAATAATCCAGCTAAAAATCCAAATATAGCTCCGAGCAATTTATTTAATAATCCAATTATGGGAAGACTAACGGCTTTATCCACAATAAAAACAATTATCATAAATAATCTATTAAACAATAAAAACAGTGCTAAAAAAGCAAATATATTAGCAACTATGGGAGTAAATACAGTAGAAGATATTCCCTGTAGCCATCCCGAAAGCTGAGAATAAAAAATAGACGCGCCGTAAAAACCCACAATAATAGCAATTATTCCACCTATACTTTTTACGAGACCATTTCTTAATCCAGTAATAATACAATATAGTATTATTATGAAAAAAATAATATCAATGTAATTCATATATTTAATTTTAAATAAAATTTGGACTTATAATTTTTATTAATTTAATCTTGGGAATATAGGCGTTTCCGGTTTTACAATTTTTTCCGACATTAAAATTTTTACAATCTCATTGGATTTAACTGGCATAAACGACTTTAAAGAAATTGCAATATTATAAAGACCCAAAACCAAATCCTGTAAAATATTTTTTAAATTTTCTTTCTCATTTTCTATCTTTGCAAGCTCCCATGGTTTTTTCTCGTCAATTAATGAATTTAAATATTTTATACTTTCCCAAATTTTTAAAAGAGCTTCTCTAAAATTCAAGTTTTCTATTTTTTCAGACACATCTTTTACGAGATCGCTTTCTTTTAATTTTATATCGATTTTCCCATTCAAATAATTCTGAACCATGTTTGTAACTCTATTTACTAAATTACCAAGTCCATTTACTAAATCAGCTTTATATTTTGCTGAAAATTCAGACACATTTATATCACTCTCCGATCCAAATCCAAATTGAGATAAAATTAAATATTTCGTAGCGTCAGCTCCATATTTATCAACTAAATCATTTGGATTTACAACATTTCCGAGAGTTTTACTCATTTTTTTTCCATCAATTGTAAAAAATCCATGAATTGCTAATCTTTTTGGAAGTGGAAGATCTAATGCAATCAAAATTGCTGGCCAAAAAATTGCATGAAATTTTAAAATATCTAGCGCTATAAGTTGAATATCTGCTGGCCAAAATTTTTTAAAATTTTCTCCACCTGGATAATCAATTGCTGTTATGTAATTCAATAAAGCATCTACCCAAACATAACATTTTTGTTTGTCGTCCCATGGTAAATCAATTCCCCATGGAACGGATTTTACCGACCTAGAAATAGAAAAATCTGGTAAATCTTGTTTATCAATAAGTCCCAAAACTTCATTTTTTCTAGTTTTCGGATAAATTTCCAATTCATTACTTTCAATTTTTTCTTTTATGATTGGTAAAAAATCTTTTAAATTAAAAAACCAATTTTTTTCTTTTAATTTTTCTGGCTTACGATTGTGATCTGGACAACACCCATCGACAAGTTCTGATTCATTTATAAATTTTTCACAACCAACGCAATACAATCCCTCATAATCTGCCTCATATATAACATCGTTAGCATTTGGGGTTTTAGAATTTTTCAATTTTAATAAAACATCTCCAACAATTCTCTTGTGTTTTTCGCTACTTGTTCTTATAAAATTATTGTTTGAAATATTTAAATTTTTCCAAGACTCTTCAAATTCAGCGCTTATTATATCTGTAAATTCTTGTGGATTTATTCCTTTTTCTTTCGCTGATTCTGCAATTTTAAGACCATGTTCATCTGTTCCTGTTAGAAAATAAACATTTTCGTCTCCCAATTTATCCCTATAATATCTCGCAAGCACATCAGCAATTATAGTAGTATAAGCATGACCAATATGTGGATGATCGTTCACATAATATATTGGTGTAGTTATGTATTTATTCTCTTTTTTCATAATTATTTTTTATCTATTATTACAACAAACTCTCCCTTGCTCACTCCGCTCCTTAAATTATTTAAAACTTCTTTTAAATTTCCACGATAAATTGTTTCAAATTTTTTGGTAAGCTCTCTAGCAATAACTAAATTTCTTTTCTCTTGAAAACCTAATTCTTTCAATCTTTCTAGGGTTTTTAGTATTCTATGAGTGGATTCAAAAAATACATTTGTAACGCGACTTTCAATAATTTCTTTTAAAATCGTTTCCTTACCTTTTTTGTGAGGTAAAAATCCCAAAAAATTAAACCGATCACAATTAAATCCAGAAATAGAAATCGCTGTAATAAGTGACGATGCGCCTGGAATACTACAAATAATATTTTCATCAAATTCTTCAGAAACTATTCTTACTAACTCTTCACCGGGATCGCTTATTCCTGGCGTTCCAGCGTCAGAAACATAAGCAATGTTTTTTCCGCTCTTTAAAAGTTCTATAATTCTATTTTTTTTATTTGAATCAGAAAATTTATGATAACTCTCTAAATGGGTATTTATGCCATAATAATTTAATAATCTTTTTGTAACTCTAGTATCTTCACAAAACACAAAATCAACTGATTTTAGAACCTCTATTGCGCGAAATGTTATATCAGACAAATTTCCAATTGGAGTAGCTACAATATATAATTTCATTTTATTGTAAATTTTCTTGTTCCAAATTAGGATTTTTTTTATTATAATACTCTAATACAAAAACAGACAATGTTGCTATAACAGGAACAGCCAAAAAGCCACCCAATATACCCCCCAATTTAAAACCTATCAATATTCCAATAATCACTAAAAGTGGATTGAGTCCCGTTGAGCTTCCCATAACCAAAGGAACAACGATTAAATTCTCTAATTGTTGTATAGCAATATACAATAATGCAACAAATAATGCTAACACTGGCGACTGAGTAAGTGTTAAAAGTACCGCAACTGCGCCAGAAAACCATGGACCAAAATATGGAATTATTTCGAATGTTCCTGCAAGTATTGATAAAACTAAAGCATACTTAACTTTCATGAGAGATAATCCTAAAAAAGTAAAACAAAATATTCCTAAACACAAACCTACTTGCCCCATAAACCACTTACCTATTTTTTCTTGAATTCCTATATTTAAACTCGATAGATACTTGTGGTGCTTTTCTGGAACCAATTTTTTTACAAATTTTTTAATTGAAACCTCCTGCATTGAAAAATAAAAAGCCATCATTACAATCATTAAAAATGAAAATAGGCCACTAAATAATTTTATAGTTGTACTAAATAATGAGTCCACTATTTTAGTTAGGATATTACTTACATTACTAAGACTTGTTTGTATATCACTAGCTATGCTCGAAGAGGTTGATTGATCTATACCAACAAAGAAACCTTGAATTTTTTTATAATAATCAGGAAATACTTGAGCTAATTGCCCTATTTCATAAGCCATAGGTTTCACAACTAAAGCAAGTACAACAAGCAAGACACCGACAAATAAAACATATACTATAACAACGCTTAGTGTTTTTGGAATTTTTAAATTTTCAAAAAATTTTATTATTGGTTTGAATGCGGAGAATATTATAAGTGATAAAAATATAAAAGCCAATATATCTACTATCATATAGATAAAAATAAAAGCCAGAATAACACCAAAAAATCTTATAAATGTTTTTATTGAGATATCTATTGTTGTTTTATTTTCCATATTTTTATTTCCTTATCGAATGTTTAATTAATAATATTTATTTATTAAATCTTCAAAATATTTTTTATCTTTATGCGGTGATATTACCGCAAAATTAATTTTATCTTTCCTAAAAATTTTCTTACCCACTGTGATTATATCTTGTTTTGTAACTTTATCAAATTCACTTATAATTTCTTCAATATTTTTATATTCACTTTTAAGCAATAACTGTTTGCAATAAAAAGCTATTACATTCATACTGTCCTCCATTCTCAACATCAACTTACCTCTTAAAAATTCCTTTGCCATTTTAAGTTCGCTATCTGTTACTCCTTTTTCTAAAAATTTATTTATTTCTTTAAAAATATTTTTTATAGCTTCTTCAATTCTCGATTTATCAAGTCCTGTTAAAATAGAAAAAATGCCCGTATCTTCATAATTTGAATTTTCACATCTTATATAATAACATAATCCCAATTTTTCTCTAATTTTTAAAAACAACCTTGAGCTCATATTTCCACCAAGTATAACCGACAAAAGCTCAAGCGCTTTATCATATTTGTCTTCATATTTTAAACCTGGAAAACCTATTGCAAGATGAATTTGATCGGTATTTTTTTCTATTAATTTTATTCGTGTTGATTTTTGTGATAAATTAAATACATCAAAATTTTTCGCATTATCAAAATTTGTTATTTTGAAATATTTATCTATCAATCTTTTAGCTATATTTTCATCAAAATTACCAGAAATACCTATTAACATATTTTCTCTTTTGTAATATTTCTTATAAAATTTTAAAATATCCTCTCTGCTAATAGATTGTAAATTTTTAACTTTTCCACTTATTTGTCTCCCAAGTGCATGACCAAAAAAAACACTTTCTTCAATAAGAGAATCCATATTTATTAAGGGGTTATCATTATACATATTAATCTCTTCTATTATAACTCCTCTTTCTCTTTCAATTTCTATATTATCAAATTTTGAATTAAAAATCATATCTGACAATATATCAAGCGCTAATTCTAAATACTCTTTTGATGCCTTAATATAATATCCTGTTTTATCTTTTGCAGTAAAAGCATTATAATCAGCGCCTACTCCATCCAATTCTTTTGATATAAAAAGTGAATTCGGTCTTTTTTTAGTTCCTTTAAATAACAAATGCTCTATAAAATGCGCTACTCCATTGTTTTTCTCATTTTCATACCTAGAACCTGTTTTAACTAAAACCAAAACGCTAATAGCATTTGTTTCACGAAGTGGTTTTAAAAATATATTTTGCATATTATTTGTGATCAACGCAATAATATTCCAATGTAAGACCATTTATACTCCCGTACTCGCAACTTCCTTTTGATTTTTGTTTATATTCTTCTGGTAGAGCTTGAAAATACTTGCTATTAGTTAATTTTTTATTTATATTACCACAAATACCTACTTGTGGATTGCCGACCTTTACTCCTTCGCACTTAGCATTTCCATAAACATGACTTTCACCTGTAAAACGATCAATTATATCAAATATATTAGGAATGACACCAACTGTCGACACTCCACATTTAGCATTTTTTTTAAGACAGGATCTGCATATAGAACCATCACAATAACCAGCAACCACTTGTGGGGCGCCATCACTCTCATCAGGGTTATATAACTTAAGAAAACATCTAGTCCAGCTATTTTTGTGTGCACAGGATAATTCTGGTGGAATTGTACATTGAAAATTTGTACATGCTAATCCAGGGTAACAATCCGAATCCTCATCACATTGTCCATTGTCGACACTTTTATTCATACATATTTTAACATTTGGACTGTTTGAATTTTTTGGCGCACAAATCCACTCTGAATTATGTGTCGTACATTCTGCATCATCGTTACAAGAAATATTTTTATCCAGAGCACTCCTTCTGTCAGCAAAAAACTGTTGTTTGTCAAAATTACCAACTGCTATTGGCTTCACTTTTTTTATTTCTATAGTCTTTATTTCGACCAATTTTGGATTTATTGTGTATAAAATTAAATAAGAACATGATAATAAAACTAAACCAGTTATTGCATTTATTATTCTTTGCTTTGCTTCCCCTATTTTATTTTGATTTCCTCCTGCCATTACCCACTGAAAACCAGCCAATATTAATACGAGCACAGCTACTATTCCAGATAAACCAAGGAGATAAATATATAATTGTTTAGCAAATTTACCCATAAGATCTCCGTCTATTTTTTGTTGTTTTCTAAACCCTGGGATGCCTACTTCTGGTTCAAACACCAGTCCAGATGTTTCAGATGTTTCATCATCCCCACTCTCAAATAATTTCGTACAACACTTGAAACCAGATTTACACCTATAATCAACAATTTTTTGATCAGAAGCGCACTCAACTGAACAAGTTCCGCCATAGTGAGCACATTCAACCACACAACACTTTCTATTATGTTCACAAGCGATTGGTGGCTCTATTACTATTTCATAATCAGTATTGCAAGTATCTTTACAAGAACCCAAAAAATTCGAAAAATCCCCCTCACATCTTTTTTTCTGCACCTCCTCATAAACATTTTGATTTCGAACCCATGCTTCTCCCTGATCTTCAGTCCGTAAATCACTTGGAGGTGTATAAGTCTGACCACCATCTTCATTGTAACCAGTTCCTGGGGGCTGACCTAAACCTGTAAATTCATCTGGAAGACCCCCTGGAACAATAGCATTAACAATAGTGTAGTTTGATAAAAAAAATAAGATAGTAAAAATATAAAAAATTTTAATTAAAGGTTTACGCATATTATACATATTGCTATTTATTAAATTTATTTTTAATTTTTAAAAATTTTTAAAATATGTTTTTATATTATCGTATATAAAAATTTTTATTATCTAGAAATCAACATCTGGATCCCTACAGACTTTGTTAGCCTTCCTACACCCAGCATTCTGATTAAAAGACTTGCCACACCCAATAGATTTAATCTCTCCATCTTTTTTTACTCTCTCCATACACTCATATTTACTTTCACATGATTCTCCACTATTCTTACATTGCATACAAAGACCACTATAACAGTAACCATAAAAAGTAATTTCTCCGTTTGTATTACGCCTAATGCAGGATGTGTAATCATCAACGCCACTACAAAGATCATCTTCTATTGTGGCAGTCCCACTACACTCACAACAAACCTTATTGCCAGAGCTATATATCCTTGTGTTCCTTCTATAACCAAGCTCTTGACATGTAACTTCACAATTACCATCTGAAGACGGAAAATCTCCTGTTTCACAAGCATTACATTTACAACAATACACTTCGTTAATAAAATTTCCCGATACATCTTTACTGTCTGGCAATCTATAGAGAATAGTCCCACCAGAAGAATCACACGGACACTTACTACTGTCACCACCATAACAATCATGACACTGGATTCCTCTATCAGAAGAACAATCAAAGACCGTATGCCCTGACTCATCAACTTTTTCAGGGTTTATTGTATTAACTTCTATAGTCTTTATTTCGACCAATTTTGGATTTATTGTATATAAAATTAAATAAGAACATGATAATAAAACTAAACCAGTTATTGCATTTATTATTCTTTGCTTTGCTTCCCCTATTTTATTTTGATTTCCTCCTGCCATTACCCACTGAAAACCAGCCAATATTAATACGAGCACAGCTACTATTCCAGATAAACCAAGGAGATAAATATATAATTGTTTAGCAAATTTACCCATAAGATCTCCGTCTATTTTTTGTTGTTTTCTAAACCCTGGAATACCTACTTCTGGGTCAAAATATAACTTCTCTGACTTATCAAGAATTTTGTCTGAGGCCTTACAACAAACACCACTATTACACCAAAAAAAACCTGGGGCGCTACCATTACAAAAGCCTTGTAAATTTCCATTTTCACTTGTGTAGTTTCTACATTCATGTGTAGATGATGGACATGCTGCGTTCTTTTTATAACAAAAACTTATTGTTCCCGTTTGCTGTCTTCCTTTGGTATTATGATCATAAATATAATGAGCTATATTGGAAGGATCCTCAACAAAAGGAGGGTATACCCAACCATAATCTTTACCAGCATTGCAATCATTCTCATCCCATTGATCTGCAATTATTGTATGTGCTTTAAAAAACAAAACTACTATACAAATTATAAATACTAATAAAAATTTTTTATTTTTCATATTTCTTTTTTCTAAGCTAGTCTAATTTACCTAAACCAATCCTATATTCTTAATTTAAAATAATCTATCAAATTTTCTATTTTTATTTTTTCCTGTTTCATTGTATCTCTATCACGAACAGTTACTTCATTTTTTTCTAAAGTATCAAAATCCACTGTTACGCAATATGGGGTCCCTATTTCATCTTGGCGTCTATATCTTTTTCCTATGTTTCCATTATCATCAAACTCGCACATATATAATTTTCTAAGCTCATTAAAAATCTCAGATGCTTTTTTCACTAATTCTGGTTTGTTTTTCAGTAATGGAAAAACTGCAATTTTTATTGGAGCTAATTCTGGAAGTAATTTTAAAACAACTCTTATATCATTATCTATTTTTTCTTCTGTATATGCTTCTGTCATAAGAGCTAAAAATGTTCTTCCGACCCCAGCTGATGATTCAATTACATGTGGAATATATTTTTCAGAAGTTGTCGCATCAGTATAGCTTAAATCTTTTCCTGAAAACTTAGAATGTTGCTTTAAATCATAGTCCCCTCTAGCATGAATTCCTTCCAATTCTTTAAACCCAAATGGAAAATTATACTCTATATCATAAGCTTCTTTAGCATAAAAAACTAAATTTTTATGTTTATACCATTTTAAATTTTTTGCTTTTATACCCAAATCAAGGTAATATTGCCATCTATATTCTTTTAATTTTTCATATTCTTCCATTTCTGATTTTGGATTAACGAAATACTGCATCTCCATTTGTTCAAATTCACGAGTCCTAAAAATAAATTGACGAGCCGTAATTTCATTTCTAAATGCCTTACCTATTTGCGCTATGCCAAAAGGAATCTTTACTCTCGTTGAATCGAGAACATTTTTGTAATTCACATAAATTCCCTGACATGTTTCTCCTCTCAAATAAACTGGTTCTTTTTCAAAATCAGAAGAAAAATTTCCTAAATTGGATTGTACTAACAAATTAAACTTTTTTATTTCTGTAAATTCATTAGATCCACATTTAGAACATTTAATTTTATCTATATTTTTTCTAAACAATTTTTCTATTTGACCCAAAGACATTTTTTCATCTGCGCTAAAACCCAATTCTTCAAGTAAAGTATCCACTCTAAATCTAAAATGACATTTCTTACACTCCGCCAATGGATCAGAAAACCCAGCTACATGTCCACTTGCCTCCCAAATTTTTGGATGCATAAATATAGCGCTATCAAGTCCAATAATATTATCTCTCAACTGAATCATATGTTTCCACCAAAATTTCTTTATATTATTCAATAACTCTACTCCATATGGACCATAATCATATATACTAGAAAATCCTCCATAAATCTCTGATGATGGAAAAACAAAACCCCTTCGCTTTGCAAAAGAAATAATTTTGCTCATTTTTTCATTAGTTTCTATACTATTGACACTTTTGACGCTTTTGGTGCTTTTACTTTTAGTCTTTTTTGCCATAAATGTTTATAAATTATTAAGTCAATTTATAATATTATACTACTAATAACTCATAAAACAAGTTAAATCCTGCTTGCCTTTTCTACTCTTATTTCACCACCTTTTTCTAAAATAATCCTATCTCTTCTTCCTATTTTATTAGTTAAGAGCATATTTGCCAAGGAATTATTGACTCTTTCTTCAATTGTTCTTGCAAGTGGCCTCGCTCCAAACTCTCTACTAAACCCTATTTGAGCTAATTCCCTAACTGCATCTGGCGACGCAGAAAAAAACATGCCCTTTTCCTCTAAACGCTTTGATATTTTATCCAACATTAAAACTGCAATAGCCTCTATTTCTTTTTGCGTTAAAGGTTTAAACACAACAATACCATTAAATCTATTTAAAAACTCTGGCCTAAAGCTGTCTCTTAATTGATTCATTATTAAATCATTTTTAATTGTCTCTAAATCAACGCCCTCTGCTAATTTATCCTGTATATAGAAAGATCCCGCATTAGATGTTGCAATTAAAATACAATTTGTAAAATCAACTGTTTCACCCTTTGAATCAGTAAGTCTCCCATCGTCCATTACTTGTAAAAATACATTTAAAATATCTGGGTGCGCTTTTTCAAGTTCATCCAATAAAACAACACAGAAAGTATTTTTCTTTATTGCTTCTGTTAAAATTCCACCCTCTGAACTACCCTCAAAACCTATAAGTCTCGCGATAGATGATTTCTCTTGATACTCACTCATATCCAACCTAACCATATCCTTCTCGCTTCCAAATAATATTTCTGCGATGGTTTTTGCAAGCTCTGTTTTTCCAACTCCTGTTGGACCAAGAAATAATAAATTGACTATTGGTTTATTTTCATCTCGCAGTTCAGCTCTCGATCTACGAAGAGCTGAGGCAACCATGTTAACTGCCTCATCTTGACCAATTATCCTTTCGTGCATTATTTTTTCCAAATTTAAAAGTTTTTCAGATTCAGAAATAGTAATTGATCCAAGTGGTATATTAACCTTTTGAGATATAACTTTTGCAACATCTTCAGCTGTAACTAATTTTTTACCCCCTCGAGATTTCACCACTATAGCAACTTCTTCCATAACTCTAATCGCTTTTACTGGTTGTTTAAATGTATGTATATATTCATTTGTTAATTTCACAATTTTTTCAATTGCTTGATATGAAAAATAAATTTTATGTTTATGTTCTAAACTAAAAGACCTCGATTCAAGAATTTGCACGGTATCATCAAAATTTGGCTCTGGAAGATCAATTATATTCATGGTCTGAACCAAGGAATTATTTTCTAAATATTTTTTATATTCCTGCTCGCTTGTCGTTCCAATTACCACTATTCCATATCGTAAAATACCATCTGCTAAAATCTTAGAAAGATCAATACTATTATTCCCAAAAGACACAACTCCAACTATATTATGTATATCATTTATTACTAAAATTATATTACCAGACCTAGCAATTTCTTCTATTACCTTCATAAACAAAAATTCTACATTACCCCCACTTGATGCCTCTGAAACAAATTTAGACAAAGATAATGAAACCAATCTTTTATCCTTTAATTGGTCTGGAACATCTTCGGCTGACATTTTGTTGGCAAGTCCCTCTATAATACTTTTTTTACCAACACCAGGTGCCCCCATTATTAATACACCCTTATTTGAGGTCTCAATTGATCGATATATTTCATCAATTTTTTCATCTCTGCCAACTACTAAATTAAGATACCCATATTTTGCAAGACGTGTTAAATCAGAACCAAATCTATCTAAAGTAGGTGTTGCTACTGCTGTCATTGACCTATTCATATTTCCACTTGGTTTATAAGAAGATCTTTTTTTATATTTTTTATATAGTTCAACCATGTCGTCTCTTAACCTTATCCACGCTATAGCATTTCTTAACTGATTTGCATCTACTCCCATATCAAAGAATAATTCAAAAATTCTTTCATCAATAGTAGAAATTGCCAATATAAGATGACTAATTCGTACATATTCTGATTTATTTAAAAAAGCAAAATAATAACTATTTAAAATAGAGTCGAGAAAGTATACATTCTCAGATACTGGATCTTTTAAATTACTAAGCAAAGTTTTAACTTTCGACTTTAATACTTGATTAGAAATTCCCAATCTACTTAAAATTACAATGAAATCAACATTGTCTAACATTACATACAATACATGAAGTGGGGAAATATTTTGCTTATTTTTAATTGCTAAATAATGAGAATTAAATAATATCTTCTTTACTTGCTTTGAAAAAGAATTATATGCATTAAATGATTTGCGTTTATTTTTCTCTGCAACATCTGGCGTTAAAACTCTCTCCCTAATATATGAAGCTATTTGCAATCTATAAAAAAATAACATTAGCGCTAACACGCCACAATAAAATACTAAAACTTTTTCCCCCAACCAATTTCCAGCGAAAAATATACTACCCCCCAATGAAAATATATTATACACATGAAAAATGATTGACAATATTCCAATAAAACCAATTATTCCTAAAATTGAATTTATAATCAAATTTATGGAAGATTTTATATTATCAAACAAAATTGATTCTTTTGAAAAAGATTTATCAAAATAAATAGCTTGATTCCCTATTTGAAGATAGTATTTTGTCCCCCTACAATAAGAACATTTTGTATTCTTAGTACAATTTTCACAATAAACAATATTTGCTCTTTCTAAATTTTTCATTGAGTTTTCAAAAAATTATAATTTACAATAATTCCATATATAACAATAATGGGTAAAAATGCCCACAATAAAAAAAGCACAGCGCTCCACAATAAAACAAATATCATGCATATGCTTTTGTAAATTAACATTAAAAGTCTCATAAAAAAACTAATCAAGATTCCAGCAAGGTCTCTTTGCGCATACATTGGCTTAAAAAGATACTTAATCTGAATAGATAATCCAAGATTTTCCCACGCATCAGAAAGAATTTTTTGAGATTTTAAAAGCACCTTAAAAAGCCCCCTAGAATACCACCAAATTGGAAAATATAAAATTCCATAGATAATAAAATCTATAAATATAATTTTTAAAATTCTTTTTGTAAATTTTTTACCCATGAAAATAAAACCGAAACAAAGCTTTTAAATTAAAAATTAAAAAATTGCCAAAATTCTTTTTAAAAAATCAATAGCTATATATATTTTACCACAAAATCTAAATTTTTAATAAAAAAATTCCCTTCAGGGAACTTTTTTGTTTAGAAAAAATCTATTTCAGTAGTTCGGTCATTGCCTGAGAATAACTATCTAAACTTTTAAAAATCTTTCTAAAACTATTAAAATAAGGACTTAATAATAAAATACCTGCTATAATAGGAATAACAATGATAGCTGTTTTTATAAAGCTATAAATTCTCGCCAATCTATTGTGATGTTCTATTTCCTTACAAATAGATAAAATTTCTTCATTTAGCTTTAAATTTTTTTCTACAAGCGATTTTATTTCATTGTTATCTTCCATTTTATATCTATATTATTCTTTTTTGCTTTTAATAAGTTTTTTTAATTCCTGTTCAAATGTTTCCAAATCTTCAAAAGATCTATATATAGACGCGTATCTGATGTATGCAACTTTGTCAAATTTTTTCAAATGTTTCATTACTATATCCCCAAGCACTTTGGATAAAATTTCATCCTTTCTTTCCTTTTGTAAATCCATTTCTATGTCTCTTATAAGCTGATCAAAATCCTCATCTGTTTTTCCTCTTTTATGGAGTGATTTTCTAATTCCGTCTTTTAGCTTTTGTTTATTATACATCTCCCGAGATCCATCATTTTTGATTATTGTAATATCCAATATTTCAATTTCCTCAATCGTAGAAAAACGAAAATTGCATTTTGAACATCCTCGTCTTCTTCTTACTGTAACCCCATCTGTTGCCACACGAGAGTCAAGTACTTTTGTAGTTTTATTACAACAAATTGGACACTTCATTTCATCTTCTTTCTTAAAAATGCTGGGATATCATACTCGCTATTTTGTTCCAAAAACTCAGAATCATTATTTAATTTAATATCATTATCATAATCATCAAACGATGTGTCATTGATAGTGGTATCTGCGTTATCTTTTTCTTCTTCAAATTCTATTTCATCGATATCCTCTGAAACATCTGTAATATCTTTTATAGAATGATTCATTCTACTTATGTATTCATTTTGTTTATAAGCAGAATTCATTTTTGCAACATCCTTCTTTTGTGAATCAAAACTTTCAAAACCAGTAGCAACAACCATAACTTTTACATCTCCGCTCATTGATTTATCAATAACAGTACCAAAAATAATACTCGCACCGCCATCAGCAGAAGAGGTAATTATTTCAGCAATTTCATTTATTTCATACATGGTCAAATCCTCGCCACCAGTTATTGTAAATAATATTCCCTTTGCTCCAGCAATTGAGACATCTAATAGTGGTGAATCAATAGCTTCCTTTGCGGCTCTTTTTGCTCTATCTTCTCCACTTGCGCGACCTATTCCCATGAGAGCAGACCCAGCATCTGACATTATTCTTTTTACATCAGCAAAGTCCACATTAACCTCTCCGGGAATTGTAATTATTTCAGAAATACCCTGTATTCCCTGATGCAATATTTCATCTGCTATCTTAAACGAATCCAAGACTGAAGTTTTTCTATCTATTATATTTAAAATTCTATCATTTGGAATTGTAATAATTGTATCTACCCTACTCTCTAATTCATTAAATCCACGCTCGGAAATCATTTTCCTTTGAGACCCTTCAAAACTAAATGGTTTTGTAACAACAGCTACGGTTAAAGAATTATTTCTTCTAGCAATATCTGCTATAATTGGTGCTGCACCAGTACCAGTTCCTCCGCCAAGTCCACAAGTTATAAAAACCATATCAGCACCTTCGAGGGATTTCTCAATTTCTTCTAAGTTTTCCTCTGCAGACCTTGCTCCAACATCTGGATCCATACCCGCACCAAGACCCTTTGTTGTGTCTATTCCTATCTGAATTCTTTTATCAGCATCTGATCTATTAAGAGCCTGAGCGTCTGTATTTATTGCTATAAACTCAACACCTCTAATTTTATTCTCTACCATTCTGTTTATTGCAGAACCACCCGATCCCCCAATACCGACAACTTTAATTTTTGCAAATGTTTCTACATCTGGTTTAAATTCTCTAGTTGCTTTATTTTTTCCTATAGATTTTTTCATCTTTTTTTAATTATGGAATAATGCGCTTAAATGCATTTTTTATTTTACCTAAAAATCCACCTATTGATACAGTAATTGGGGTCCTTATGGAATTATTATTATGCGTCCACAATAAAAGTCCAACAACAGTAGAATAACTCAAATCTTCCGTCTTATCAACTATACTATTAATTTTTTGCAATTTTGCTAAAAATACAGGTAATCTTAATTGTTCTTTTGCTTGCTCTACTATTCCCTGTAATTTTGCACCACCACCAGTTAAAACTACTCCGGCTGGCAACATTCCAAATCTTTCAATATTTTTTAATTCCTTAGCAACTAAATCAAAAATTTCCTCAACTCTTGCTTTTGTAATGTTAGCAATTTCTGTTTTTGGTATCATATTTTTTCTTCCACCTTCAAGTGTTTCATCAAATAAAGAAAGATCTATTTCGTCTCTTTTTTTTATATCTTCTAAAATACATGTTGCTTCTTGCATTTTAATCATTTCCGCCACTCTTATAGATGTTCTAAGCCCTATCGCTAAATCATTTGTTATGTGTCCAGAGCCAACTGGCAATACTGCTGTATGTAATAATTCACCAGCCTCGTAAACCGCAAGTCCTGTATTTGATGCTCCAATATTTATAAGCGCAACGCCTAATTCTTTCTGTTCTCTTGAAAGAACCGCTTCTGAATCAGCCAAAATAGAAAAAACCTCATCATCAATATCAACACCAACTCTATTCATGCATTTTTCAATTGTTTTTTTCTGATTAGATAGAGCCATTACAATTTGAGCTTCAACCTCTAATCTAATTCCGGTCATTCCGACTGGATCTTTTATGTCTTCCTGATTATCAACTTTATAAGTTTTAGGAATTACATGTAAAATTTCATAATTGTGCGGAACAGCAACTGCTTGAGCAGCTTCTATAACTCTTCCAACATCCTCTTCTCTTATTTCTCCATCTGCTTTTGATACAGCAACAACACCCTGACTACTAATTGACTTAATATGTGGACCAGATATTCCTATAACAGCTCCCTCAATTGGCATACCTATAACTCTCTCAACTTTTTCTAATGTCGTAGAAATAGAATTAACAACATCTTCTATGCTAATTATATTACCATTTACTATTCCCTTTGTTGGATGATCAGCTGCTCCTATAATTCTCAATTCTCTTCCGTCCATATCATATTGAGCTACAACAATTTTAATACTTCTTGAACCAACATCCAATCCAGTTATTATATGACTTTTAACCATAATGTTTTAATAAAAAAATCTTTATATTATTATAACTTAAAAATTGTTTATTGTGAAATTTTTATAAAAAAATCCATAAAATATGGGTAAAAAATAATTATCCCTATCACAAGAGCAGTAAATGATGATATTAAAACAGCTCCAGCCATAATATTTTTTACAAGTTCAGCATAAACATGTATACGGGGTTTAAACATATCAGTAATTTTCTCAAAAGCAGAATTTATTATTTCCATAATCAAAACTAAAGAAATCATAAGTATTAAAACTATAATCTCCTTTGGAGATACTTTAAAAAAAATTATTAAAAAAATTACAAAACAACTAGCGAAAATTTGAAATCTAAAATTTTGCTCTGTCTTATAGATGGAAAAAATGCCCCTCAAGGCAAATCTTGCACTTTTTAAAAATTTTTTTATGCTAAATATCATATTTCTTTATAATTCTTTGTAATTGCTTATTCATGCAAACTTCTTTTTGTAAATTATCGTGATCATAGCCAATAAGATGCAAGTATCCATGTATTAATAAAATCAATATTTCTTTTTTAAAATTTTCTGATTGTCTTTTAGCTTGCTCTATATTTATTATTATTTCTCCTAAATAAAAATTGTCATTAAAATAAAAATTATTTCTTATGTCCCTTTCTGCAAAACTTAAAACATCTGTTGTTTTATTTTTTTTTCTATATTTTTTATTCAACTCTTTTATAATTTTATCACCAGTTATAAGTAAAGAAATTTTTTTATTTTTTAATTTTTCTATTTGCTCTAATTTGGAAACAATTTTTTCTATAAAACGTCTATATCTAAAATTTTTTATTAAAATATTTATCTCAATCATTTTATTATTATTTCATTTCTCTAAAACTTCTTGCAAACATCAAAAATGTAGAATAATAATTTAATTCCTTTTCATTTAAAACTTTATATGAAAGAACATAAACCTTGTTATTAATAGAATAATAAACATTCATACCATCTTTCGTAGATAAGCCATCCATTTTTTCTCCGCTAAAAACTAACAAATCTTCTGTTTTGGCGCCGGGGGAATAGCTCAAATACCAATTTGAGAGAGAAAGGTCTTGTGAGTTATCATAAGCTTCTATCAAAAAGAAGTCGTCGTTCCTGTCGCCATAAAAAACTGTTTGTTTAAAATCAGAAGTTCTGTGTTCAAAAGTCCATTTTGCTGGGTATAGAATAGAATAATTCTGTGATTCATTATATAAAACTTTTGCTAATACAACATTATCGGCAAGTTTACCGGTTTTACTTAATGGATCATATAAATTTTCAATTTCATCCGAATCAGAATAACCATCAGAATCTGTATCTGCTATACCAATTTCTGTTCCAAATAATAATTCCTCTGCATTTGTAAGTCCGTCATTATCTTCATCTGGACCACTTGGTGGAATTTTGAAAATACCAGAATTATCATTTTCTGTGTTGTCTTTATTATTTTTATAGTTCTCATCTTCCTGATTTTCCTCATCTTCTTTATATTCATCTATAATTCCCCTAGAATTAATTTGATATTCACCACTTAATAAAGCTTGATCACCAAAATTAGCTCCGTATTCAAGAGTGAATATTAATTTATAATCTCTTCCACTAGAATCTAAAATATAAGTATAAACTCCTCCACTTGGGTCAACTGGTAATTGTTTTAGATTTAAAGCTTGTGCGTTTAATGATCCTGGATAATTCTTATTTCTTGAAAAATATAACGAAATTGATGAAACTAAAGTTTGTATATCCTCTATTCTTTTTTTATCTCTTCCTTCTGGCGTATCTAAATTATCCACCTCTTTCTCTTCTTCTTGCTCTTGAGGTTTTTTTTCTAAATTTAAAACTTCTTCATTGTTAGTAATTGTAGTATTGTCGTCTTTCAATTTTAAAATATAAAAAGCAAAAGCTCCGACTGACAAAACTCCAATTAATAAAAGAACTATTAATATTTTTAAAAATAAACCACCACCTTGTTTAGTTTTTTCTGGTTTCAGAAATTTATCCGGCATATAATACATAGAATCATCCTGCGTAGAATTTACCACTTCATAAGTTTGTGGCTCTAAATTTGATTGATTCAATGAACTAATTTTATTATCTGACTCAAACATATTATGTTATTCTAAAATTATTTTTTGTAAACTATGAATACGAAAAAGACATTACTATTTCCTGAAATTCTTTAAATTCTCCATCATTAACTTTTTTATTTAAATAATTAAAACAAAAAACTTTCTTTTCTCCTGGCAAAAAAATTGACTGGGTTGCTTTCCAATTATAATCAGAACTACTTACTGCGAGAGATTTTAAACTGTTTACAATTATTTCCTGTTGTCTAAAATTTGGAAAATCGCTTTGCGTTGTAATCCAATCAATTAAATCTAAATTTAATTTATTATCTCTTATTTCTAAACTTGCTATATCGCCCTCTGATCCAGACAAAGTTATAATATTATTTTTTGTTTCTATGTTCCAAGAAGGTGGATATTTAAACGCTATATTTAGTTTTTTATCGGAATAACTTTTCCATAAATTCATATCTATATTAGTGGGTAATAACTTTTTTTCCTGAATAGATTCTTGTTCATCATTTTCTGAAGTAATCAAATCAAGATTCAATAATCTGCCCTCTCCCAATGGATTATAACCATTCCTTACCTCCTCCCCGTCTTTATATCCGTCTCCATCTGTATCTTCGTTTAGTGGATCTGTATTATAAATCATAACTTCTTCTCTATCATACAACCCATCTCCATCCGTGTCTGGATTATTTGGATCTGTTCCAAGTATTTTTTCATCCTCATCCTTCAATCCATCTCCATCTGTATCTTCTATTATTGCTGATTCGTTAATATTAATACCTTCTGGAGTTTCAGTATTTTCATTATTAAGATCTATATTTTCTACTGGGGTATTGATTTCTGCTTCTTTTACAGAAGTATTATTTTTAAAATACTTTAAATAAACAAAATATCCACCGCTTCCTAAAATAGCTAATAAAACAATCGTCCCTATAATAAAAAATATTGGTCTAACTTTACCAGTATTAGAATTTTCAACTTCTGATACAAACTGAGAATAATCTGTTATTGGATTAACTGGTGCTGGTCCAGAGTTTTCTGTTTTTACAAAAACATTTGATGTTCTTGCATCAACATTGTCTCTATCTGTGCTAGCAAACATATCCTCAGCTGGACTAGAATCAACAAATGAATTGTTCTTTAATTTGTCTTGATAATTAACATTAGAATTATCTTGTAAAAAATCTAGAGAGTCAGCATTGTTTATATCGCTCTGGTTATTTGGAGCATTTACTTGTCCATTATTATTTTGATTTAAATCGTCGAACATATTTTTTTATTTGAATTATTGATATTATTTAATTTATTCAAAGATCAAATGTCACTTATGGTTTTACATCGGGGTTATTAATCTCTAATCCACCAGAAGAAAAATCAGAACAGTGATTATTTATACAATTATCAGGAGCGCATAAAGGTCTACAATTATTATTTACGCATCGTGAACATGGAGTAGTGCAATCCCTATCACTCACGCATTGAACACATTGATTTGTATTACTACAAATTTTTCCATCAGAACAATTATTAACACATTCGTGTGTTACGCTATCGCATCTATGACATGGTTCAGTACAATGAACATCATCTAAACAATCAACTGGGATACTATGATCAAAACAATGTGGTTTATTAGCGCTACATGTGGACTCGCACTCGTGTGTTATTAGATTACATTTCTGACAATCCCCAGGACAATCACTATTGTTTCCACACATTGCATTTGTAGAACCATTACATATTGCTGAATTATCAAACATAAAACGATTTTGTGGCATAAACGGACTACTATCTCCATCCCAAATAGCAGAAGTATTAGAATTATTATTAAACATTGTATATAAATCAAAACCACCGGCTCTTGATTTGTAAATGTATACATGAGAACCAGCTGGACACATAAAATTACTATTTACTGCATCCCAACAAGTTACTGGATCTCTTGGATCATTAGGACCATTAGAACACTCCCCAGCCATTTTGTTTATTGGATCAATTGGAAGCATTCCACCAACCTCAGATGACAGAGTCTCGCTCCATGATGGCCAAACAGAAACAGACATGCCCTTCTTATATGTCCCACTCTCTAACAATGGATATGTCATTAAACATTTATCAAATTTTAATGCATTATTTTTACAATATTCATCATCAGAACACCTAATTTCTTTTGATATACTATAGCATTCGCCATTATTAATTATCCCATTCCCATCAGTAGATTCAATAACTCCGTCACTATCATCATCAATCCATTTATATGATAAATCTACTGTGCTTGGACAATTGCCTGCAATCGGATTAGTTTGATAAGCGCAATATTTATTATAATAAGCGTAATTATCCAATATATTTTCAAAACTTCTAATGTGTTCCCATCTCAATACATCCTGGGTTAAATCTATTTTATCTTGTGGCTCTGTAAGATTTATATTAAATGTCCAATTCTTTTTTAATTGTGCTATGATCCCTCTTGTTATGCTAGTTGCGTTTGGATTATGCGACATTAAATATATTGTTGTATAAAGGTTTGCAGGATTTGAAGAACCCGCAATATTATTATTCTGAACCTTATTTCCGGCATTTACATACACAGTTGTCCCCTCTTGTACTGCACTATACGAATCAATCTTAGTTTTTGTTGGTCTTCCTAGGTTTGGAACATATCCTGAATTATAATACCAAGTATAAGAATCTAAATGTTTAGGATTTTTATATATTCTTATTCCTATAACATCTTGTGTTGGATCTTCCTGTTCGGCAAAAACAGTTGTTCCTAAAATTTTATTTACAAATCCACCAAAAAATTGTGAAAATATATTTAAAACAAATGAATTACTAGAAAGTTTTGCAATCTTATTAATTGTATTATTTGTTGGATAATTAATAGTGGTTGACCCACCTGATTCATTAAATGAAAGTATGTATTCTCTTAATAATCCACCTCCAGTGTTTGAGGTTTTTCGTACGGATAAGTGTGGAAGTCCTCCGTCTTTGCAATACTTCATAGAAAAATTATAATCATTATCTATCATCAAATTCCAAGGATCTAAACATAAAAATACTTCCACATTAACTTTATCATCAAGAGAGCCATTAAAACCAACTGGCGGATTTAATTCTTCTGCGGTTATAGTTACAGTGGTTTTCCCGTTTTTATTTTTAGCCATGAATTGCGCAGAACTTAAAAACATATCTGAATCTGGTACAAAATCCACAAGAGATGTATCTTGACTACTCCAATTCCATTTCCAATCATAAACACCCGGTAATTGAGTTATTGCATTTCCTCTAGAATCTAAACCTTGTACTGTAAATGTTGGGCGATCATCTAAATTATTAAATTCATAAAACTTTTTAACTGGATATACTATATTTATCTTTCTCAAAGAACAAACACTGGCTCCAGTTTTAAAACCCCAAGAATAACAACTATCACCTGTTGCATCCCCAGAACAAATTAAAGATCCGCCCCCAGATGATCTTATCCCTTTATTTAAATAAACAGTATATGAAGTATTAACTTTTAATCCAGATGTTGGTTCTATTATTAAAACAGATTGACCAGATTCGTTTAAATAAACTGAATATCTAAAATCAACATCTTCGCTTCCTGATTTTATAAATATTTTATCTTGCAAACTTAAATAATCTAAAACAGAATCAAATGTTACTGATATAACCGTATTTGGACAAGCATCTTCCGTAGGAAAAGCCGAGAGAACCTTAAATGGTCCGGTGTTTGGACACCCTGGATTATCAACTCCCTGCAAACATTTATTTTGGACATTACTCCAACAACAAGCACCAGAATTATTACAACTTGTTTGATTTGTTAAACTAGAACAATTAACATTCTTTACAACTTTTAAATTTTTTAATCCAAATATAGGAAAATCCTTATTTTGAGCTTTAATCTTTGTTTGTCCCACATTATCTGCTGTAACAAAAATATTGGGCTGAGTTGTACTAGTATTAAAGTGAGCAATATTTGGAGTTGTCATTGACCAATAATACTCATCATTGTTACTACAAACTGTACAATTATTATCGGAAGAAATTGCTGTATATTTCTGATTCTCACCAACTGCTAAGGTACTACTTACAGCGCTCACCGCTACATTTGTTGAATTGCACAATCCTGAACCTGTTTTAAACCACCAAGTTTTTGTTTGTAATGGTTGTCCGGTTGCATCTTTTATAACATTATTATTATTTTCATTTAAAACAACTTTATACCAAAAACCTGGATCAAAATCATTGTTCTTATTATATAAAACCTGCTGACCATTACTTAAAGAAGAATCATGTTGTATGTTTAATCCAGATGGCATACAAGCATTGTTGTCAAAAAAACCATTAGCTGAATTACACTTATATACTTTAATTGCTCCGGAGACACTATATGTACTTTCATTCATTGAAACCTCTCCTCCGCTTTTTGCAAATTTTGCAAAAATTTTAGCTCCAACAGGAACAGAATACGTATTTGTTGACTGAGGCGATGGAGAACCCATTGTTGTTTCATTTCCACTAGAAATACAATTTTCAATTAATACAAATGGTTTTCCACAAACCGCATTACCATGATTTAAGCACTGATTTGATTGAGCATTCCAACAACAATTATTAGCAGAACATTTATTTTGTCTGGTAATTTCATTTTCAATAGTGTTAAATTTTGTACAATCTAATGTTATTGATAAACGCGCAGGAGAATTATCAGATATATTAAAGGATAAATTTTCTGCATTTACAAACACATTCCCAATCTTACCACTTGAATTAATTTTTACTTTAGATGTTGAGGCAGTCCCTGGATTAACCCAATCAACTAAATTATTTGGGTCTTCTTTAGACCACTCATATTGATAATTATTAGCACATTGATAACATCCATCTGAAGCCCAAACTTGCGTGCCAAAAGAAACTGTCTTGCCGGCATCGTAAATAACACTTTGACTATCTGGATAAACACGAACCGTATCAACATTACAAGCCCCCCCAGATGAATTTGTTTTAAAATACCACTCAAATGGAATTAAACTTGAACCATCAAAGTCTTTAATCTCAGAGGACAAGGAAACTTTATATAAAGTACCTGCATCAAGATTGCTTCTTGGATCAAGCGTAATTGACGATGTATATCCATCACCACCAGAATCATAAGTCGGAACAAAAGATACTGGAATAGTACAATTATTTTGATTATTATTAGAACATTTATAAAAATTAACACCACCGTTACTAAAATCTAAATTTACAGCTGTTTTATCTGCGTATTCAAATTCAGCATAAATATTCATATCAACTGGCACATCTTGATATCCTGGAAACGGGGTAGGAGAAGATGTACCATCGGATGAACAGGCCTGTCTTCTAACTCTTGGTATTCCGCATTTTTCACATGTTGTAAAATTCCATCCGTAAAAATCAAACGGAGGAGTGGTTGGAGTTTCAGATCCTTGTATATATTCAAAATTAACCGTATTACCATATCCATGTTCATTCTTAACAGCAACTGGTCCTGTTTGAGTTGCTGGAACCACAACACTCACAGAATCAGCTGTTGGTATTCCGGAAAGAACGTTATCACCTTGACCATTTATATAATGAAATGTTGCTGTTACTTTATTATTACCAAAATATTCCCCAAAAATATTAACAGTTTCACCAGCTGTCGCAGAAGCCGGTAATATTCCACAAATAGATGGAGCAAGTGGCTGAGTATTTATCTCAAATGGTTTTTCATTACTTGTTTTTTCATTTGCCTGTCCTTCGTTCAATACTACCTTAACAGAAGAAGAAAGTGATGAACCATGGGCTAGAGAAAACCCATCTGGAACCTTTACAATTATTCTGCTATTATTCCAAAAATTTGTTGAACAACTTGATGGGAATACAAAATCTCCCTCAATCCAATTATCTGTACTAGTTTTAAATCTTACAACACTATTTCCCCTGCTAGATCCAAATCCGCTTCCATATATAGTCACATATGAACCCACTGGACCAGATTCTGGTTCTATGTAAGATATATTCAAAGCATTAACCCCTGTATCTAATACATTTAATGAGAGAAAATTGCTATATTTTGCACTTGTTCCCGTACCAACAACGACCCTTACTCCAACACTTCCTGACTGTAAATTTGGTGTTTTTGCAGTAACTTGAGTTGCTGCTGAATTCCATCCTGCCTCTGTTGCAGGAATGTGATTATATTGATTACCTAAAACCACTGATCTTTCATCAGAAGATGTTCCTAAATTTACCCCAGTTAATGTAAATAAATCTTCATAATGTACATCCCTTGGTCCAACACTACACAACCCCGGACCAGCAGAACTATTATTATCAAAAGTGAATTTTACTGGATTACTCCAATGCACTTCATCTCCCACTTTTTTGATTTGAATATTCCAATCTCCAAATGACTCATCTGCCATTGATTCCGGAACGCTAATTATTATTCTATTATTCGTCCAATAATCACATGGAAATCCTGCTGGTATGCTTTGACTACCTTTTCTAAAATAAATCTCGCTTGTACCCTGAGTCGCTCCAAAATTATCCCCATCTATTGTAATAAATTGATTCTTCCCTCCAATACTTGGAGAAATATTATTGATTCTTGGACTTAAAAGAGTGAAGCTTGTATTGAGTGTAGCTCCGTATAATGTATTCACTTTTATATTTCCTGATCTTGCCTCAGTAGGCACTTTTACTTTTATTGTATTATCATCCCAAGCAGAAGGAGAACAGGCTACATTAACAATACCATTAGCATCTGCCATACAAGATTCACTATTTTCAAAAATATTAATATTATTGTTGAAAACTAGCGAGGCCCCATTTAAATAATCGCCTGTTATTGTTAAAACATCTCCGCCATCATAATGAGCTAATCCGGGATTACTATTTATAATAGGTCTACATTCATATGTTTGACCAGTAATAAAATGCCAAGAAGCGTGATTTGTTGGTGGGGTATTCGGTGGAAAATTATCCGTCGGAGAACCTTCTGCACTGCCATTCTCATTTCCATCCAATGTAATATCGCAAGAATCTTTTATTTTATCTCCAATCAAGACAACTGAATAATCACTATCTTCATCAAAAACCCCAGATTTTAATCTTAAAATAAGATCTCCGCTAGAATTAACGCTGTGATGAAATTCTCTGTTATCAAGTGAATAAACATTACCGTTCTTTTTGTATAATTTAATAGCATTAGAATTTAATAAGCTGTCCTCGTCCATATCTTTAGAAAAACCAACTTTTATATATGTATTTCTACAAACATCATTCCCTGTACCACTGTCAACATTTGGAAAAACCTCAGTAACTTTTGGAGGTTGATTATCTACGCCCGCGCCAGTACTAAAACACGAATCTTCTTGTCTTAACAAACTAAAACCTTCAACGCTTTGTACATCGGTTGTTATGCTTATACAATATGTTGAATTTGCTTCAAAATTAGAACTTGGGTTAAATTTTACAATTTTACTAGAATTAGAACCCAGGGAATATTCACCATCTAACGCTGATTCGACATCTGCATAAGTACAATTTGGAAAATTATTACATTTATAAATTGGAAAGTTTGTTTTATTTACCGTATTTAAATTAATATTTTTATTAAATTTAACTTGTATGTTTGAACATAAATTTACATTATTTCCAGATGGACTCAATGATATAACTTTCAAATAATTTAGGTCGTCTGGATTTGTTGAACAGTCATCGAAACAAACACTTGAATCATACACTGCTTGATAGGAACCATTTTCATAACCACAAATATAATTACAACCCATACATTGACCAAATGTAGTCTGATTACAGACTATCTGTGGTCCATCTGGTCCACCTGGTCCACCTGATCCTCCACCTGAATCAGTTATTGTTAAAAATGTGCGCATTACAACGGTGGTTATAATATATGAGAATAAAATAATCAAAAGCCCAACAATTCCAGCTCCAAGCATTTGCTTTGCTTTTGAAATTTTTTCCTGATTTCCTCCACTAGTCATCCACTTGAAGCCAGATATTATTACTATAATAAGAGCAATAAATCCCAACAATCCTAGAAAAAATCTTATTATATTTCCAATCAATTCTTCTGGAGAAATATTTCCACCCAAACCAATATCTGGAATATAACCAATTTCATGCCTAGTAAATTGTTGTGCAAATGAAATTATAGGTAAAAACAAAATTACTGCAAAAGTAATTAATGCAATTATATTTTTTTTGTTTTTTAAAAATCTCATAATATTTAATGTTGTCCTGGGCCACTAGGACCATGTGAATGATAAAAACAATTTCCGTATGTATCTTTTACTCCAGATGTTAACCTTGGTCTATATATAGCATTTTTTTGTAAATACGGAGAATATATATTTATACTCGCAGAAACTCCATCGTCTTTCAAATAAACAGAATAATTTGGAAAACAAGCAGTTCCTGTACTTCCTAACACTAGTTCATCTTTTTTACCAATAGTATTATTATCTTCGCTACTACATAAAGTACTATTATATATATAAACATTATCCGAAGTTAAAGAGCTTGGTGAAATATCTTTACTAAATTTAGCATATATCTCCGGATTAATAGAAATTTTATCTGCTGTAGGAGAAACGAGAATAATTTTAGGGACAGATAAATCTATAGTATCACTTGTATTAAAAGACCACTTATAATCATCATGTGGAGAACCACTGGATTGTCCGTCGCTATTTCCGTCTAATAAATTACCAGCTGCATCACTTATTCCACTTAATGGATTAATACCGTTTCCAGAATAAATTAATCCATTTATTGTTGAATTTGCCGGCAAGCAAAAAACTCTTTCCCCGCAAGAATTAATTGTGGGGCTTGTTGATGATTCACTACAACTACCAGAACTTAAAAACTCCACTGTTTTATATTTATTACTAATTTTTAATTCTCCTGGTAAAATACTACCACTTGAACTTACCGTGATATTTCCATCCATACTTAAAAAATTTATCGGTTCTGAAAAATTAATTTGAATAATTGCATTTCTAGCAAATTTCACATCTGAATTTTCTGAGGCCTTTGGCCAAACCTTAGTAACTCTTGGCGGAGTAGTATCAGAAAAAGTACTAACTGTGAAATTCCACGAATATCCATTCCCTGATAATAAACTATTTCCATTCTGCGCTAGAATACCCGATGTTAAATGAACATTAATATTTACATCTGAGGTGCTTAAACCTAACAAATCCACGGGCTTCAATAAAACTGATTTTCCATTTTTCTGCAATACAGCAATAACTCTATCAGACGCAAGGATTTGATTGTTAACATTTTTGATCTTTATATTATCAGCTCTCAAATTTCCACACTCATTTCCATTAACATTATAAGTAGCACAATCCGCTGGAGGATTATCGTCATTTAAAATTGTACTTGTTGCAACTGGAACTTTGAATGTAATCATGATCATTGTATTTCTAGGAACATTTATAGCATCACGCTCTGGAAAATGATTCTCTATTACTCCACCCCCGAGAGCTCCATCACCAAATGTATAATCGTCGCCATCAGTATAACCAGTTCCTCCTCCACCATCATCTGTCGTAACACCGACAACTGCTCTCATAACAACACTAACAATTACATATGAAAATAAAATTATTAGTAAGCCGATAATTGCGCTTTTTAAAATCCCCTTAGCTTTATTTATTTTTTCTTGATTACCACCACTAGTCATCCATACAAATCCGCCATAAATAATTATAATAAGAGCTATAAATCCTAAAAGTCCCAAAAAGATTTGAATTATATTAGTTATCACTACTTCTGGACTAGCGCTTGTTGCTAATCCCTCAATACTTGGAATATATCCTATTGGATGTTTTTGTAGAGGTTCTGCAAATGAAATTTTTGGCACAAATAAAAAAGCCAGTTGCAATAAAAAACTAAAAGCAACTGCCTTTTTTAAAAGAGAGAAATTTCTCAATTTAAGAATCATTTTATTTTGTGTAATTTTTATTTTTAATCTAATTCCTAGTTTAAAATTGTGAAATCGCAAAATCATCTACTTATCCATTTATGATCTATCACGAATTTCATAAATTTATCAAAATTTGATTTTGCGTTGTCTATTTCACTACCATTTATTATAGCACAAATTATTCTTTTTATCTCCTATTTCGAAAACATTTTAAATAAACACACCTCAATTAATAAAAGAAAATATTTCAACTTTATAAAATTGAATAATCTACATCATTGGTTCGTCAATTTTGCCAATTTTCCTTAAATACTCTCTCTTGTCTTGCATTTTCACTCTATGAATCGCTCCGGCCTTTTTCTCTCTTGCATTTTTAAGCTTTGTCTTAAATCTTATTTTTCTTGCTTGAATCAATTTACCACTTTGAATAATTTTTTTCGTAAACCTTCTGTTGAGCTTTTCAAATGATTCATTATTTTTTGCTTTTACTTCTACCACTTTATTCACCTTCCTTTCTTTTCAAAAATTAAAACTTATGTTTTAAAATTTATTAATTTATTTAATTGCGTATTCTGGTTTTTTTAACATTTATATCTAAACTTTTTAATCTGGTTTCTAAGACAGATTCAATTTTATTTTCTGGAACAACTTCCTGACTACCACTTTCCATATCTCTTATTAAAATCGTCTTATCTAATAATTCTTTTTCTCCTATTATAAGAGCTAATTTCGTCTTTAATCTATTGGCTTCTTCAAGTTGTTGACCCAAAGATGTTTTTGATATACTTTCAGATACTGAAAATCCAGCGCGCCTTAATTTTTCAAAAAGCGCTAAAACTTTCTTCCTAGCTTTATCTCCTAATTGCGCTACAAAAATATCACTTGAATTGATGCTTGGTATCTCTAAATCCTTTATTTTTTTAAGTGCATTAACTATTCTATCCATTCCAAATGCCACGCCAATTGCGGGAGTATTTTGACCACCAAGACTTTTAACTAAATAATCATATCTGCCTCCACCGGCAAGAGCGCCCTGAGCGCTAATTTCTCCCCCAGCAAACTCTTCCGTAGGAACAACTTCAAATGTTGTTCTATTATAATAATCAAGTCCTCTTACTACAAATGGATCAAGCTCATAATTTATCTGAGAATCTTCTAAATACTCCAGGGTCTTTACAAAATGCTTATTACAATCCTCGCATAAATGATCCAATATTTGTGGAGATTCTTGTATAATCTCTTTGCACTTTTTTTCTTTACAATCTAAAATTCTTAAAACATTTTTGTTGTATCTTAACTGACAATCCTTACATAATTTAGATTTATTTTTTTTCAAATAATCCTTTAAAACTTTCAAAAATTTCTCACGACATTTAGGACAACCAATACTATTTATTTTTACAATAATAGGAATTTTTAATTCATCAAAAAATTGATACACCATATAAATCATTTGTGAATCAATTATGGGTTCATCTCCTGCAAAAATTTCCAAACCAAATTGATAAAACTGTCTATATCTTCCGGCTTGTGGTTTATCATATCTAAACATTGGCCCCATATAAAATAATTTTACTGGTTTTTTTCTATTCATCATCCCGTGCTCTATATATGCTCTAACCGCTCCAGCTGTTCCTTCTGGCCTTAGAGAAACTCTTTCTTTGCCCAATGTTTCAAAACTAAACATTTCTTTTGAAACAACATCTGTTAAATTACCAACTCCCTTCACAAATAATTTACTATCCTCTAGTATTGGTAAATCTATTCTTTCATATCCATAAGATTTAGCCACATTAAAACATTTTTTACGCAAAAACTCCCAATATGGTTGATCTTCTGGCAAAATATCTTTAAAACCTTTTACTAAATAAAATTTTTGAACTTTTTTCTTTGACATAAATATTTATATCTCAATAAAACAAACTAATTTAGAATTTGTTTTTAATTAAATTAATATTGCTTATCTCCTGTAAATAATTTTATTCTGTTAAATGGATATCCCCTTAAAAGAACTTTTCCTGTTATTAAATCTTCTGAAATTGCACCAAAATATCTACTATCTCTACTATTTGATCTATTATCTCCAAGAACAAAATAATGATTATCTGGAATAATAATATCCCTACCCACACCAATTGTTTGTAAATTTACTGGCAGATAATCCTCTTGGATTTGTTCAAATTCACCTGAATTAATATTTTTTAAAAAAACCTTTCCGTCTTGAATTTTTATCGTTTCACCAGGAAGACCTATAACTCTTTTTATAAAATATTCTTTTGTGTTTTCTGGATTTTTAAAAACAACCACATCTCCTCTTTCTGGAACTTTAAATCTATAAGAAATCTCATCAATTATCAAATAATCGGCGTTGTAAAAATTTGGCTCCATTGAAGCTCCGTCAACCATAAATGGTTGTATTAAAAAATATCTAATAGGCAATATAATTGCAAGTGAAATTATAACTGTTTTTACAATTTCTAAAACAAAACTAATGCGTTCTCTCCATTTGTTTGGTTGGGGTAGATTATCAAAGTTCACATCCTCGCCCTCATTAATATATTCTAAGTTTTGATTTTTATTTTTCATATTTTATAACAATTTAATCACAATTATACAATAATATAACATAAAAAAAATATATATACAATACTTATTTTATAAAATAAATACAAAAATAAGTCAATATTTTTAAAATATTATTTGCTATTGACAAATATTACAAAATGTGCTATCATTAAAATATTCACATAAAGTACATTAAAATTTCAGTGATTAAAATAGTGTGGAGGGAACTATTTGGCTATTTCTGTGCTTTAAAGCGTGGATTTGGCCTTAAAATAGAGTTATAAATGACAAATAATTATATAAATGTGGACCAAAGTTACATTATCAAAGCTTCATTGCAATGATAATTATGGTAACAGCGGAAAACAATGTCATATCATAACTCTAAACTCTACACACTACTTTGATTACTGAAAAATATAAATTTTAACTACTCTATTAAGAGTAGTTTTTATTTATATATAACTAAAAAAAATTAAATGTTATATTTAACACCAAATTCTGGGATTAGTATTTTCGCTTTTGTAGTTTTTTTCAAATTATTTTGCAACGCAATGCTTCTATCCTCTTCCCCGTGATTTATAAAAATAGTTTTTGGTTTAATTTTTGTAAAACTAGAAAGCCAATTTTCTAATTTTTTTTCATCTGCATGAGAAGAAAAACATCCAAAAACAGAAATTTTAGCTCTCACCTCCACATCCACTTCATTAATTAAAACATTTTTCTCTCCTTCCATAAGTTTTCTACCCAAAGTATCTTTTGCTTGAAAAGATAACAGCATAACATTAGTTTTTGGATTACTTAAATTAAATTTCAAATGATGCAAAACTCTTCCCCCATTACACATTCCACTTCCAGCTAAAATAATTTTTGGAGCTTGTGTGTTATTTATTTTTTTTGACTCAAAAGGTGTAAGAGTATATTTCATTTTTGGAAATATAAAAATGTCATCACCTGAATCTATTAATTTTTTAGTATCTTCATCATAAAAATCAAGATATTTTCTATAAATATCTATTGCATTAATTCCCATGGGAGAATCAAAAAACATTGGAACCTCTGGAATTAAATTATTTTCTACTAAATTATTAAGTTCATATAAAACTTCCTGAGATCTTTCAACTGCAAAAACAGGGACTATCAAAACACTTTTATTTTTTATTGTTTCAAGAATTACATTTTTTATAGCACTTTTACCGATTTCCTTATCTTCGTGCAATAAGCCACCATAAGTTGATTCTACTACCACAATATCCGCGCCATCTGAAAATTCAGTATCTCTTATAATTGGAGTTGGTGGATTTCCTAAGTCACCAGAAAATACTATTTTTTTCTCTTTATTATTTTCTTTTATATAAACCTCAAAAAAAGCAGATCCCAAAATATGTCCAGCATCTTTTAATCTTATTCTTACAAATTTATTTACATCAAAATCATCATTGTAATCTAAGCATTTAATTAAATTCATAACGCCTTCTACATCTTTTAATGTGTATTGAAGTTTTTTATTGATACTTTCCTTATCCTTCATTATCTTCAAAGCATCCATCAAAATCAAATATACAAGATCTTTTGTGGGTCTTGTACAATAAATCATTCCTCGAAAACCTTCCTGAAATAATTTAGGTAATCTCCCGCAGTGATCTAGGTGCGAATGAGTTAAAAGAACAAAATCAATAAGTTTTGGATCGAATATAAAATCTTGAGCGTTTCTATCAGAAGAAAATTCCTGTCCCTGAAAAGAACCACAATCAACAAGAAATTTAAAATTATCCGATTCTACAAGAATACAGGAACCAGTTACTTCTTTACATGCGCCATGAAATGAAATTTTCATAAATAAAAATATTAAAAATTATAAATTAATTTTACATTATAAACACATAAAAAACAAAAAATTATATAAGCAAAATTTTTAAATACTACGATTTAATAAACAATACTATAACCCATTTCAAGTCAAAATATAGATTAATACTTATTACAAAATATTAAATTATCTTTAATTTAGGATATTTCTGTCTTAATTCATCTTTTTCTACTGATGTAAGACCAGGAAGATAAATATATCCACCAATGTTTTCAGGTAGCTCTAAACCTTGTGCCGATGTAAGACCACGAAGATCAAGATTTCCACGAATAATTTCAGGAAGTTTTAGACCATCTGCTGAGGTAAGATTATAAAGATAAAGATCTCCACCAACACTTTCAGGGAATTTTAGACCATCTGCTGAGGTAAGACCAGGAAGATAAATATATCCACCAACATTTTGAGGTAATTCTAAACCCTGTGCTGAGGTAAGATTAGGAAGACTAAGATGTCCGCCAATATATTTAGGAAGTTTTAGACCATCTGCTGAGGTAAGATTAGAAAGACCAAGGCCTCCACCAACGCTTTCAGGAAGTTTTAGACCATCTGCTGAGGTAAGACTATCAAGACCAAGATCTCCACCAACGCTTTTAGGGAATTTTAGACCGTCTGCTGATGTAAGACTACTAAGATAAAGATCTCCACCAATGTTTTCAGGAAGTTTTAAACCGTCTGCTGATGTAAGATTACGAAGATCAAGACTTCTACCAACGCTTTCAGGAAGTTTTAGACCGTCTGCTGATGTAAGATTATAAAGGCTAAGATCTCCACCAACACTTTTAGGGAATTTTAGACCGTCTGCTGATGTAAGACTACGAAGATCAAGATATCCACGAATAATTTTAGGCAATTCCAAGCCTCGTGCTGATGTAAGATTATAAAGATCAAGATATCCACCAACACTTTTAGGGAATTTTAGACCATCCGCTGAGGTAAGACTATAAAGATAAAGACTTCCACGAATAATTTCAGGTAGCTCTAAACCTTGTGCTGATGTAAGATTACGAAGATAAAGATCTCCATAGTGATATTTTATATTTCCAGATAATGCTTCTTCTTTTGTTAAGCTTATTTCTTCTTTTTTGCAGTCAATAGCTATAGACATATCTTCTTTTATGTCTCTTTCTTGTAGTATTTCTTGTATTCTTGGGTCTTTTTCATAACCAAATCCTTTGATTTCTGAATCTATTTCATAGAGAAATCTAAGATCGTCTTTGTTTAGTTCTTGTCCTGATTTAGATTTATTATCTATTTCAGT
>Ga0255346_1000374_pt1 | contig 75773 bp, 64 predicted proteins | sample wastewater_treat_FD_194410 | JGI IMG/M metagenome (GOLD analysis project Ga0255346, IMG submission 194410) | Wastewater microbial communities from Lulu Island WWTP, Vancouver, Canada - plant22 | ecosystem: Engineered > WWTP > Wastewater > Unclassified | place: Canada: Vancouver, British Columbia...
TGGCACCTGCAGCGGTTTCAGCTCGGGACCGTGTACCCTGTGATCGTCGACGAGGTGGCAGGGCTCATGTCCCGTCTACCTGGATACCCAGAGCTCGCCGTCGACGCCACCGGCGTTGGCCGGCCGGTCGTGGACCTGATCACGGCACGTGGTCTTCGGCCCTGTGTGATCACCATTACCGGCGGTGATACGGCGACGCACGACGGCTTGAGCTGGCGAATACCGAAGCGCGATCTCGTCGGCGCCGTGGCCGTGGCGCTGCAGACCGGCCGGCTCAAGATCGCGTCAGGTCTACCCGACGCGGCGACGCTGACGCACGAGCTGTTGAACTTCAAGGTCACGATCGACCCGAAGACGGCGCACGACAGTTACGCGTCCTGGCGAGAGTCGGATCACGATGATCTCGTGCTCGCGGTGGCGCTCGCCGTCTGGTCGGCCGACCGGTTCGGCGGGTGCGAGGTGCCCAACGATCCGTGCGGGGGCCGGCCACGACCGAAGATCCCGACGATGGGCGGTTGGTTATGATCACGACTTCCTATCACGTCGGGCTCGATCTCGGACAGGCGAGCGACTACACGGCGATCGCCATCGTCGAGCGTGACAACGACGCCGGCGAAACAGACGCGGCGCTCAGGGTTCGGCACCTGCAGCGGTTCGCGCTCGGCACGACCTATCCGGCGATCGTCGAGGCCGTGGCCAGCATCGTGGCAAGTCTTCCCGACGGCGCACGGCTCGCCGTCGATGCCACCGGCGTTGGCCGGCCGGTCGTGGACCTGCTCAAGACGGCAGGGCTCAAGCCGATCGCGGTCACGGTCACGGGCGGCGACGCGGTAACGCATGAAGGCCAGAACTGGAAGATACCGAAGCGCGAGATCGTGGCCGGTGTCCAGGTCGCACTACAGCAAGGCCGGCTGCAGATCGCGCGGGCGTTGCCCGAAGCCGAGACACTGATCCGTGAACTGACCAGTTACAAGGTGACGATCTCGGAGGCCGGGCACGACAGTTACGGCGCATGGCGCGAGAGCATCCACGACGATCTCGTTTTCGCCGTCGGCCTGGCCGTATGGTCGGCCGACAAGTTCGGCGGCGGCAACCGGTTTTATGTCGTGAGTGGTAGGCGGCGGTGGTGACGATGCCGCCGAAGTGTACCATCTGCCACCACTCCGAGCGCGAGGCGATCGACCGGGCGCTCGTGTCAGGCGAGACGTTGCGCGACATCGCGCAACGATTCGCGGTATCGCGCGACGCGCTTCAGCGGCACAAGGCGCACATACCAACGGCCGTGGCGGCGGCGCACGAGGCGGGCGAAGTGGCCGAAGCCGACCGGCTGCTCTCGACCGTGCGCGATCTCCTGCAGGCGGCAATCGGAACCATCACCCAGGCCGAAGCCGGCGGCGACCTGCGAACGAAGCTCGCGGCGATCCGTGAGGCACGAGAAACCGCCAAGCTCTTACTCGAGGTGTACGGCGAGCTGCAGACGCAACCGACGTTCAATATCATCATGGCGCCCGAATGGGTCGAGGTACGGACAGTGGTCCTGCAGGCGCTGGACCCATATCCGGACGCGCGGTTAGCCGTGGCCGGCGCGCTCAAGAAGGTGGAGCAATGATCGCTGCCGACCTGGTGCACGCGCTCGACCCGGCAGCGTTCGCACGCGACGTGCTCGGCTTCGATCCGGATCCGTGGCAGGCCACGGTCCTGCAGTCGAGCGGCCGACGGCTCCTGTTGAACTGCTCGAGACAGTCGGGCAAGTCGACCACGGCGGCGGCGCTCGCACTCCATCAGGCGATCTACCATCCAGGTTCGCTCGTCCTGCTCGTGTCTCCATCGCTCCGGCAGTCGGGCGAGCTCTTCCGAAAGGTGGTGGCGCACCTTCGCGCGCTCGACCATGAACCGGTATTGACCGAATCCAATAAACTCTCTCTCGCGCTCGAGAACGGGTCGCGGATCGTCTCGTTGCCCGGCACCGAAGGCACCATCCGAGGCTTCTCCGGTGCAGCCCTGATCGTCGAAGACGAGGCGGCGCGCGTCGATGACGCGCTCTATTTCGCGGTTCGGCCCATGCTCGCGGTATCAGGTGGCCGGCTCATTCTCATGTCTACCCCATTCGGCAAACGCGGCCACTTCTTCGAGGCGTGGCAGGACGGCGGCGCCGAGTGGCAGCGGATCGAGATCCCGGCGACGCGGTGCGCCCGGATCGCGCCGGCGTTTCTCGAGGAAGAGCGCCGGCAGATGGGCGATTGGTGGTATAGGCAGGAATACCTCTGCGAGTTCGTGGCGACCACGGATCAGGTCTTCGCGTACGACCTCGTGATGGGCGCACTCACCGATGAGGTGTCGCCACTCTTCCCGGTGGCGAGATCGAACGCCCCGGTCGACACGACCGCGACCGGTACCGACGTTGAACCGCTCTTCAAGGCGGTGCCCTGATGGCGTTCGCGGTTGGTGTCAGTGTTGGCCGGGCAGGTGAACCGTCAGCGATCGCCGTGCTCGAGGTGACACCGATGGTGCGGGAGGAAGAGTATTGGGTCGACGTGGTGAGCCCTGCCGAGATCGGCGTCGAGTTCTACGAAGCCCGGCGAACCCGGTTCGTCGAGACGGCGCCGTGTTCGTTCGCCGTCCGGCACCTTGAGCGGTTCGCGGCCGGCGCGAGCTATACAGCGATAGCGGGGGCAACGGCAGACGTCGTGCGTCGGTTGCCAGGCGCGGACGCGCTCGTGGTCACGGACGTTACCGGCGTCGGTAGGCCTGTGGTCGTACTCTTTGCCCGGCACGAACTCGCACCGGTCCCGGTCACGGTCATGGCCGGCGGTCGGCCGACGCTTGTGCACGGTGAATACCTGATCCCAAAAAGCGACCTGATCAGCCTGCTCCAGATCGCGCTCCACGACAGGCGGCTGAAGATCGCGTCCGGACTGCCGGACGCCGGCACCCTTCGCGCCGAGCTCGTGAACTTTAGGCCGACGGCGACGGGGCCCGCCGATACCGAAGCATGGCGCGAGGGCGCGCATGACGATATGGTCTTCGCCGTGGCCGTGGCGGTGTTCGTGGCCGAGGACAAGTACTCGCGGGTTCCACCGCCGCCGGCGGTCGAGTTCGAAGACGAATATGGGTGGTGATGGGCGTGCTCTCCGACGGTCTGGTGCCGCTTTTCTCTATGGATGTGCCGTCGAATCTGAAGTTGGCTAAAATAACTTTGGTCTTAAATCCCCAAAGAAATTCTTTGTTGAAGGCGACTTAACCGAGGACCAAAGTTGGGATCGACATCGGACTGATAATAATTGACCGCCAATTGTAGAGCTCGGTAAGCGGAAATAGTTTGATCGGAAGCCCGGTACGCGTCTGCCGCATCTAAACAAGCCTCGGCTATTTGCTGTTTGAACCGCGGACTAGGATTCATTTTTACTGCCTTCTGGAAGTAACGGTTCACTCCATTTATGCTAGCCTCGGAGGAATCAAGGTGGAGTTGCGCAACTCCCATGTTATACTGAGCATCGGCATTGTCAGGAAATGCCCCGCTATTGAGCATCGCAAAGAAACCTGCTGGAAAATATAAACCCATTGCATTAAAAAGTCCGCCAGCTGTAAAGAATCCGAATAAAACGACGGCAACCGCCAAGACTCCAATAATTCTGCCCAAGGACCAAGAATTGGTCTTTGCTTTCGGCGGCGACCATTGTTCATCAATGGGTTCTGGGTGAGGAGAACTCACTATCTCTTTCGGTTGTTCACTGGGGTCAGGAACGGGTTGTGCTTGTTGGGCTGACGAAGTCCCTTCATTTTTCTTCTCACCGCAATAAAAGCAGAATTGGGCATCGCCGGGCATTTGATTGCCGCACTTTGGACAAATAAATCCCTCCATCTTTTTTCCACATTTAATACAGAAATCCCATCCTGGCTCTATCTCTGCCCCACATTGTAAGCACCGCGTCTTAATCACCCCTATTGCATCAGTGAAGGGATGTCTTTCTGGAACCAAATAAAGTAATACGAAATATCCTTCGGGATATTCTCGATACGATGCACCTGATTCGGAAACGACCTCGTGATGGGCGCGCTCTCCGACGATGTGGCGCCGCTCTTCCCGATTCCCGAGAACCATCAGTCACTCCAATGGTAAAAGCCAATATTGTTTATCACCTTACGATGAAAATGGTTGAAGTGAGAATATATTATCAAAATTTTCTAGAATGCCAATGATCAATCAATATTAGTTCAGGTGATGCAATGGGGGTCAAAGAGCGCGAAACGATCGATTTTAAGGGTCTATTTACCAATGGAATTCAGTATTTTATGATCTTCATTATGCCTCCAATTTTTTCGTTAATTGTTCGAAATTTTTTGGCTCAAAACAAATTACAATAATTTTTTAACCTTGGGGGATATATTAAAAATTAACGTTACTGAATTGCGGAAAGTAAAGAAAGGTGAATGATCACTGAAGGATTGACCGCAAGGCGGTAACGCTTGGAGTGAAAATGAAACTCAAATGGTATTCCGTTGTATGCTCATCATTCTGCTAGTGAGCATATCAACAGTGAGCGGTGAGACTGCAATCACAAAACAAAAAAGTAACTCAGATTTAATTTCTTGGCAAAAGTCAGTTGAGAAGCAGACAATAACCGCTGATCAATGTCTGCAACACATCGACCCCGATTATTGGAATCAGCTTTCTCCTGAAAACAAGAAAGCGTTTGAAAAAATTGCGGTGACGGTTCCGGCACTGCCAATAGTTGACGAAGCTCAAATAAGTGCGTCTTCTTACTCAGAGACTGACTCGTTTGGGGACATTATCGGATATTCGAATACTGACCAATCGGATAAAAAAATTAAGAACTCGGATCCGATAGTTAGTGCAGGGACCTTGGAATTCCCCATATGGTTATATCTCACACCCCTCACCTCAGCAGTCCCATATGGGATCTCTTGGCAAACAACTGCACAAATTACTCCTGGGTACTCCCCTGGATTTACACTGGACTCATATCTGTTAAAATATGAGAATAACAATTGGAATATATATGATCACGGTGTAAAAACCGTATCTAATAACAATTATGCCCAGATTTGGAAAGTAAAATGGTATCCAACGAGTCAGAGATGGTATTTGACTCAGGGGATAGCGTACGGGGCTTGCCCTGCTGGAACAATCCCGGAGGCATTCTTCTCTTGGAAGAATTCTAACATGGTGTATTATCAATAAAACTCTTTTTTTTTAATTTAATATTTTATTGAATGTCCAGAGTATGTAACAATAATTTTTTTTTATCTTCGTGTAAGCCGGTACAAATCTATCGACGTCCGATTCAAACGACATCAAGTCGATCCAGAGGGTAATGATCGGGGGAATCCTCGTAAGTCTCTCTCGACCTGGATTCGTAATCCAGTTCGGGTTCTCGTCGACCCTCGCCAAGCGCCGCAGGAAACAATGCCTCAATTGGATGATTTTCCTACGGCAATGAGATCTCAACATACATGGGGTTGACCTCCCACGAATAACGAAAGATCCGGTCATGTATGAGAAAAATGGATGCACTGGAGACTTCACTCTAATTCTGTCGCTTGAAAGAGCGAGATGCACAGGGCCTCGTGTGTACGGTCATCAACGATGTAAATCATATAGTGCCGGTCGGCCTCTGACGGCACCTCAAAGGCAATTGTACCCGATCGCGACTGGTCCTGTGATATCTGCCCATCGCCGAGTTCCTGCTCTCCTGGAATCTCCCCAGAAAGCGGTTGCAACCCTCGATTTTCACTATCAATAACCTTGATTGAAGACTGCCTGAGGTAATATGGATCTGCCCGCACGTTGCGGATAGTCACGTTGACAACGAGGAGTTTGTTTTCTGCGATCTCCGGCGCCTCGCTTGATGCATTTCCGGTCCTGACGGAGGCGTTGTTGATGACCAATATCAATGGATTCCCTTCATTCATAACCGGGGGATACGGAGAGGTGAGACCGGTCGTACCTGGATAGGTTATAGAAATATTTGGTGTCGACCCTATGGTACCGGTTGTTAAATTCATTACGAGCGTTCCCGGTAGAGAGGGCGGCAAAGGTTCCGGTACGATCCCGGTCCCGCCGGGGGGCTCGAGACTAGTCTGGTCAATGCAACCACAGAAGAACAAGCAACAAAGAAGAAAACCATAGAGAATTACATTTCGCATACTTATTGTACTCCATGCTCTCTATTAATCATTCCACCTTCTTCATCCTTACCTGTCTCCGAAATTTCCCGGCTCCTGTACGGTGACGGCGCCCGGTGACTAGCGGATCGGCATTGCGATATTCCACCACCATTTTTCGGCATGGACGAGGCGACCAGGTGCCGGCTCATCAACGTGTTATGCCCGGCCGCGCTGATCGTCACGGTCTACGATCTCACCCAGGCGCTCAACCACCTGGAATGGTGGGCGATCGCTGCTACCCTGCTCATGATCGCGGCCGTGGTCGTGGCGTGGCTCGTGGCCCTGACGCACGAGGGAGCGAAGGAATAGCGCGATTTACGGCCGTTTTCCTGCATCCAAGCGGCGCGATCGCAGGTTGTGGAAGGGTACAGGCTCGGCTGCATTTGCGTACGGCGTAACAGAGATGTGGTAGAAATATAATACTGGAATGCAGGGCGAGCAGGTCGGCAAACGGGATTAAAATAATGGGCCAATTTAGAATTCAAATTGACCTTCTTTTAATTTGGGATTAAATATATTTTCTCCTGGAAGCCTCAGGCGAGATTTGAACTCGCGACCTCGTCCTTACCAAGGACGCGCTATGCCGGCTAAGCCACTGAGGCGAAACGTCCCACTTAGATGGTCTCCCTGTCGTAAAAAAGGTTGTGACGACCTCAGAGGGCCTCGAGCGCCGCGATACTCCGCATCACCCCGTCGAGGTCTTTCACCTCGATCACGGGCTGCACGCCGCTCCTGCGGACCGTGTCCATCACGGCCGGGAAGTCGATCGTCCCGTCTCCCACGGCGAGGTGCGAGTCGGCCGTGCCGTCGTTGTCATGCAGGTGGAAGTGGGAGATCGGGACCTCGAGGAACGCCGGCAGGACATGGTTCTGGTGCGCGTGCCCGACGTCGAGCGCGAACGGGGCCCCGTCGATCAGCGGCAGCTCCTCCGGCGTCTTGAGAAAGAAGTGCTCCCAGTCGCCCATGTTCTCGACGAAGAAGACGACCGAGAGCTCCTCCGCCGCCGCGAGGAGCTCATCGAGGGAACGACGGAACTGCCGCTCCGCGGGCTGCCGGTCTCCCGGCCATGCGAAGTACCCGGGGTGGATCACGACCGACGCCCCCACCTCCGCGGCGAGGCCGAAGACGTTGACCGTCACCTCGACGCTCGCCCGCCGGACGGGCTCGAGCAGGCTCGCGAGGTTCACCCCGCGCGAGGGGGCGTGGACCATGTACCGCAGGTCGAAGGTCTCGAGCACGGCGGTATCGTCGAGGCGGTGGCACCCCTCGTCCATGATCTCCACGCAGTCCGTGATGGGAGCGAGTTGATCGAGCGCCGACTCGAGCGGCGTGTCGTTGAGACAGTACGACGAGATGGCGAACCCAGTGCGCATGACCGTCCTCTACGCTGATAGTTTGGCGAGGGGGGTATATATGGAATGGTCCCGTTCACCGCCGGCCATACCCCCGCGCGGCCCCGACGAACGTCGAGCAGAAGCGGTCCGTGAAGTACGCGTGCGTGTACCCCGCGATCGTCGCGTGCTCGTAGAGCCCGTCGCGCCCGTCGCCGAGGCCCCGCCCGCGCGAGAGGGCCAGGGAGTACCGCGCGTCCGCGTCGGGAACGCACTCCGAGTAGTGGAACTCGTGGCCCCGCAGCGGCATCCCCCGCAGCCCGTCGAAGGCGTCCATGACGCAGACGCCGTCGACGTACCCGAGCCCGCGGATGCCGCCGGTCATGGCCGCGTCGGCCGGCAGTACGTCGCACATCCGGTAGGTGCGCCCCTCGGCCCGGAGCGACCTCGCCAGGTACACGAGCCCGCCGCACTCGCCCCAGACGGGCATCCCGTCGGCCGCGGCGCGGGCGATCGCCGGTCTCGCCGGCCCTGCCTCGAGCGCGGCCGCGTGGAGCTCGGGGTAGCCGCCGCCGAGGTAGAGGGCGGAGACCTCCGGCAGGTCGTCTGCCGCGGGCGAGAAGAAGACGAGGCGCGCCCCGGCCCGCCGGAGGCGGTCGAGGTTGTCGGCGTAGTAGAAGCAGAACGCGCCGTCCCTCGCGACCCCGATCGGCACGTCGCCATCCAGGGCGGGCGCCGCAGGGTCGGCCGCGAGCGGCGGCGCGGACCTCGCGATCGCGATCACCTCGTCGAGGTCCACATTGGCCCCCACCACCTCGCCGAAGGCGGCGTGCGACGCCACTTCGTGCGCGAGCGAGAGGCCGAGGTGGCGGCTCGTGAGGGCGATCGCCTCGTCGCGCGGTATCCAGCCGATCGCGAGGGCCTCGTGCTCCCGGTCGATCAGCGCGCGGTGGCGGGGGCTGCCGATCCGGTTGTAGATGACACCGGCCACTCGCACGGCCGGATCGTACCCGGCGACGCCGCGGACGATCGCGTGGACGGTCCTCGACGCCCCCTTCGCGTCCACGGCGAGCAGTACCGGCGCCTCGAGGAGGCGGGCGACGTGAGCCGTCGAGCCGAACGCGGTCCCGTCGAGCCCGTCGTGGAGCCCCATCACTCCCTCGATCACCGCGATCCCGGCCCCGGCCGAGGCCCGACCGAAGGTCTCGCGGACCCCGTCCTCGCCCATCATGAACGGGTCGAGGTTCCGGCAGGCCCGGCCGCAGCAGCGGGTATGGTGCGTGGGGTCGATGAAGTCCGGCCCGACCTTGAACGGCTGGACCACCAGCCCCCGGGCCCGGAGGGCGGCCATCAGCCCGGTCGCGATCGTGGTCTTGCCCGCCCCGCTCGTCGCGGCGCCGATCACGACCCGGGGCATCGTGAGCGGGGCTGGCACCTCACACCTCCCGCCCTGGCCGGAGCGCCCCCATGAAGAGGCACTCGTCCGCCGCGATCCCCTCGATGCCGGTCCAGTCGCCGATCGGGAGGCCGAGGCCCCGGACCAGCGCCGCCGGGACGGACTCGTCGGCCTCGCCCATGACGAGCTCGGCGGCCGAGACGATGTTGTCGGCGACCGCCCGCTTGGTCACCTGGAGCGTCCGGCCGAAGAGGTCGGTCCGCCCCCGCTCGTCGATCACCGCCTGGATGCCTGCGCAGCCGATCGCGACCCCCGAGCACCCCAGCCGCATCGCGTGGGTCCGGGAGTCGGCGACGATCACGCCGACGCGGGCATCGGCGCGGGCCTGGAGTTCGGCCCGGAGCCGCGCTGCCGAACCGTCGGGGTCCGCCGGCAGGGGCGAGACACAACCCGGGGGGACGTTCGAGCTGTCGACCCCCGCGTTCGGCAGGAGCGTCCCGTTCTTGAGGCAGAGGAGAAAGCCGTCGATGCCGCCCACGATCCGGTCCGACTCGTCCAGGACCACCTGCGCCACCCGCGGGTCCAGTCCATACCGGCCACCGAGATCGACCGCCCCGGGCGAGGGCGTGACCCCGTCGAGCTGGATGATGTTCCCCTCGACCGTCGCGACCGCCGTCTCGGCGACTACGACGACGTCACCGTCCCGGAACGCGCCCGCCTCCGTCCGGGCGACGGCGTCGAGGAGCGCGCCCGCGAGGTCGTCGCCCGGCAGCAGGACCGTGGTGCCGAGGGCGTGGACCGAGAAGGCGGAGGTCACGGGCACCCCTCCAGGCGGCGGCGCACCCGGACCAGGTCGGCCGTCTCCGCGACGTCGTGTGTCCGGACGAGGTGCGCTCCCTTCGCGAGCAGCGATGCCGTGACCGCGAGCGAGGCCGCGAGCCGCTCCTCCGGGGGCCGGCCCGTCAGCGCCCCGAGGAAGGACTTGCGCGAGACCGCGGCGAGGACGGGGCGGTCGAGGGCCGCGAACCGGTCGAAGGCGCAGCAGAGCGCCCAGTCGTCCTCGACGGTCCGTCGGTTTGTCCAGAGGCCCACGCCGGGGTCGAGGACCAGGCAGTCGATCCCCGCCGCCTCGGCCCGGGCCTCCACAAGGGCGAGCGCCTCGAGCGTCGCCTCGACTCCGCACGCGTCCCCCGGCGACGAGAACGAGGCCATGCCGCAGGCGGCGATCCCCGCCTCCCCGGCGCGGGCAGCGAGCGCCGGGTCCGCCAGCCCGCCGATGTCGTTGAGCATATGGACCTCGTGGTCGAGGGCGGCCTCGAGGACGGAACAGCGCGTCGTGTCCACCGAGACCGTGAACCCGCCCCCGTCGAGCTCGGTGAGGAGGGCGTCCATGCGCGCGGCCTCGTCCGCGGCCGTGAGCGGGGGGCTGCCGGGCGCGGTCGACCGCGCCCCGATGTCGAGGATGGAGGCCCCCGCGTCGACCTGCCGTTCGGCGACCGCCCGCACCGTCGCCGGGGACGCGTACGAGCCCCGGTAGAAGGACTCGGGGCTGCCGTTGATGGTCCCCATCAACCGCACGGGCTGGCCGCCGCCGACCCGGACCCCGCCTACCGTGCAGGCCCGCATGCCTGGCTTCTCGCCGCCGCGAAGGTGTTCTCCATCAGGGTCGCGATCGTCATGGGCCCGACCCCGCCGGGCACGGGCGTGATGGCGCCGGCGCGCTCGGAGACGGCATCGAAGTCGACGTCGCCCACGAGCTTCCCGTCGACCCGGTTGGTCCCGACGTCGACCACTACGGCCCCGTCGCGGACCATCCCGGCGGTCACGAAGTGGGGCCGTCCCACGGCCGCGACCAGGATCTCCGCCTCGCCGGCCACGCGCGCGAGGTCGCGGGTCCGGCTGTGGCAGACCGTCACCGTCGCGTCGGCGTTCAGCAGGAGGGCGGCCATCGGCCGGCCCACGTCGATCGACCGGCCGATCACGACGGCGCGGCGGCCCGCGGGGTCGATGCCGTACTCGGCGAGGAGGGTCATGATCCCTGCGGGCGTGCAGGGGGAGAAGTGCGGCCGGCCGGAGAAGAGCCGCCCGAGGTTGCAGGGGTGGAACCCGTCCACGTCCTTCCCGGGCGAGACGGCCTCGATCACGGCCTCCTCGTCGGCGTGGGCCGGGAGCGGGAGCTGGACGAGGATCCCGTGGATCTCGGGGTCGTCGTTCAGCCGCCGCACGGCCTCCACGATCCGTTCGGTCGACGCGTCTCCGGGGAGGGTCACGTTCACCGAGCCGATGTGCACCCGCTCGCACGCCTGGTGCTTCATCCGGACATAGAGCGCGGAGGCCGGGTCGTCGCCCACGAGCACGGTGGCGAGGCGCGGACGGAGGCCGGCCTCGTCGATCGCCTCGCGGACCAGATCGAGCCGCTTCTCCGAGACCGCCTTGCCGTCGAGAACCGTCGTCATACCCTCTCCCTCGCGTCGCGCTCCATATCTCGGTTATGCCGGGTAGAGCGGGTACCGGGAGGCCATGGCCTCGACCTCGGTACCGATCGCCCGGATGGTCGCCTCGTCGTTGATGTCCGCGAGCACGCGGGCGATCCAGGTCCCGACCTGCCGCATCTCCGCCTCCTTCATGCCCCGCGAGGTGACAGCGGGGGTGCCGATCCGGAGGCCACTCGTCACGAACGGGGACCGGTTCTCGTTCGGGATCGTGTTCTTGTTCGCCGTGATCCTCGCCTTCCCGAGCGCGACCTCGGCCTCGAGCCCGGTGATGCCGCGGTTCGAGAGATCGATCAGGATCAGGTGATTATCGGTCCCGCCCGAGACCAGCCGAAGGCCCGCGTCGTCGAGGACGGCGGCCATCGCCTGCGCGTTCTTCACGATCTGGCGCGCGTAGTCCGTGTACTCGGGCTTGAGCGCCTCGTGGAAACAGACCGCCTTTGCCGCGATCACGTGCATCAGCGGCCCGCCCTGGATGCCCGGGAAGACCGCCTTGTCCACCTGCTGCGCGTGGTCGGCCCCGGAGAGGATGAAGCCGCCTCGCGGCCCGCGGAGGGTCTTGTGCGTGGTCGAGGTGACGAAGTCCACGACGCCCGTGGGGTTGGGGTGGATCCCGGCGGCGCAGAGGCCGGCGATGTGGGCGATGTCGGCCATGCAGTACGCGCCGACCTCGTCGGCGATCTCCTGGAACGCGGCAAAGTCGATCTCGCGCGGGTAGGCCGAGGCGCCGCAGACGATCACCTTCGGCTTCACCTTCCTGGCCTGCTCCGCAACGGCGCCGTAGTCGAGCGTCTCGGACTCGAGGTCCACGCCGTACTGGTGCACGTCGTACATCTTGCCGCTGAACGAGACGGGCGAACCATGCGAGAGGTGACCGCCCTGCGTCAGCGACATCGACATCAGGCTGTCCTTGCCGCACTCCATGACCGAGAAGTAGACGGCCATGTTCGCCTGGGTGCCCGAGTGGGGCTGGACGTTCACGTGCTCGGCGCCGAAGAGCTCCCGGGCTCTCGTGCGCGCGAGGTCCTCGGCCTGGTCGTGGAACTCGCACCCGCCGTAGTAGCGTTTCCCCGGGTACCCCTCGGCGTACTTGTTGGTCATGATCGAACCCATCGCTTCGAGAACGGCCCTGCTGACGAGGTTCTCGGAGGCGATCAGCTCGAGCCCGTTCACCTGGCGGTCCCGCTCGCAGTCGATGATCTGCGCGAGCTCAGGATCCCGGTCGGCTAGGTACGACATATAAACAGACTGGGGGTCCGGGATGTATGAGTGTTTCTTCGGCCCGGCGGGTCCCGGGACGGATTGATAAGAATATAACCTTCCTCGTCGCACCTTTCACCGGAGGGCACGCATGGCTCAGAAGGATGCGAAGATCAAGTATCTCGAGCACAGGCTGGAAGAGAAGGAGCGGGCGCTCGAGCAGATGAGCGAGGGTGACCGGGCGCCGCCGTCGGGCCCGTCGTCCAGCGACGATTCCCGGATCGGCGCCCTCGAACGGCGCGTCCGCGAGCTCGAGGCCGTGGTCAAGGGCCTGACCGAGGAGGTGCTGGACCTCAAGGCGCTTACGCTCAAGCTGGCCAAGACGGCCGAGCGCCAGGAGCCGCAGGGCGTCTCTCGCGCCGAGCCGGGGCGGACGGTCGAGTCGACGTCCTCCGCGCCCACGATCCTCGTCCGGCCGCGGAACGCGGAGAAGCTCGTGCCGCTCCCGGAGTCCCCGTCCCGGCCCCGCGCAGCCCTGGAACCCGTGCCCGCGGCCGCGAACGGCGAGCTGGACCTGATTATGCAGCCGGACGGTACGATCAAGCCCGAGATCCGCCGCACTAACGAGTATATCATCGCGCCCAACGGGCCGCAGCACCGGCGGCAGGGTGCCCGGCAGGGCGGCGATCGGAGCGGGCGACACGTCGACGCGGTGATCTTCGCCGACGAGCAGGACGTCCCCCGTCCGCCGAAGAAGCGCTAGGGGCCGCGTCCTTGTTCATCAGCGAGCTGGAGATCGACAACTTCAAGTCATTCGCCCGGAAGACCCGGATTCCTTTTTCCCAGGGTTTCACGGTCGTCTCCGGCCCGAACGGCTCGGGAAAGTCGAACATCATCGACGCGATCCTCTTCGTCCTCGGCCTCTCGTCGTCCCACTCGCTGCGCGCCGAGAAGCTGACCGACTTCATCAACATCTCGAGCGGACGCTCAACGGCGGAGGTCGCCCTGCGGTTCTCGGACGGCACCCGGATCCGCCGGCGGATCAAGCGGACCGAGAACGGGTACTACAGCTACTTCTACATGAACGACCGGCTCTCGAAGCAGAGCGAGATCGCCGACTTCCTGGGCGGGCGGCTCGGCGTCCGGCCGCACGGCTACAACGTGGTGATGCAGGGCGACATCACGCGGATCATCGAGATGAGCGACCTGGAGCGCCGGCGGGTGATCGACGAGATCGCGGGTGTCGCCGAGTTCGACCTGCGGCGCCACCAGGCGCTGGCCGAGCTCGACGTGGTGCGGGACCGGGTCGAGCGCGAGGAGCTTCTCCTGGCCGAGTTCTCCCGCCGGCTCGAGGAGCTCGCTGTCGAGCGGGAGCAGGCCCTGGTCCACCAGGACCTGACACGCCAGCTCGCCGAGTACCAGGACCTCCGCGCGGCGGCCGAGCTCGCCGAGAAGGAGAAGGAGCGGCTCGCGCTCGCATCGCTGATCGAGGAGCACCGGCTCGAGACGGTGCGGCTCGAGGAGGACCGATCGCACGAGGCGCACAATCTCTCGTACCTCCAGGGCGACCTCGTCTCCCTCGACGAGGAGATCAGCCGGCGGAGCGGGTCGGAGTATCTCAAGCTTCTGGGCCAGATCGAGGAGACGAAGGGGACCATCCGGGGGTACCGGCACTCGATCGACGCCCACCGGCGCGAGCGGGAAGAGAACCTCCAGGCGGTCAACCGGGCCTTCGCCGACGCCAGGAGGATGGAGGAGAAGACCGAGGCCGCGCAGGCCGCGATCCGGAGCCTCTCGATCGACCGGACCAACCTCGCGATGGCGCAGGCGGGCGTCCAGTCCCGCCTGCGGGAGATCGAGGGCCGCCTCGCCGCGGGCCAGGCCGGGACGGCGACTGCCCAGGCCGAGCTGATCGCCCTGCTCGCCGCGATCGAGGAGCAGACCTCGGAGCGCGCCGAACTGCTGCGTCACCAGGACCGGCTGATCGAGCAGAGCCGGGCGCGTTCCCGCGAGCGCGAACGGATGGCCGCGCGCCGGGCCGAGATCCAGGAGTCCCTCGCGGCAGATCGAACGGCGCTCGAGGAGACCCGCGCGGCCGGGGAGGCGCACGGTACGGAGCGCCGGCGGGTCGAGGCGGCGCTCTCGACGGTGGAGCGCGAGCTCCTCGCGAAGCGGTCGGCCTTCGAGGACCTCCGGAAGGCCCGTCGCGAGAACGAGCAGCAGCTGATGCGGTTGGAGGCGCAGCAGCAGGTGCACGGCGACGCGGGCGGCCAGGCCCTCGAGGCGGTGCTGGGCATGGACGGGGTGCACGGCACCATCGCCAGCCTCGGGCGGGTCCCGCCCGAGTACATCACGGCCCTGAACACGGCTGCGGGGTCGCGGCTCAACAACGTCGTGGTCGAGAACGACGAGGTGGCAAGCCGGGCGATCGCCTACCTCAAGGAGACCCGCTCGGGCCGGCTCACCTTCCTCCCCCTCAACCGGCTCAGGGAGGTGCCGCGACCGCCCGTCTCGGGCGACGGCGTGGTCGACTACGCCGTGAACCTGGTCCGGTTCGACCCGGAGTACGAGCGGGCGTTCGGGACCGTCTTCGGCGCGACGCTGGTCCTGAAGACCCTCGGCCAGGCCCGGCGGCTCCTGGGACGCCACCGGATGGTCACCCTGGAGGGGGAACTGCTCGAGAAGACGGGCGCCATGACCGGCGGGTACCAGAAGCGCCCCACGCGCGGGTTCGCGGCGTCCGTGGAGGACGAGGTCCGCCGCCTCCTCGGGAACATCGCCGGGCAGGAGGCGGAGGCGTCCGAGCTCGAGGCGGCGATTCGGCGCCTCACGGAGGAGTCGGACTCCCTGCGGTCCGCGCGGGGCCGCGCGGACCAGGAGGCGGCCCGCTGCGCGGTCCTGGGTGAGGAGTACGAGCGCCGGCTCGCGGCGATGGCAGTCGAGACGGAGGAGCTTGCCAGGGCGGACGTGGAGCTCGGCGCGGAGGGGGATGCGTCGGTCGGCGAGCTGGCCGGGATCGAGGGGTCGCTCGGCGTGCTCCAGGACGAGATCGCGCGTGCGAACCGCCGTGTCGCCTCGCTCAGGAAGGAGCTGGCCGAGACCGAGATCCCGGCCCTGACTGACCAGCGCGAGCGGGCCCGGGCAGAGCTCGACGACGTGGAGCGCCGGCTCCGGAACAAGGAGTCGGATATCACCGATACCCAGCGCGAGCGGGTCTACTTCTCGCGGCGGATCGAGGAGCTCGCGGCGGAGCGCCGTCGCCTCGAGGTGAGGAACCAGCAGCTCGAGGCCGAGATCACGGCGTTCGAGGCGCAGATCGTGGAGGGCGAGACGGCGATCGCGGCGCTCGAGGCACGGCAGCAGACCTTCTCGTCCGAGCTCGAGGAGCTGCGGCGCCGGCGGGGGGAGCTGCAGGAGTCCATCCTGGGCCAGGAGCGGGCCCTGCTCGAGCTCGAGGCACGCCTCGACCGGGCGCGGTACCAGATAGAGGTCGACGTCGAGCGGGACAGGGTCCTGGAGGGGGAGTGCGCCGAGCTGCGGGAGCGTGCCGCCGGCCGGACGACGACCATGACGCTCGCCGAGATCGACGAGGGGCTCGCGGTGACCGCCGACTCGCTCCGGCGCCTCGGCGCGGTCAACATGCTCGCGGTCGAAGAGTACGACCGGGTCGGCGAGCGGGTCACCGAACGGACGGAGATGGTCGGGGTGCTCTCGCGCGAGCGGGAGACGCTCCTCGAGAGGATCGCCCACGTGGAGACGCAGAAGTTCGAGGCCTTCCAGACCGCGTACACCGCGATCAACGAGAACTTCTCCCGCATCTTCGCCACGCTGACGAGCGGCAACGGCCATCTGGCGCTCGAGTGCGAGGAGGATCCGTTCAGCGGCGGGCTGACCTTCGCGGTGCAGCCGCGCGACAAGGCGGTGCACCTGCTCTCGGCCCTCTCGGGCGGCGAGAAGTCGCTCACCACCCTCGCGTTCATCTTCTCGATCCAGCAGTACCTGCCGGCCCCGTTCTACGCGTTCGACGAGGTCGACATGTCGCTCGACGGGTCGAACGTCGAGCGGATCGCCTCGATGATCAGGACGATCTCCGCGGAGTCCCAGTTTATCATCGTCTCGCTCCGAAAGCCGATGATAGACACCGCCGACAGGGTCATCGGCGTGACCGTTCGGCCGGACAAGTCCACGCTGGTCACGGGTGTGCGTTCAGGTGATTGAGGAGCCGGTTGCGATTCTGGTCGGGATGGCCGAGCGGGGAGAGATCGATCCCTGGCGGATAGATATCGTCGAGGTGACCGACCGGTTCCTCTCGGAGCTCGACCAGAAGGCGTCCCTCGACCTCCGGATCTCGGGCCGTATTCTCTTCTACGCCGCGCTTCTGCTCCGCATGAAGTCCGAGCACCTGCTCGATCCGCCCGAACCGGAGGTGGAGTTCGAGGAGGAGGAGTTCCTCGACTGGGACGTCCTCGACGACTCCCCCGGGGGCGAGACGATCGAGCGGCTCGAGGCGGAGATACAGCGGCGCCTCGATCGGAAGCGGATGCGGAAGCGGCCCGAGACCCTCTTCGACCTGATCACGGTGCTCCGGTACATGGAACGCGACGAGCAGCGCCGGCGCCGGTATGTCCGGGCCCCGCCGCTCGTGATGGACCCCGCGGAGGTGATCGGGATCGCGCACGAGGAGGGGTATCGCGACGCGGCGCACCGGGTTCTCGCGTGGTGCCTCGAGGGCTTCGCGGAGGGACGGGGAGTCTCGATCACGTCGCTCGTGCGGGTGAGCGGCTGGCGCGTGATCGATCTCTACATCCCCCTGCTCTTTCTCATGCTCGATGGGACGGTCGACCTAGTGCAGGAGGAGTTCTTCGGCGAGATCGAGGTCCTCCCCGCGCTGGGCGGCGGTTCGGGAGAGCCGGAGGCCAGAGTCTCCGAAATTTCGGGCACGGGGTGAAGGGGGGAACCGCGTAGGGGACGCGGGGCACCAGGCGGAGATGTCCTCCATACGTCCTGCGCGCGATATGGATGGCGGGGGTTCACAGGACGTATTCGGGTCATTTCCGGGGAGGATACGGGGCTGGATGCTCCAGGGTTGGGTTGCGTGATGGAAATATTGATAAAGGGCTGCTGCTAACATTGTAGCCTCGCACCGAGTTGCGAGCGGTCGCGTACACGCGATCGGATGGACGGGCGTCGTCACGACCTCCGCGACACAGGTTTTTTCCCTCTCCTCGCCGATGCATTCCATCTGGAACTGTGTTCGCGGCGAGAGTTGAGAAAACTGTTATATGGTTTGGTGACCTACATCATTACCTCGCGCCGATGCGCGATGGTGACCGTGCGTCATCGATCCGATGGGTGCGCATTCAGATGGATGCGCACGACGGAAGGGTTTAAGTGCCTGGAGGTGCAATATAGTGATCTCGCATTGTCTCGCAATGCGACGATCGTGTGCGCACCATTCCATGAATGGCTCCGGGCATGATGAAAACCTTTATTATGTATTGACACATACATAATAGTCCTCTGCGATGGAGAATCAACGTCGCCGGCGTGACCGGAGTTGGTTCTGACACTGGTACTGGCAATGCGGAAATCTGCAAAGCAACTGCCAACTCCTTATAAGATGTGCTAAGTGATTCTGGTTGATCCTGCCAGAGGCCACTGCTATCGGAGTTCGATTAAGCCATGCGAGTCGAGAGGGGAAAGCCCTCGGCGTACTGCTCAGTAACACGTGGATAACCTGCCCTGCGGTGGGAAATAACCCCGGGAAACTGGGGATAATGTCCCATAGGCTACGGATGCTGGAATGCTCTGTAGCTCAAAGATTTATCGCCACAGGATGGGTCTGCGGCCGATTAGGTAGTTGTTGGGGTAACGGCCCAACAAGCCTTTGATCGGTACGGGTTGTGGGAGCAAGAGCCCGGAGATGGATTCTGAGACACGAATCCAGGCCCTACGGGGCGCAGCAGGCGCGAAAACTTTACAATGCGGGAAACCGTGATAAGGGAACTCCGAGTGTCCGTCAATGCGGACTGTCCGTATGTTTAAAAAGCATGCGAAGAAAGGGCCGGGCAAGACCGGTGCCAGCCGCCGCGGTAATACCGGCGGCTCGAGTGGTGGCCACGATTACTGGGCTTAAAGCGTTCGTAGCTGGGTTGTTAAGTCTCTTGGGAAATCTACCGGCTTAACCGATAGGCGTCCAAGGGATACTGGCAATCTAGGGACCGGGAGAGGTGAGGGGTACTTCAGGGGTAGGAGTGAAATCCTGTAATCCTTGGGGGACCACCTGTGGCGTAGGCGCCTCACCAGAACGGCTCCGACAGTGAGGGACGAAAGCTGGGGGAGCAAACCGGATTAGATACCCGGGTAGTCCCAGCCGTAAACGATGCGCGTTAGGTGTATCGATGACCACGAGTCATCGAGGTGCCGAAGGGAAACCGTGAAACGCGCCGCCTGGGAAGTACGGTCGCAAGGCTGAAACTTAAAGGAATTGGCGGGGGAGCACCACAACAGGTGGAGCCTGCGGTTTAATCGGACTCAACGCCGGAAATCTCACCGGATAAGACAGCTGAATGATAGCCGGGCTGAAGACTCTGCTTGACTAGCTGAGAGGAGGTGCATGGCCGTCGTCAGTTCGTACTGTGAAGCATCCTGTTAAGTCAGGCAACGAGCGAGACCCACGCCAACAGTTGCCAGCATGTCCTCTGGGATGATGGGGACACTGTTGGGACCGCCTCTGTTAAAGAGGAGGAAGGAATGGGCAACGGTAGGTCAGCATGCCCCGAATTATCCGGGCTACACGCGGGCTACAATGGGCAGGACAATGGGTTTCGACACCGAAAGGTGAAGGCAATCTCTTAAACCTGCTCGTAGTTCGGATTGCGGGTTGCAACTCGCCCGCATGAAGCTGGAATCTGTAGTAATCGCGTCTCAAAATGGCGCGGTGAATATGTCCCTGCTCCTTGCACACACCGCCCGTCAAACCACCCGAGTGGGGTCTTGATGAGGCTGCGGTTCATGCCGTGGTCGAATCTAGGTTCCGCAAGGGGGGTTAAGTCGTAACAAGGTAGCCGTAGGGGAATCTGCGGCTGGATCACCTCCTAACGATGGAGACGGCAGTTGCTCTGCAGACCGTAAAGTTGCCAGTACCACCAAGGCAGAGGGCTCATAGCTCAGTTGGAAGAGCGCCGCCTTTGCGAGGCGGAGGCCATGGGTTCAACTCCCATTGAGTCCACTCCCGCAGGAGGAAACTCCTGCGGGGCGCACCTCTCGGTGCGCTCAATGCACCTGGAAATGCGAATCTCCAGGGAAGGGCGGAAGGTCAACGACCTGACGACGCCGTGTACAGGGTTAGCACTCTGGACGTTAAATGGGTTCAACAAAAGCACCGGAGCTTCAGCCTATCAGTGGATGGCTCGGTTCGAGAGCCGATGAAGGGCGTGCCAAGCTGCGATAAGCTGCGGGAAGGCGCAGGGAGCCTGTGATCCGCAGATACCCTAATAGGACATCCTGACACTTTTGTGTCGATCCGTTCGGATCGGGAACGCCCCGAATTGAAACATCTTAGTAGGGGCAGGAGAAGAAATCAACCGAGATGTCGTCAGTAGAGGCGATCGAAGGCGACGGAGTTCAAACCGAATCCCGCAAGGGAGATGTGGTGTTGTAAGCCTGCCGTTCCGATGCCTAGGCCAAACCGAAATCCCCTGGAAAAGGGTACCGAAGAGGGTGACAGTCCCGTAGGTGTACGCCGAAGCATCTGGCAGTGTCTTGAGTACCGTGGGTTGGAATTCTCGCGGGAATCCGGGGGTCATCAACCTCCAAGACTAAATACTCCTCGAAACCGATAGCGCACTAGTAGCGTGAGCGAAGGCTGAAAAGTAACCCCAGAAAGGTGGTTAAAAGAGCCTGAAATTGATAGGTGACGGTGGGTTACGGCGTTAAAGGATCTTTCATGCGAAGAAACCCGTCGCGAGACGGTAGTACGGGCATGATTGCCAATGTCGTAACGTACGTTTTGAAGAACGGGCCGGAGAGTTTATTCTGTTGGCGAAGGTTAACCGCAAGGGGAGCCGAAGGGAAACCAACAAGTCCGTAGCGTGAGCGTGGGACGGCGTATTAAAAGTGCGCGAAGTCAGCAGGGTAAGACCCGAAGCCGGGTGATCTATGCGTGGGCAGGTTGAAGCGTGACGAAAGTTGCGTGGAGGACCGCAGGGGGTTTTGATATGCAAATCATTCCCGTGACCTGCGTATAGGAGTGAAAGATTCATCGAACCCGGCATCCGCTGGTTCCCCCCGAAACATGTCGCAGCATGACCTGGCTGGAGATCGATGGTGAGGTAGAGCACTGATTGGGAGAGCTGGGGGCGAAAGCCCTTACCTCCCTGTCAAACTCCAAACTCCCTGTCATCGTAGAAGGCCGGTAGTCCGGGCTACGGGGTAAGCTTGTAGTCCGTAAGGGAGACAACCCAGACCGTGGTTAATGTCCCTCAATGTAGGCTAAGTGTCAACACTGAATGGGGTCCTAGGCCAAAGACAACTGGAAGGTGAGCTCAGAAGCAGCTATCCTTTAAAAAGTGCGTAACAGCTTACCAGTCAAGGTTTAGGGCACAGAAAATGGACGGGGCTAAAGCCTACTACAGAGACCACGGAGCACCGAAAGGTGATCTCGTAGGGGGGCGTTCTGCATGGGCGGAAGCTGGGGCGTAAGTTCCAGTGGACCGTGCAGTATTGAGAATTCCGGCAATAGTAGAAGCATAGTTGGGTGAGAATCCCAACCGCCGCAGGGGCTAGGGTTCCTTGGCAATGTTCGTCAGCCAAGGGTTAGTCGGTCCTAAGGTGTACCGTAACTCGAGTACATCGAAAGGGAAACAGGTTAATATTCCTGTACCATATGACTGTAGCGTTTTCGCCCTGACGCTTCGGGATATGCCGAGCAGAGTTGTCGCTCTGTCTAAGCACCGAAGTCCGTGGAGTACCGTAATGGTGAGAAGCGGATGAATGTGTGACGGAGAAATTCGGCAAATTCCTGGAGCCCGTGAAAAGGGAGTCATATGTCCGTACCGAGAACTGACACAGGTGCCCCTCGCTGAAGAGGCGAAGGCGTGTCGGATTAATTGTGTTAAGGGAACTCGGCAAATTGGCCCCGTACCTTCGGTAGAAGGGGTGCCTGCCTGGAGATCAGGCAGGTCGCAGTGACCAGGGAGCCCTAACTGTCTAATAACAACACAGGAGACTGCAACTCCGAAAGGACTAGTATAGTCTCTGATTCCTGCCCAGTGCAAGTATCTGAAAACTCGGTTCAACGGGACGAAGGACTTGTAAACGGCGGGGGTAACTATGACCCTCTTAAGGTAGCGTAGTACCTTGTCGCTTAATTGGCGACTTGCATGAATGGATTAATGAGAGCTCTACTGTCCCTAACACAAGTCCGTTGAACTTTTTGTCCTAGTGCAGAGACTAGGGACTCCTAATGGGAAGTGAAGACCCCGTGGAGCTTTACTGCAGTCTGTCGTTGGGTTACGGTATTCCTTGCGCAGTGTAGATGGGAGATGTCGATCCAGTCCTTCCGGGGGCTGGGGAGTCAACAATGAGACACCATCCTTGGTTTACTGTAACTCTAACCCGTCGAGGGGACATCGATAGATAGGCAGTTTGGGTGGGGCGCCACACCCTCGAAAAAATATCAAGGGTGCCCTATGGTCAACTCATGTGAGTCAGAAACTCACAGAAGAGTGTCAAGAGCAAAAGTTGGCCTGACGCGATCACGCACAGCAAGTGATCGCGAGAGGAAACTCGGGTCTAACGAACCGATACGCCCTTTTGGTGAGGGCTATCGACGACAGAAAAGCTACCCCGGGGATAACAGAGTCGTCGCCGGCAAGAGCACATATCGACCCGGCGGCTTGCTACCTCGATGTCGGTTCTTTCCATCCTGGCTGTGCAGCAGCAGCCAAGGGTGAGGTTGTTCGCCTATTAAAGGGGATCGTGAGCTGGGTTTAGACCGTCGTGAGACAGGTCGGTTACTATCTATTAGGAGTGTTCGGGGTCTGAAGGTAAGATCGAAATAGTACGAGAGGAACTTTCGATCGTCGCCACTGGTCGATCGGTTGTCCGACAGGGCAGTGCCGAGCAGCTACGCGATAAGGGATAAAAGCTGAAAGCATCTAAGCTTGAAACCCGACCTAAAACGAGACCCCGTTGAGAGCACGGATAGAAGATCCGTTTGATAGACTTGGGATGTACGCACGAAGGCAACGACGTGTTCAGTCCGCAAGCACTAACGCTCAAATTCCAGTGCTTATCACTGTTGAACCCAGACGAAATCCAGAGTGCTAACCTTTATGCCGGTATACGGAGACGTATATCGGCACACGGCCATGCCAAGGTGGCGGAGCGGCTACGCGGTTGACTGCAGATCAACTACACTCCGGTTCAAGTCCGGACCTTGGCTTGGGTAATAGCGGCCATAGCATTCGGGAAACACCTGGACTCATTCCGAACCCAGAAGTTAAGCCGGATAACGTACCATACGGTACTGAGGTACGCGAGTCCTCGGGAACTATGGTGCGCTGCTATTATCCTTCTTCATTATCATCATCGAACTGTTCTTGCTGACACTCTCCTATCAGCGTACGCTATCATCCGGTTGTTGAGGACAAACCCGGGTTCGATGCCCGTACCGGAACTACCATGACTGGGTCTATGGCCCGGTCTATTTCGACGTAAGATAACGCAGAGGCAGCCTCCAGTAACGTACCTGGTTCGATAATGGAGGCCATGCGAGTATGACTCGCGCCACAGGCACGTGGGGGTCGAACACTATCACGATTATTCCCCCCATTTCACTCCCATGCGAGCACCAGCTCACCCTAAAGGCAGGAGAACGATTCCATGCAGCTTCGAGCAGCAGGGACGGTTCCCGGAGATCGCCCATCACAAGCATCCACACCGGGACGTGACCATCGCAGTCTCTGCATCCCGGTGCCTATCCGTATTTCAGCTGGACCATCCGTCGCCAGTGATACCTCTCATCTCGAGGGGGGAGCAGGCACCTGTCTCCAGACTCTTCTGCCACGAGACAGGTGTTAGAACGAGGGGAAGCGTTCCGTCACCCGGTTACAATGGTGAGGAGCACCTCCACGATCGTGAAGGGGAGCGAGATCTTCGGGAATGTTAACGGCCACCCGGGCGTGGGGATGGCGGCCCGCGAATTCGCCGTACCTCGATCCCCTGCGGCGAACCGGGGGTGGGAGCTACACGTCTCGTGCTCACAGCGCCGGGAGTGCACTCTCAAGTATTGTGTACCAATCCCGGCGGCAGTGCGCTCTGCGTGCACCGATCAATCGTGAGAGCGACGCTGATCGAGAAGAGGCCCACTAGGCCGAAGGCCGCCGCGTACCCGAGAGAGTCCGCCGTGAGGGACGCGATCACGGGCAGCAGGGCCATCCCCGCGTACGCGGCCGTGTTGAAGACACCCACCACCACTCCCTGCGGCTCGCCAGTCTGTGCGAGGTACGCGAGCTGGCTGATCTGGACCACGCCCGCCGCGGCCCCGATCGCGGCGAAGCCGTACGGCGTGGAGAACGAGATCGCCACGGCACCCGCCATCGCCAGCGCGGAGACCCGGATGGTCCTCAGCGGGTCCGCCGGGAGGCGCGAGACCACCAGGATCGCGACGATCGTCGCGATGTTCTGGAGCGCGATCTGGCCGCCCAGGACGGCCGCGTCCTCGTTCGAGAACCCCGGGTACAGCCCCGTCACCGCCCCGCCGGCGCCGAACATCACCACCGTCGCGTAGAAGAGCCAGCGATAGTTCCGGAGCACCGGGGCCAGGCGCGGGAGGGGATTGACGACGGTGGACCCGTCCCCGGCGCGGCCCCCCCGCACCAGGGCGAGGGACGCGGCGGCCAGAACGGTGAAGGCGACAACCCCCGCCGTCTGTGAACCGGTCACCTCCGCCAGCGCGCCCGTCGCGACGAGCCCGACGAGCAGCCCGCCGTTCAGGGACGCCATGAACAGGCCCGAGAGCCGTCCCTGGTCCTGCCGGCTGTTGACGTACGCGAGCGACGACGAGACGAAGAGCCCCGTCATCACCCCCTCTACCACGCGGGCGCCCGCGACAACGACGGGGGCGGACGGCACGAGGGCGATCGCGAGCCCTGCCGCGCAGGAGCCCGCGATGCCGATCCGCATCAGCCGCATCCGGCCGTACCGCTCCGACGCGAGGCCCGCCGGCAGCACGGTCAGCATCGCTCCGAAGAAGTAGCCCGAAAAGATGAGGCCCTGCAGGGCTGCCCCCCCGGCGAACCCGTCGAGCACGGGCACGACGGCGTTCGAGAGCGCCATGAGCGCGAAGACCGCGGCGCAGCACGCGAGGCGGGCGCTCATGGACCTGGAGTGCGGCTCAGACCATCCGGTAGGTCTCGAGGTTCATCGGTGCATGCGTCTCGATCCGGTAGCGTTTGTAGATGGACGACGCCAGGTCGAGGGTGGACTTCTCGTCGCCGTGGATCGTGAAGATCTTCTCGGGATGCGGCGAGACGTGGTTAACATAGTTCATCAGCTGCCGCCGGTCCGAATGGCCCGAGAACCCGTCGACGGTGATCACCTCGAGGTTGATTACGATCGAGTCCCGCCGCCCGAGCGGGACCTCGCGCCACCCCTTCTGGATCCGCCGCCCGAGCGTCCCGTCCGCCTGGTACCCGACGAAGACGAGCGCGTTCCGCTCGTCCGCGGCCAGGTTGTTCAGGTAGTCGAAGACCGGCCCGCCGTTCAGCATCCCGCTCGTGGTGATGATGACGCAGGGCTCGTCGGACGCCATGACCTTCGCCCGCATCTCCTGCGAGTCCACCTGTTGGAAGCACTCGGCCAGGAACGGGTTGAGCCCCTCCTTGAAGATCTGGTTCCGCAGGTCGCTGTTGAGGTACTCCGGGTAGGCCGTGTGGATCGCGGTCGCCTCCTTGATCATCCCGTCGAGGTAGACCGTGACCTTCGGGATCTTCTCGAGGCGCATCCCCTCCTCGATCGCGAGCATGACCTCCTGCGACCGGCCGACCGCGAAGGCCGGGATGATGATCTTGCCGCCCCGGTCGACGACGGACCGGATCGTCGCGTAGAGCTTCTCCTCGGCGTCGCGCCGGGCGGGCTGGAAGTCGTTCGACCCGCCGTAGGTCGACTCCATCACGAGCGCCTCGAGGCGCGGGAACTGCGCGACGGCCGGGTTGAAGAGACGGCTCTTCGCGTAGTTGAAGTCGCCCGTGAACGCGATATTGTAGAGCCCGTCCCCGAGGTGGAAGTGCGCGATGGCCGACCCGAGGATGTGGCCGGCGTTGTGGAACGTCAGCTTGATGTCCGGCGCGATGTCCGTGACCGACCCGTAGTTCAGCACGATCGAGTGCTTGAGGTAGTTCCGGACGTCGGCGGAGCTGTAGGGGATCTTCCGGTCCTCTTTCCGGATCACGTCGAGGTAGTCGAGCTGGAGCAGGGATGCGAGGTCCCGCGTCGCGGGCGTGCTGTAGACCGGTCCCTCGTACCCGTACTTGAAGAGGAGCGGCACGAGCGCGCAGTGATCGAGATGGGCGTGGGTCAGCACCACCGCGTCGAGCTGGGAGAGCGGCTGGATCTCGGGGACGTAGAGGTACGGCGTCCCGTTGGTGTTGTCGGGCTTCTCGCCGCAGTCGATCAGGACCTTGGACTCCGGCGTCGTGAGCAGGAACGCGGCGCGCCCCACCTCGCGGCAGCACCCCAGGGTGGTGACGCGGACCCACTGGTCCTTGTTCGTGACCTCCCGGTGGATCCGCCGACCGATGGTTCGCAGGAAGTCCTTGCGCTCCTCGTTGACCGAGCGCAGGTACTGCCGGACCTGCTTGATCGTCTGGCTCTCGATCGGCGGCGTGCGCACGACCTTCGGCGTCCACCCGATCTGCTTGGTGATCTCGCGCAGCGTCGCCCCGTTCTTCCCGATCACCACGCCGGGCTTCTCCGCCTCGATCAGCACCTCGCCGGTGTCGGGATCGAAGAAGAGGTCGGTGATCCCCGCGTTCTCGGTGACGACACTCCGTATCTCGGACGCGGCGCGCTCGGGGTCCTCGAGGACGGTCGGCCGGACGACGATCCTTTTTCGCAGGTCCCGGGCCAGCGTCTTGATCAGGTCGGGTTCGTCGGCGAAACGCTTCGGGTCATCGGTGTAGATGACAAGCTCGGGCCCCTCGAACTCGACCTCCGAGACGGAGATGCCGCGGGGCACTTTGCCATTGATCTTTTCCTTGAGATCTCTGAGCCGCTCTTCAATTCCCATGTTATAAGTCCAAAAAAGAGAGTTTTAGGCCGCCTTGGCCTCGGCGGCGATCGCGTTCGCGCGCTCCTCGGCCAGTTCCTCGTAGCGGTCCGCCGTGATGACGACCACGTGGAAGCCCTCGCCCGAGCCCGAGTCGCGGCGCATCGCTGCCTTGAGCGCGCGCACGGCGAGTTCGATCGCCTCCTCCTCGCCCATGTCCTTGCGGTACCGGTCCTCAAGCACGCCGTAGGCCATCGGCGAGCCCGAGCCCGTCGCGACGATGTCGTCCTCGCGGGTGGCGCCGCCCATGGCGTCCACCGAGTAGACCGACGGTCCGGTCCTGTCAACGCCGCCGACGAGGAGCTGGACGTAGTACGGGTAGTACCGGTTCTGGTTCAGGTAGTTCGAGAGGAGGGTCGATGCCGCGCCGACCGTGATCGGCTTGGCGCGGCGCATCTGGAAGAGCCGGCACTCGACCGTCATGATCCGGGCCAGCTGCTGCGCGTCGCCGACGCCGCCCGCCGTCGTCATACCGATCCGGTCCGCGATCTGGTAGACCTTCTTCGCACGCTTCGACGCGATCATGTACCCCATGGTCGCGCGCTTCTCGGTTGCCAGGACCACGCCGTCCTTGAAGACGATACCGATCGTCGTGGTCCCTGTCATTATCTCCGGCTCTGCCATCAGAGTACCTCAAAAAGTCTGTGAATGGATAGAATCACTATAAAAGTGCTGTCCTGGATATACAACATCGCGATCCGTCATATAAGTTGTTATGGGGGCGCCGGTCCGCAGAGGACACGAATCAGGTCCCGGTCGAAGAGCATGGCGACCAGGCGCTTGTCCCCGTTGATCACAGGGAGCTGGTCGACCCGGGCCCGCTTCATCTTGAGTGCGCACTCGCTGACCTCCGCGTTCAGCGGCACGGCGATCACGTTCTTGACCATCGCGGTCTTGACCGGCTTCCTGGGAATCTGGACCTTCGAGATGGAGTACGAGAGCGTGTGGTTGTCGCGGATGCTCTCCCACGTCCACTCGTCGTCGTCGGTCCCGTTCGAGAAGTCCGAGATCCCGACCGAGTCCTCGATCACGGAGTTCCGGATCAGGTCCCGCTCGGAGATGATGCCGCGCAGCGTCGTGTCCGCGTCCAGGATCGGGATCGCGTCGAAGCCCGAGATCTCCATGACCCGGCCGACGACCGTGAGCGGCGTCTCCTCCCAGATGGCGAAGGTCTGGCTCGTGTAAATGTCCCGGATCGGGACCGTGCACTTCATCTGCGCGATGGCCAGGATCAGGTCCGAGACCGAGAGGAGCCCGACCAGGCGCCCGTCCTCGATCACGGGCAGGCGGCGGATGTCGTACTTCACCATGAGCCGTGCCGCCTCGGCGATGGTCGCGTCGGGGCCGATCGTGACCGGGTCGGGCGTCATGAGGAGACCCAGCTGGGTCTCGTCCGGCTTGCGGAGGAGGTCCTTCCGGGTGATGATCCCCACGAGACGCCCGTCCTTGATCACGGGCACGCCGCTGATCCCGGTGCGCTTCAGGATCTTCAATACGTCGTCGCGGTTGCCGGGAATCTCGACCGAGACCACGTCCTGGGTCATGTAGTCGCGCACGACCTGGGGATTTATTATCTCACCACCATCGTTGTCACGGGGCTGTTCGTCACCACGAAGGAGCTGATCGAGCCGAGCAACAGCCGCTCGATCCCGCTCTTGCCAAGCGATCCGACCACGATGAGGTCGGCGCCGATCTCGTCGGCGAGGTTCAGGAGCTCCTGCCCTGCATGGCCCTGCCGGAGGTGGGTCGCGAGCGGAACGCCGGCCTCGGTTCCCGCCGCGGTAGCGCCGTCAAGGATGTCGCGCCCCTCCTTGTCGAGGAGGCTGTACATGACCTCCCAGGTATTGTCGACAGGAAGCGACGAGAAGAGGCCTATCTCGATCACGTAGGCGGCGTGTACCTCTGCACCCCATACTTTCGCCTCGTCGATCGCCGTTGCCAGGGCTCTCAGACTCTGGTCGGAACCGTCTATCGCCACCAGTACCTTTCGGAACATTCACACCCTCAGAAAATAGTTCTTAATGGATTTGTCCTACCGATTAAAAACATTACTTACAATGACAGCCGTTTCCAGTCGCCTGACCAGGGAATTCACCGGATCGCGGCTGAAGGAGAGCCCCGAGCGCCTCTCGTCCACGACGAAGAACGAGGCGACCGCGCCGGGGGCCAGCCAGGTCGGGTTCCCGGTGGCAGCTGCCCCCTCGATCGCGGCGCGGAGCAGGACGAGCGGGTCGAGCCGGTAGACGAGCGAGGCGAACGCGAGCTCGCCCGCCATGTCGGGCGGAACGAACATGGCGTTGTCCGTGCCGAGGAGGACGCGACAGCCGAGCTCGATCATCCGTGCGATCGGCGGATGGGCACCGTCGCGCGCCACGCCGAGGCGCCAGTTCGAGCGCGGGCAGACGGCGATGGCGATCCCCTCGTCCCCGCACCGCCGGAGCTGAGTGTCGGTCGCGTGGGTCATGTGGACGACGAGGTCCGGACGGCAGTCGAGGGCATCGTCCACGTCCCCGGCGTCCCGCTCCCCGGCATGCAGCGCCACGAACCCGCCCGCCTGCCGGGTGCGCTCGACCGCGTCGCGGTACCCGGGGACGTCCCGGGTGCTCGCCACCCCGATGCCGTCGGCCTCCGCCTCACCGCCATCGCGCCCGAGGACCACGGCCCGGCAGGCGGACCCCGCCGTGGCGGCGCGCAGCAGTCCGACCCCGCGCCGACCGCCCTCGCGGAAGTCGGCGAAACCGGCCGTCCCGCGGCGGACCATCAGCTCGATGCTCGCCCGCATGCCCGCGACGCAGTCGGCATCGGGCGCGGCACGGAGGAGGCGGTGCTTGAGCCCGTCCGGGGGCGCGACGAGCGACGCGATCTTGCCCCGGGCCGCCGCGTCCATCGCGATGGTGTCGCCGACGTGGGTGTGGGCGTTGAAGAACGAGGGGCAGATCCACCGCGCGGGCGCGCGCGTTCGCTCCTCGATCGCGACGATCCGTCCGCGCTCGACCACGAGATCGGCCGGCAGGCACTCGAGTTCGGTGCCGGCCAGGACGAGGCCCGAGTAGACCTGCTGCGCCATACCTTGATTATTTAAATCATCGGCTCCAGATATAGGTTGATATGGCGAAGAAGCGGGGCGGGCGGCTGATCTCGTCGGCCGGGCTCGTCAACTATTACGAGAGCGAGGACCGGCGCGCCGTCCACATCAACCCCTACTACGTGATCGGGGCAGCCGCGGTAATCGGCGCGGTCGTGCTCGTGCTGAACACCCTCCTCTGATAGGGTCCCGCCAGTGGCGCGGCCCCTGGCCGGCCCTGCCGAACGGCTCCCGTCTCACCGACATCCATGCTCCCCGGACTGATCGACCTCCTCCTGCACATCGACCAGAACCTGCTGGTCGTCATCGAGCAGTACGGCCTGGCCACGTACGCCATCCTCTTCGCGATCATCTTCCTCGAGACGGGGCTCGTGGTGACGCCGTTCCTCCCCGGCGACTCCCTCCTCTTCGTCTCCGGCGTGGTGGCGGCCGCCGGGCACCTGGACCCGTTCCTCCTGCTCGCCGTCTTCATCGCCGGTGCGATCCTCGGGGATACGGTGAACTACTGGATCGGCAATTATCTCGGCCTCTGCGTCTTCCAGCGCCGCTTTCCCGAGATCATCCGGCAGGAGTACATCGACCGCACCTACGACTTCTTCGACCGGTACGGGGGGCTCGCGATCTTCATCGCGCGGTTCGTCCCGCTGGTCCGGACCTTCGCGCCGTTCCTCGCCGGGATCGGATCCATGTGCTACCGCCGGTTCCTGCTCTACAACGTGCTCGGGGCCGTGGCCTGGTCCGTGGTCCTCGTCGTCGCGGGGTACTTCCTCGGCACGGTGCCCGTGGTCAACGAGAACCTGAACCTGCTGATCTACGCCGTGATGGCGCTGACCGCCGGCTCGATCCTCTACATCCTCTTCCACATCGCCCATGGGTACTACCAGCGACGCACGGCCTGACCCTCGCCCCCCCGCGGTCCATCCAAATTTATTAACGGTCCTGCAATGCACCTGTACACCGGAGGGAGGGATGACGCCGCCCGTTCTGACCAAGTACCGCACCTATATCATCATCGCGCTGATCGCGCTCTTCGCCGTCCTCGCGCTCTGGATCCGGATGATCCCGGCCACGCAGATCGGGAGCCAGGACATCCTCTCGTTCGTCGGCTCCGACGACCCGCTCTACAACCTCCGCCAGGTCGAGCTGATGCTCGCCAACTTCCCCGTCTACGCCTGGTGGGAGCCGATGACCCTCTTCCCGTACGGCACGGACCTTTACTGGGGGCCGCTGACCACCTATATCGCCGCGACCCTCAGCCTCGTCACGGGCGCCGCCACGCGCCCCGAGGTCATCTTCGCGTCCCTCTCGGTGCCGCCGCTGATGGCAGCGGCGATGGTGCCGGTGGTCTACCTCCTGGGCCGGCGCCTCTCCGACTGGAAGGGCGGCCTCGTTGCGGCCGGCCTGATCGCGATCATCGCGGGCCAGTACTTCTACCGCTCCCTCTTCGGGTACTTCGACCACCACATGGCCGAGACCCTCTTCTCGACCGTCTTCGCCCTGGTCTACGTCGTGGCGCTGCGGTACACGCTGGACCACGAGGTCGCGCTGGAGGGTCGGGAGAGCCTGACGTGGGAGCGCCTGAAGTGGCCCGTCCTCCTCGCGGCCGCGGCGGGCGTCGCCTACTTCGTCGGCCTCGTGGCCATGCCGACGATGATCCTCTTCGCGATGATCGTCGCGATCTACACGCTGGCCCAGTTCCTGTACGACGTCTATCGCGGGCGCTCCAGTGACGGGCTGCTCGTCATCAACGTCGTCCTCTTCGCGGTGGTGCTGGTCCTCTACCTGCTCTTCGGCATCAAGAACCCCGGGATCGACCTCTCGGCCTATACCGTCGGCCACGTGATCGCGTACCTCGGCGTGATCGCCGGGACGGCGATCCTCTGGGGGCTGGCGCGGTACCTCCGCGGCCGCCCGTGGTACCATTACCCGGCCGCGCTCGCGGGGCTCGGCGTCCTGATCGGCGTCGTCCTCTTCGTCGCGCTGCCCGACATCTACAACGTCCTGATCGGCAGCTTCGGCGCGTTCTTCGGCCAGTACGATATCACGAACACGGTCCAGGAGGCTCGCGGGTGGTCGTGGTCGTCGGCCTGGTCGACGTTCCAGCTCGGCCTTCTGCTGATGGCCGCCGGGTTCGGCGTGCTCGCGTACCGGTTCTGGCGCGAGCACCGTTCGGACCACCTCTTCGTCTTCGTCTGGTCCGCGATCATCCTCCTCTCCACAGTCCAGCACGTCCGGTACGAGTATTACCTCGCGGTCAACATCGCGCTCCTCGCCGGGCTCGTCGTCTCGTTCGCGTTCGAGCTCGGGGGGCGCGACCTGCGGGGCCTGCTCGGGCTCGGCCAGTCACGGCCGAAGCCGGCGCCCGCGCCCACCACCGCGCCCGAGCCCGCGCCCGAGAAGAAGACCAGGAAAGGCGGCAAGAAGGCGCCGTCGCCGAAGCCCCCGACCGGCAAGCAGCGCGTCCACAGGGGACCGTCCTACAGCGCCGCGGGCGCGGCGCTGGTGATCGGCACGGTGCTGGTCGCCCTCCTCTTCACCTACCTCTCGGTCCTCCCGGTCGACCTCAACGGCGACGGGGGGGCCGACTTCTCGACGTCGTACTCCACCGCGAGCGCGCAGGTCAACCGGATGAACTCGAACTGGAAGGAGTCGCTGGAGTGGATGAAGGACGGCACGCCCGAGACCGGGATGAACATGACGACGGTCTACGAGAAGGAGGGCTTCACCTACCCGGACGAGGCGTACGGCGTCATGTCGTGGTGGGACTACGGCCACATGATCACGTACATCGCCGAGCGGATCCCGAACGCGAACCCCTTCCAGCAGGGCGTCGCCGGGCCGGACGGCGCGGCCGCGTACTTCGTCTCGACCAACGAGACCGAGTCGAACCGGATCCTCGACGTGAAGCAGACGCGTTACGTGGTCACGGACATCGAGATGGCCATCTCGAAGTTCTGGGCGATGGCGACCTGGTACAACACCACGGCCCAGACCGCGCCGTTCCAGGCGACCATGTACGTGCGCAACCAGCAGAACTCGAACACCCTCGAGCCGGCCACGGTCTACCGCCAGCCCTACTACGAGACGACGGTCGCCCGCCTCCATCTCTTCGACGGCTCCGAGAAGGCGGCCACCACGGCGTACTACCTCGAGTACCAGGAGCCGGCGAAGGCCAACACCGCGTACCCGCTGGTCACCCGCGCCGAGTCCATGAACGCCACCGAGGCGGTCTCGCGGGCCGCGGCCTACAACGCCCAGGCCGGCGAGGGACTGGGCGCGATGGCCGCCGGGGTCCAGCCCTACCTGCCGGTCGAGACCGTGGCGGCCCTCGGGCACTACCGGCTCGTCCACGAGTCGCCCACGGGCACGAGCGACTCCCTCAAGTACGTCAAGGTCTTCGAGTACGTCGAGGGCGCCCGACTCCGTGGCGAGGGAACGATCGAGGTCCCCGTCGTCACCAACACGGGGCGGGCCTTCACCTGGCGCGCGACGGCCGTGAACGGGGAGTTCGTGCTTCCCTACTCCACGGGCGGGGCCGCCGACGGCGTCCACGCGACCGGGCCGTACGTCCTCTCCGGCGGGCGCACGGTCGAGGTCACCGAGGACGCAGTCCTCTCGGGCGGCACGGTCTGACACCCCTGCCCCCTCTCTCTTCCCATAGCAAAAGGGGTATAACCGTTCGGGCCGAGATCTGATCGGATGATCCCCCGCCTCCTCCGGCTCGTGCCCCTCGCTATCCTCCTTGTCGCACTCGCCGCCTGTGCCGGGTGCACCGGTACCGAGACCTCCGCCGCGAGCCCGGCCAAATCGTACACCGACCTCTCCGTCGAGGAGTTCCGGGCCAAGATCGACGAGACGGGCGGTGCCGGGAAGACCGTGATCATCGACGTGCGGACCGAGACCGAGTACAACCGGGAGCGGCTGCGCGGCGCGATCAACCACGACGTGAATGCCGGCGTCTTCCGGGACCGGGCGGCGCGGCTCGACCGCGAGGCGACCTACCTCCTCTACTGCCAGAGCGGGACGCGCTCGGCCCGGGCGGCGCAGATCATGGGCGAGCTCGGGTTCGGGAAGGTCTACAACATGCGGGGCGGGATCGCCCGGTGGAAGGACGCCGGCTATCCCGTGATCCGGGGCGAGTAACTCCCGCCCCGGGCTCCGCCGCGGCAGAGAATGCATAAATAGGCATCGTACCTTCTATGTGACGGTGACACTGTGGTTGACCTGATCACGATCGTACTCATCGCCGTCGTGGTGCTCGTCCTGCTCGGGCTCGTCGGCTGGTTCTTCTCGATCTACAACCGGTTCTTCAACCTGAAGAACTCGGCCGAAGCGACCCTCGGACAGATACGGGTCGCGATGAAGAAGCGGCTCGACATGATCGAGCAGCTGCTCGGCGCGGTGAGGAGTTACGCGGAGTTCGAAAAAGAGACCCTCGCCCGGGTGACCGAGCTCCGCGCGTCCGTCGCGAAAGGCGGGCCGGCCGAGCTGGACGCGGCCGAGGCCGAGAGCCGGTCGATCTTCGGACGGCTCTTCGCCGTGGCCGAGGCCTACCCCGACCTGAAGACCTCGACCGTGGTGCAGGAGCTGACCGGTGCCGTCCGCGGCGTCGAGGACGAGATCGGGCGGCAGCGGTACACCTACAACAACGTGGCCCAGCAGCTCAACACGATGGTCGATGTGGTCCCCTCGAACATCGTCGCCGGCGTCATCGGGATGCAGAAGCTCGAGTACCTCCAGTTCGAGGAGGCGATCGAGCGGCCTCCGACGATCGAGTTCTGATCCGACATGGGTGAAGAACGCTCGCTCGCGGCCCTCGTCGCGGTCACGCTCGCCCTCGGGCTGGTGGCCGCGGTCCTCGCGCTCTGGCTGCCCACGCTCACGCTCTCGAGCGGCCTCTCGGTGGCGACGTACGAGGCCGACTGGGAGCCCGGGGGGAGCCTCGGCGAGCGGTACGTCTACGACGTGGAGGCGCCGGGGACCTACCGGATGCTCTTCCGGAACTTCGACGTCCCGCTCGTCTTCAACGCGACCGGGTCCCCGCACTTCGAGCTCGTCGGCGTCGAGCCCCCGGCGGGCGTGACGGGGTACGCCCGCGACGGCGCCGGCACGGTCCGGCTCTTCGGCGCCGCCGACGAGTCCACGGCGTCGTTCGTCGCGTCGCTCGCCGAGCAGAACGAGGTCGGCATCGTCGACACCGGCTACTTCGCACGGGGGACGTACGACGCCCGGTACGCGTTCACGGTCCGCCCGCCGGTCGAGTACGACGACTCGTACGTCCACGTCAACCTGCGGCTCGCCCGCGAGGGGCAGCACGTCCCCTACTCGTTCATCCGGATCACGCTCCCGGCCGACCGGGTGAGTGAGGTCTTCGCCTATCCCCCGACCCTCCGGCAGTCGCGCGAGGGCGACCGGATCGTGATCACGGGCTCGGCGGGCGAGGGCGAGGACGTCGCGATCGAGGTCCTGCTCGAGCGCTCGGCCCTCGAGACCGTCGCGGGCTTTCCCCGCCCGATCGACGATGTCGGCGGGCAGGCGCGGTCCGCGTACCTCTGGGCGAGCATCCCGTACTGGATCTCGACCGTGCTCTACTACGCGGGGATCGCGTTCGTCCTGATCGTGCCTGCGGCCCTCCTTCTCCTCTACCGGCGGCACGGGCGGGAGCGGGCGTTCACCGTGCCCGAATACCTGAGCACGGTCCCCGACCCCTCCAAGAAGCCGTGGGTCGTCAACCACCTCTTCAAGGGCGACGCGGCGGCCTCGGACGCCGACGGGTTCTACGCGACCGTCCTCGACCTGCACCGGCGCGGGCTGCTCCGGGTCGAGGAGATCGCGGGCGGCGAGGACGTCCGGATCCGTCTCGGCGGCGGCACCGCGAGCGACCCGTACGAGCAGCGGGTCCTCGACTTCCTCGCGGCGATCGCGACCGACGGCGTGGTGGACACCGCGGAGCTCGAGCTGCAGAAGGAACGGGCGAAGCAGGACACGGCCCTGCAGTCCGAGATGATCCGGAACCTCGGGACCTACCGCGCGATTGCCTCGCACACGGACCCGGCCGTGACGAACGCGTACATCGTACCTGGCCGCGGGCGGATCATCCCCCTGGTCCTGGTCGGGGTTGGGCTGGCGGTGCTCTCGCTCTTCTTCGTCTTCATCTTCCCGGGCGTGAGCGGCCGGTTCATCGGCCCGATCCTCCTCTTCGCCCTGGGGGCCGCCCAGGGCGGCATCGCGCTCTCGTTTCCGTCCACGCTCTTCGGCACCTGGAAGAGGGAGGGCTACCGCGAGCGGCTCGAGTGGGAGGCGTTCGCGCACTTCCTCTCGGACCTGGCCATGCTCCGGAAGTACTCGCCGGCCGACCTCTCGATGTGGGGCGAGTGGCTGGTCTACGGCACGGCCCTCGGGGTCGGCGACAGGGTCGCCCGGGCCATGCGCGAGCTGAACATCCAGCTCCCCGAGGAGATCGCGATGCCGACGCACCTGAACACGGCGTTCGTGCCGATCCTCCTCTTCGCCCCGCCCGTCCAGGCGAGCGGCGCGGGCGGGTTCGGGGGCGGGGGCTTCGGCGGGGGCGGTTTCGGAGGCGGGGGCGGCTTCGGCGGCGGCGGCGCCGGGGGCCGCTGACCCCTCTCCCCTGCGGAAGACCGCAACCCACGTTCCGCTCTTCTCCCGTCCGGATTGGATTCCAAAATAAAAAGCCGATCGGCAGGTTCTTCGAGGACGGATCCGAATTACCACTACTGATTCATTTGACGGTCCCCGGCCACAGCCCTGGACGGGGATGTCGGAATCGGTTGAGGACGTGAGGACGTGATGGAAGGATTGCGTGGATTTTGCACAGCCGTCCTGGCGACGCTGGCGGTGCTGCTCGCCATATCGGCCGGATGCATCGGCGGCCCCGACACGGTCGCGGACCGGGACGTCGTGGTCGTCAAGCTGGCCCCCGACGGCGCGACGGAGTGGACGAGGACCATCGACACCGGCGAGGACGACGGCGCCGACGACCTGGTCGAGCTCCCGGACGGGGGGTTCGCGATCGCCGCTCAGAACGGGAGCGACGCGCGGGGCCCGGCGCGCCCCCGGCTCGTACGTCTCTCGCCCGACGGTGAAGTCGTCTGGGACCGGTTCGTCACCGACGGGCTCGACGCCGCGAAGGCGGTCGTCCCGGCCGGCGACGGCGGCACCGCGGTGCTCACCGGGAACGGAAAGGTCGTCCGGTTCGATACGGCCGGTCGGACGCTCTGGGCGAGGTCGACGGGGATCCCGGAGGCGCAGGCGCTCCGGCAGCTCGCGGACGGCGGCTACGTCGCGGGCGGCCGGGTGACGTACCACACCGCCACGAACATCACGCCCCCGCCCGTGCCCGGCGCATCGGCCGTGCCCGTCACGGCCAGCGCCTCCGCGGGCAGAGAGGGGATGGCGTCGCGGCTCTCCGCCGATGGCGTCATCGTCTGGGAGCGCCGGTACGGCGAGAGCGGTCTGAACGGGGTTCTCGCGCTCGCCGAGAGCTCCGACCGTTCCGGGCTCCTGCTCGTCGGGGACGGCACGCCGCCGAACGCCAGCGCCGGCACCCCGCTCCTCGCACTCTCCCTCGATACGGCCGGCACGCCCGGCACGGTGACTCAGCTCGGCACGGTGTCCTTCGCCGATCCGGTCTGGGTCCGCGCGGACCCGGCCGGATACCGGGTGCTCTATCAGAATACCACTCTGAGAGCGGGGATCGCCGCTCCCCCGGGCGTCGTCGACGCGACGCTCGACCGCGACGGGCGCGTGATCGGGCGGCAGCCCATCGACGCGAGCATCGCCGTCACCTGGACGGCGGACGGCGGGTACTTCTCGGTCGGCATCCCGTCCGGGGGAGACGAAGCCGGGTACGACGTCGTGGCCCACGAGCGGACTGCCGCGAGTACCTTCCACGCCCGGCGGTTCGATTCCGCAGGAACGCTCGCCTATGACCGCGAGCTGCCGACCGGCCTGATCAGCCGGGTCCTGAAGGTCGTGCAGACATCGGACGGCGGGTACGCCGTGCTGGGCCAGCGGCAGAACGGGTAGTCGTCGGACGGCACTCTCCGCGACCTGACCGCACGGTTATCCCGGGGGGGCCGCCGTCCTCGCCGCGAGCGTCGCCTCCCGCTCGTCGAAGAAGAGCCTGAGCCAGAGCTCGGTCACGAGGATGCGGAAGACCTCCCAGGAGTAGTCGGCCTTCCCCGTGCGGAACCGCGCGAAGTCCTCGGCGACGGCGTCCGCGTCCCAGTACGGCCGCGAGCGGAACGACTTCGAGGCGAAGATCTCCTCCACGAATGGGGCGAGCTCGCGGCCCATCCAGACCTCCTCGGGCGTGACGAAGCCCATCTTGTCCATGCGGCAGCGGATGGTCTCGGGCACCACTCCCTTGATGGCGCGCCGGAGCACCCGCTTCGTGACCCCGCCGCGGAGCTTCTGGTCGAGGGGGAGGGACGCGAGGTACTCGACCACGCGGTAGTCGAGGAAGGGCACGCGGGCCTCGATCGAGAAGTGCATCGAGTTCCGGTCCTCGTAGTGCAGGAGCGCGGGCAGGTTGGTCGCAGTCGTCTCGCGGCGGAGCACGTCGTCGAGGTCCCCGGCGTAGCGGTGGACGGGCGGCGCCTCGACCCGGAGGAGCCCGCGCCGGCCCCGCCGGACCACGAGCTGCCGCGCCGCATTTGCGAAGAAGCCCCGGTGGTGCCGGAGGGTGCCGAGCGCCTCCCCGGCCAGCCTGCCGAGCCTGCCGCGGCGGGCGAGCGTCGACAGGTAGGTCCCCTGGTACGCGATGTACCCCGCGAGTTGCTCGTCCGCGCCCTGCCCGTCGAGCACCACCGTGACCGACCCGGCCGCGAGCCGCATCACGCAGTACTGCGCGTAGATCGAGAGCGAGCCGAACGGCTCGTCCTGGGCCCAGACGAGATCGAGGAGGTCATCGCTAAGTGCCCCGGGAGTCGGCTCGACATACGCGCCGGCCACCCCCGCGGACTCCGCCGCCACCTCCATGAAGCACCGCTCGTCGAACCGGGGGTCGGCGTAGACCGCCGAGAAGGTCCGCTGCCGCTCGCCGACGGACCCGGGGTGCTCCGTCTCGAGCAGGCGCGCGATCAGGGCGACGATCGTCGAAGAGTCGATCCCGCCCGAGAGGCAGGTCCCGACCGGGACGTCCGAGCGCAGGCGCAGGCGGACCGCGTCGGTCATGAGCTCGAGCAGGCGCGCCGGCGCGTCGGCCTCGAGGGCGGGCGGCGACGCGATCGCGGGGTCCACGGCGAGGTCCCACCAGCGGACCGGTCCCTCGACGCCCCCCGGCCCAACGGCCATCCAGTGGCCGGGCGGGAGCTGGAGCACCCCCTCGAACATGGTGAGGTGCGAGTGGTCCTGGACCCCCCACGCGAGGAACGTCGCGAGCGCGTCCTCGCACGGAGCGCGCCCGATGGCGGGGTCCGCGAGCAAGGCCTTGCACTCCGAGGCGAAGAGGAACCGCCCGCCGGCGCGGGCGTAGTAGAACGGCTTGACCCCGAGCCGGTCCCGCGCGAGAAAGACCTCGCCCCGCCGCCGGTCGAGGACCGCGAACGCGAACATCCCGTTGAGGCGGGCCAGGCAGTCGCGCCCCCACGCGGCGTAGGCCGCGAGCACCACCTCGGTGTCCGTGCCGGTGCGAAACGCGTGGCCCGCGGACGAGAGCTCGTCGCGGAGCTCGAGGTAGTTGAAGACCTCGCCGTTGAAGACGATCGTGAAGGCGCCGTCCCCGCTCGTCATCGGCTGGTGACCCTCCTCCGAGAGGTCCAGGATCGCCAGACGGCGGTGGGCCAGGCCGACCGGCCCCTCGACGAGCGTCCCGCTCCCGTCGGGCCCGCGGTGCGCGAGGAGCGCGCTCATCCGGTCGAGGAGGGCCGCGTCCACGGCACCGCCGCCGGGCTCGACGACCCCCGCTATCCCGCACATCTCAGGCGAAGTACGGCGATCGCCGCCTCACGGCCTCGCGAAAGGCCTCCTCGAGCGCGGTGCCGTGGAGCCCGCGGACGTCGACCAGGTTGTCCGAACGGAGCAGGCAGGGCTTCAGCTTTCCGTCCGAGGTGAGGCGGAGACGGTTGCAGTAGGCGCAGAACTCGGTGTTGTGGAGCGGCCGGACGACCTCGACCTCCGCCCCCCGGACGTAGTACTTCTTCCGGTGGTGCATCCGCCGGGTCTCGACCCGGTCCGCCATCGCGGCGATCCGGTCCTCGATCCCCTTGACGTCGCCGTGGTGCGGGCAGTCGCGGAAGTCCATCAGCTCGATCAGCTGCAGCACCAGGTCGGGGTTGTTCCGGACGTAGTCGATGAACGCATCGACCTCGTCCTCGTTGATCCCCGAGAGCACGACCATGTTGATCTTGACCGGGGTCAGGCCGGCCTCCAGGGCTGCCTCGATCCCCGCGAGCGCCTCGGCGAGCATGGGCTTTCCCGCGATCTCCTCGTACCGCTTCGGGTCCATCGTGTCGAGCGAGACGTTGACCCGGTTCAGCCCCGCGTCCTTGAGCTCCTGCGCCCGGTCCGCGAGCAGGGTCGCGTTCGTGGTCAGCGAGACCTCCATCCCGGGCGGGACGGATCGGATGATCTCGGCGAGGTCGGACCGCATCAGGGGCTCGCCTCCCGTGAACTTGACCGAGCGGACCCCGAACGTCTGCGCCACGCGGAGGATCTCCGCGATCTGTTCGGCTGAGAGCTCCTGTTCGGGGTCCTTCTCCCCCTCGGCGTGGCAGTAGATGCACCCGAGGTTGCACCGCTGGGTCAGGCTGATCCGGATGTTCGTGACCGTCCGGCCGGACGGGTCAGTCAGCACCGTCATCACACCCCGTGAAGTTCTTACCGATGACGTAGATCTCGCGAGAGCCCTTCCGGCTCGCCTTCGCCTGGTACGTGCGCGCCGAGCGGAAGGCCTCCCGGACCGTTGCCAGGAACTCGGAGAAGTCCTCGCCCTGGAACGACTTGACCACGAAGTTGCCGCCCGGCTTGAGGGTCGCACACGCGAACGCCAGCGACTGCTCGTTGAGCTCGATCGCGCGGGCCTGGTCGTACGAGCGCTGGCCCGAGAGCTTGGGCGCGGCGTCCGCGACGACCACGTTCACGACCCCGAGCGCCTCCTTCACGCGCCCCGGAAGCGAGGAGTCCGCGAGGTCCCCCACGATCGTCTCCACCCCCTCGATCGGCGCGATCGGGTTGAGGTCGATGCCGAGCACGTGTCCCCCGGTCAGCGTGCGGAGCACCTGGAGCCACGAGCCCGGGGCGGCCCCGAGATCGATCACGTTGTCGTCCTGCCGGATGATGCCAGCATGCTGCTGGACCTCGAGCAGCTTGTACGCGGCCCGCGAGCGATACCCCTCGCGCACCGCCCTCCGATACTCCCGGTCCTGTCCCCACTGCGAACCCATGATCCCCGCCTGCTCCGAATGCTGCCTAGTGCGTGACGCGTTCACGGAAACCGAAGCGTATCAACCTTCCGGTCGCGGCTCCCGGTGCGATATCATTAAAACTAAGACTGGTCAGTTTATAATAGAGACAGATCGTTCCATGGGCGCATACTAATAATTTAGAGCGTGTCCATACACTAGTGAGTTCAGAAGAGGAGAGTGTCAGGGGTTTCCATGTTACGCGCGACCATCGACGCAGATGTCTTCCGGGAGGCAGTCGACGCCATCGCCGCCCTCGTGAGTGAGTGCCGCCTTCATGTCGACAACGAGGGGATGAGGACGAGAGCGGTCGATACCGCGAACGTCGCGATGGTCTCGCTCGAGCTCGGGCCGGATGCCTTCGAGGCCTTCGAGGCATCGCCGTCGCCGCTCGGGATCGACGTGACCAAGCTGAAGAACATCATCGGGATGGTGAACCGCGGCGACACGCTCACGCTCGCGATCCCCGAGGGATCGCAGCGCCTGAACCTGGCGTTCCAGAGCTACCAGTACTCGCTGACCCTCCTGGACCCGAACACCATCCGGAAGGACCCGAACGCGCCGACGCTGGAGCTGCCCGGCACAGTCGTCCTCGAGGGGACCAGGCTGACGAACGCGATCAAGGCCGCGGCCGTCGTCTCGGACAAGATCGCCCTCGGGATCGACCCCGAGGCGAAGGTCTTCTTCATGGAGGCCGAGGGGGACACGGACAACATCCGGCTCGAGCTCGGCCCGGACGACGTGGAGTCGCTCTCGGAGGTCCGCGCCCGCTCGCTCTTCAGCCTCGATTACCTCAAGGACATGGCCAAGACCATGAGCCGGGCGGCCACGGTCGAGATCGGGCTCGGGCTCGACCACCCGGTCCGGTTCACCTTCGAGATCGCGGGCGGCAAGGGGCGCGTGGTCTACCTGCTCGCACCCCGGATCGAGGCCGACTGATCCCGGGGGCCGCATGGGGCCGGTGTTCGACGAGAAGGACCTGGCCCGGTACCCGTTTTTGCAGGAGGCCCAGGCGAAGATCGCCGGGTCGGAGCTGAACCGGCTCGAGTCGTTTCTCGCGAGCGAGTCCGGGCAGCGGATCATCGACCAGGCGGCCGGGCGGATCGAGTCCGCCATCACGATCCCGCCGCAGCGCCTCGCATCGCACTTCCGCGAGTTCCACGCCCAGATCCCGAACGCGCTCACGTCGCTCTATACCTACGGGATGGCGCGGATCATCGCCTCCTGCATCAACGACCGGAACGTGATCGAGCGGCTGATCGCCTACGAGGCCCGCCGGTCCGCGTTCTACCTCGCGGGCGACGACCCGGACGAGGGGGAGGAGACGAAGCGGGAGGAGGTGGCGCGGCGGCTCGGGCTCGAGCTCCGCGACGGCACGATCCCAGTCCCTGCCTACGTCGAGATGGTCTCGGGCCTCCGCGAGCCCGGCTGGCGCCTGGTCAATCGCGAGGTGGTCGGCGGGCTCGTCCGGGTGCACGCGACCGAGGTCGAGGTGCTGCTGCGCGAGCGGATTCGGGTCGTGATCCGCGCCCGCGGCCTGCCGAAGGTCCCGGCGGAGGTCTGCGCCCTCCTCGCGCCGGCGATCGAGCGGCTGACCGCGGTCCACCAGTCGCAGATGCTCCGGGACCTCGGGCCGATCGACGAGTCGCGGTACCCGCCCTGCATGGCCGCGATGATCACGGCCCTTGCCTCGGGCGGGAACCTGACGCACATGGGCCGGTTCGCGCTGACGGCCTTCCTCCACACCATCGGGCTCTCGACCACCCAGATCGTCGAGGTCTACCAGCGCGCCCCCGACTTCGACATCGAGAAGACCCTCTACCAGGTCGAGCACATCTCGGGCCGCTCGGGGACCGAGTACACCCCCCCGTCCTGCGCGACCATGGAGACGAACGGGCTCTGCGTGCGCCGCGACGCGTTCTGCGAACGGATCGGCGGCCCCCTCGGGTACTACCGGAAGAGAAAAGGAGCCCCGCGCCCCGCTGCGGGGGCGCTTAGAGAGTCTTCTCGTTGATGACGTAGCCGGCGCCGGTCATCAAGACGAGGAAGATCACGATGGCCAGCAGGTAGGCGGCGCCGGGGGCCAGCACGAACGGCAGGCCGACGAAGAGCGCGATCATCACGAGCAGGGCGATGACCCCGATCAGGAGGTCCAGGAGACGCGTATCCATTGTCTCTGTACAATAACGCTCCGCCGATAAGTCTGTATCGCAGCACGCGGCGGGCGCGTGCGCAAAAGGCCATGTAGGATGAGGGACTATCTCACGGCCATGGAGATCAGTGAGACCCTGAGAGCCTTCCTCGAGAACGGAGAGGACTGGGAGCGAAAGAACACCTCCGTGCCCGGCGTGTACCTGATCAAGCTCCCCAAGACCCGGAACCGGCCCGCCTCGCTCGCCCTCGAACTGAACCCCATCGGAGAGAGCGGCCTGCCGATCAAGCGCAAGGGGCTCATGATCATGAGCGGTCACGAGCTCGAGGCGTTCCGCAGGCTCTTCGAGAACCCCAAGGTCGCGAGCGTGCTGGACGCGATCGACGATCTCTTCCCCGAGCGGCGGAGTATCGGGAGGGGCGCCGACGACGTCGTCGAGATCTAGGACGCCGTTCGCGCTCGAGGCGGACGACCTCGCCTTCCGTCCCGGCCCGCCGGGCCCGGGCACCCGCTACGTCTACCTGCTGGACGACCGGGTGCTCCTCGACCGCGGGCCGGAAAGCGTGCTCACCGGGACGCCGCCGGCGGCCGGTGCCCGGATCGTCCCGCTCGGGCGGTCGGGGGACGCGGCGGTCGCCGCGGTGCTGCTGGGCCCCGGCGACGAGCCCCCGGAGGGGCTCGAGCCGGTCGGGCTGTACGACCTCCTCGGGATGATCGACGACGAGGAGCTCGGCTGGGCCTCGCGCGCGGTCCAGCTCGGTGGCTTCGAACGGGACCACCGGTTCTGCGGCCGCTGCGGACACCCGGCGGCGCCGAGCCCGGTCGAGCACGCCCGCCTCTGCACCACGTGCGGCGCGACCGTGTACCCGCGTCTCTCGCCGGCCGTGATCGTCCTCGTCGAGCGGGGGGACGAGTGCCTGCTGGCGCGTTCGCCGAGGTTCCCCCCGGGCAGGTACGCGCTGATCGCGGGTTTCGTGGAGCCCGGCGAGACGGCGGAGCACGCGGTCGAGCGCGAGCTCGCCGAGGAGTGCGGCGTGACCGTGACGGACATCCGGTACGCGGGCTCGCAGCCTTGGCCGTTTCCCCACTCGCTGATGCTCGGGTTCATCGCGGCGTACGCGGGCGGCGAGGTCCGCGTGGACGGCGTCGAGATCGAGGACGCGGGCTGGTTCGGGGTCGAGGCGCTCCCGCCGCTTCCGCCGTACGGCTCGATCTCCCGTCGGCTCATCGACGAGTTCGTCGACCGGGTCAGTACCCGAGCGCCTCTCCCACCAGGATCAGCGTGACCCGGTCCGGGTCCATCTCCTTCTCGATGATCACGATGTTCCCGATCTCGCTCGAGGTGCCGTAGACCCGCCGGGCACGCTGCTGCTCCAGGGGCAGGGCATACTCCCAGCATCGCGCCAGGGCGTCGTCGCGGGTCGGCACGATCTTGTTGACGCCCGAGACCAGGAGCAGGCGACCCGCGCCGTACGGCCAGGCACCGACCCGGCTCCCGGTCTTGTCGCACCCGACGAGCTCGCCCGTCGCCGCGATCGCCTGGACCCCGGAGAGGAACCAGTCGGCCGTGACCCCCTTCCGGCGCAACGCATCGCGTTTCGCGTCGTCGTTCTCGGCCGTGATGACGCCGTGATAGTCGTGCCAGCCCTTCGGGTTCTCCTCCAGGAGGCGCTCGTATCCGATCTCGATCAGCGTCGTCGACGAGCCGTTCATCACCTCCGCCCCGTCGGGGACTAGGTCGAGCACGGCCTGGCGGGCCGCCTCCGCTGTCGCGACTCGGATCACCTTCACGTTCCGGGCCTCGATCGCCCGGGCCGTCCGCTCGACCGTCGCCTCGTCCGGGACCCGGCTCCAACGTTCCGGATCGACCCTCGCGTCAGCGATCAGGTTCGGTGCGCTGTACTGCGTTCCTCCCGTCATAGCCGGTCACGGGACAGGGGAGACCGCCGGGGACGATAATATCTTCGGTAAAAAGGGGAGGGCTACTCGAGCGGCTCCCACCGTCCCTGCAGCTCCTTCTCGACCGTCGGCAGCGTGGTGTACTCCATCTCCGAGAGCGAGAGCCGGTGGGGCTCGAAGGGCCCGTGGTCGCGGAGCATCTCGGCCAGCTCGAGGGCCCTGCGCCTGACCAGGTCGAACGCGGGGTCGTCGAACATGTCCGCGGGCCCGATCAGCCTCCCCTCGGTGACCTGGAACCCCAGGCAGATCATGCGCGGCGGGCCGTCGAAGACCGTGCAGTTCGCGTCGCAGACGCCGACCGGCATGAACGGGCCGTGGTGCGAGCCACGCATCCAGCCCGCGACGATGAACGGCGTTGTGAACGCGTCCAGGATCTCGCCCACGGCCGGAAATCCCGACTGCGAACGGATGATCATGACCGGGTCGTCCTTGCCCACGTACCGTCCCGCGAGGAGGTTCAGTCGCTGGGTCGAGGTCGAGGCCGCGATCACGCCCTTCTTCGAGAAGACGTGCTTGACCACGAACCGCGACGGCGCACCGATGTACGCCAGCAGGTCGTACGACTCCTCCGGTGTCCGGAAGAAGACCTTGCGGTGCTCGAAGAGGTCGTGGACTTCGAAGACGAACCCCTCGTGCATGGACGGGTCGATCACCAGGCCCGGCGTGTTGAACGGGTCGGCGAAGGTCTTGTAGAGGTAGAAGTTCCAGGCCCCGGGCTCGGTCTTGTCGGCCATGAAGAGCAGCACCGGGTCCGATGCCCGCTCCTCGAACTCCATCTCGGCCACGCCGGGCCCCATGCCCCGGACGTTGCCGCAGAACGAGTCCGAGAGGAGGTCCTGGCCCGCGCCGTAGAGCTTCATCTCCTTCGCGATCCCGGCGCATCGCAGGAAGATGTCGTAGGCCAGGCGGTGGATCTCCTCGTCGTCCACGCCCCTCGTGTGGGTCATGATCAGCTCGAGGTCGTCACCGCAGTGGGTGACGAACGAGTCGATCAGCAGGTCTCCCTCCCGCTCCTTGAGGCAGCGCGCGGCCTCCTCCAGCAGGCGCGGGTGCGTCCGGGAGTGCCCCGGGAACGAACCGATGTCGGCCTTGATGATGGATACGGTCGTCTTCATCCCCCTCACCGGCCAGAGGTATCCTCGTTCCACCATTTCATCTTTTCCATGAAATTCGGACGAACTCCTCGTCCCTCGTCCCGATCGCGGAAAAAAAGGATATAGCGACGGCCGCGTTACCGGCAGCAGGCCGTGACCCGGCTGATGATCGAGCGGCTGCCGATGTAGATCGGAACCTTCTGGTGGATGTGTTCGGGCTGGACGTCGAGCAGCAGCCGCTCGCCGTCCGTGCAGACGCCGCCCGCGTCGTGCGCGATGAAGCCCATCGGGTTCGCCTCGAAGAGGAGGCGGAGCTTGCCCTGCTGGCCCGGCACGCACGGGTAGCAGTAGACCCCGCCGTAGGTGAGGATCTGGTGGAAGTCGGCGACGAACGCGCCCGAGTACCGGAGCTTGCCCCCGTCCTGCTCGATACTCTCGATGAACCGGCAGTGGGCGTCGGTCCAGGTCGGCCACCCTCCCCCCGAGCCGTAGAGCTTCCCCTCGGGCATCCGGACGTTCTCGTGCAGCATGCGGTACTGGCCGTCCTCGGCGAGCGCGAAGATCTGGACACCCTCGCCGACGGAGAGCGTCAGCGTGGTCAGCGGGCCGTAGAGCAGGTAGAACGCGGCCTTCAGCCGGTTGCCCGGCTGCAGGACGGGCCCGTCGTAGATCCCCACGATGGAGCCGACTGCCAGGTTGACCTTGACGTTCGAGGAGCCGTCGAGCGGGTCCATGACGAGCCCGAGCGTGGTCCGGGCGTTCGGGTACCGGACGAGGTCTTTCTGCTCCTCCGAGGCGAGTTCGGCCACGAGGCCGGACTCCCCGATGACCCGGGTCAGGTGGCGGTCGGCCCAGATGTCCATGGCCACCTGGTCGTCGCCCGAGTCGTTCTCGGTCCCGGCGTAGGCCTGGTTCGAGATGAACGCGGACCGGATCGCCGGCGCCTGGTCCGCGATCAGCTCGATCAGGTCCCTGATATCGCTGTCTGCGGCCGTGCCCTCGAGATACTCGTGGAGCGTGACCATGCTCGCCTCACGCGGAGGGCGCCTCGAGGAGCGTGCAGGCCTCCTCGATGGACTTCCCCTCGACCGTGATCGCAAAGATCGCGTTGCACATGGCCACCGCCGCCGGGAGCGACTTCTGGTGGATGTTCCGGCCGGTCGCGTTGCCCGCGGCGCACCCGACGTGGATCTGGTCGTAGAGGCCCTGGAGGAACTTCCGCTCATCCGTGGACGAGCCGCCGGCGCAGACCACTTTGGTCCGGCCCGCGGCCTTCGTCGCCTCGCAGAGGAGCAGGGCCGGGTTCTCGCCCTCCTTCTTGGGCGCGTTCACCTTGACGAAGTCCGCGCCCAGGGCGGCCGCCACGCCGGCGGCCCCCGCGATCAGGTGCGGGTCCTTCTCGTCCTTGACGGCGGTGCCGCGCGGATAGATCCAGAGGACGACGAGCAGCCCCTCCCGGTGGGCCTCGACGATCGCCTCGGCCGCCTCGCGGAGCATCTGCGGCTCGAAGGTCGAGCCGAGATAGATGGTATACCCGACGGCCGATATCTTCAGTCCCGTCTGATCGCGGAACTTTGCGACCTGCTTGACCGACCAGAGCGCGCCCGAGAGCGGGTCCTGCTGGGCCGTCTTGACCAGGTGCGTCTTGGAGTTGAGCTTGACCAGGTACGGCACATTCGGGTAGTCCATGCCGTACCGGGCGATGAGGCCGAGCTGGGTCGCGAAGACCCCGATCTTCCCCTGGTCCGCGATCCGGAAGAGGTGCTCGGGATCGGCGTCGTCCTCGTGGATCCCCTCGCCGTAGAAGTCGTCGTTGAGGTGCTCGACCTTCTGGTCGCCCGCGAAGAGCATCAGCCGTCCGCTGTCGTGGGTGACCAGCCGGTAGTTCTCGATGTACGTCTCGCGCGCCTTCTCCGGGACGTCGCACGGAACGAAAACCTGGTTCTTATCCTTCACGATAACCATCTCCTCGATGAAAAGTGCTCTTGGACACACAGGTGTACCCGGGGGCACTCAGCGATTCCATCAACGGCGAAATAGAAGAATGTGCCGCTCCGTGTACCCGCCCGGGGGGCCGCCGGCCCGGTGCGGCGGAGAAGGGGGGGGATCAGAAGAAGATCTTCGCCATCTCGTAGAGGTCCATGTCGACGGTCTTCATCCGGCAGACGTCGCCGAGCGGCATCGGGACGATGCGGTATCCCTGCTGGCCGACCATGACGCCGAAGTTGCCAGCGACTACCTCCTCGATCGCCCTCACGCCGAACCGGGTGGCGAGCACCCGGTCGTGCGCCGTGGGCGAGCCGCCGCGCTGGACGTGCCCGAGAACCGTCACCCGCGTCTCGACCCCGAGCCGGGCCTCGATCTCCCTGCCGAGGAGCTGGCCGATCCCCCCGAGCTGCCCGTGGCCGAACTCGTCGACGCGCTCGGACGCGGTGACCGCCCGTTCCATCTCCTTCGGCCGCGCCCCCTCGGAGACGACCACGATCGAGAAGGTCTTGCCACGGTTGAACCGGGCGCGGAGGGTGTCGCAGACGTCCTCGATCTCGAACGGGACCTCGGGGATCAGGATCTCGTCGGCCCCGCCGGCGATCCCGGCGAAGGTCGCGATCCAGCCCGCGTGCCGGCCCATCACCTCGAGGACCATGATCCGCTGGTGGGACTCGGCCGTCGTGTGGAGCCGGTCGATGGCGTCCGTCACGATCGCGACGGCCGTGTCGAAGCCGAAGGTGTAGTCCGTGCAGGAGAGGTCGTTGTCGATCGTCTTCGGGATCCCGATCACCCGGACGCCCATCTCGTGCAGCTGGTTGGCGACGCCCAGGGTGTCGTCCCCGCCGACCGCGATCAGGGCGTCGATCCCGAACCGCCGGAGATGAAGCAGCATCCGCTGGACGTCGTCCTCGTTCTTGAACGGGTTGGTCCGGGAGGTGCCCAGGATCGTCCCGCCCTTTGGCAGGATCCCCGTGACCGAGCAGTCGGTCAGGGGCTCGACCTTGCCCTCGACGAGCCCCTTCCAGCCGTTCCGGATCCCGATCACGGAGTAGTCGTGCCGGTGGGCAGTCTTGACGACGGCCCGGATGACCGCGTTCAGGCCGGGGCAGTCTCCGCCGCCGGTCAGGATCCCGATGGTCCTGACCGGCCGCGGTTCGGTTCCGATCATACCTCCCCCCTTCCGGCGGGAGCTGATATACTATCCGGTCAGCGGTCCGGGAGCGCGGCGACGCCCGGCAGGACGTCGCCCGAGAGGAACTCAAGCGAGGCCCCTCCCCCCGTGGAGACGTGGGTCATCCGGTCGGCCGCGCCGGACCGGGTGACGGCCTCCACGGTCGAGCCGCCGCCGACGACGGTGACGGCGTCGAGCTCGGCCATCACGCCGGCGATGGCGCGCGTCCCCTCCGCGAAGGCCGGGATCTCGAAGATCCCCATCGGCCCGCTCCAGACCACGGTCCGGCAGGTCCGGAGGACCCGGGAGAACTCCTCGATCGTCGCCGGCCCGATGTCGACGATCACCCAGCCGTCGGGGATCGCGTCGGCCGGCACGGCCTTCACGCTGCCGGTGCCCTCGAGGTTCTCCGAGACCACCACGTCCGGCGGAAGAAGGAGCCGGACGCCGCGGGCGTCAGCCTGCTCGGTGAGCTCGCGGACGTAGTCGAAGAGCCCCTCCTCGACCAGCGAGTTTCCGACTCCGTAGCCCCTGCTCCGGTACGCGGTGGCCACCATCCCCCCGCCGATGAGCAGGAGGTCGACCCGGGGCAGGATGTTCTGCAGGACGCCGAGCTTGCTGCCGAGCTTCGCGCCGCCGATCACCGCCGCGAAGGGCCGCTCGGGGTTCTCGAGGAGGCCGCCGAGCATCTCGAGCTCGCGCTGCATCAGGAAGCCCGCGGCGCCGGGGACGAGGGCGGGCACGCCCACGACGGAGGCGTGGGCACGGTGGCTCGACCCGAAGGCGTCGTTGACGTAGAGGTCCGCGAGCGACGCGAGCCCCTGCGCGAAGGCCGGGTCGTTCTTCTCCTCCCCGCGGTGGAAACGGAGGTTCTCGAGCATGACCACGTCGCCGTCCCGCATCCGGGCGACGGCCGCCTCGACCTCCGGACCGACGCAGTCCCGGAGCGCGGCCACCGGCCGGCCCAGCATGGCGGAGAGCCGCTCGGCCACGGGAGCCATTCGGAGCGACTCGACGACCTCGCCCTTCGGCCGACCCAGGTGCGAGGCGACGATCACCTTCGCACCGTGTTCGACCAGGTACCGAAGGGTCGGGAGCGCCCCTTTCATCTTGGAGTCGTCGGCGATGATCCCGTCTTTGAGCCGCACGTTGAAGTCGACCCGCACGAACACCCGCTTTCCTGCAACGTCCAGGTCCTCGACCGTCCTCTTCGTCATCGTCATACCTCGCCGGTATCGGCGTCAGAATGTGGTCGTCGAAGACATTAGAGATATCCCCGCCGCGGGGGCCGTCGCCCGGGCCGGGCCGGACGTCTCCTGGAAAAAGGGTGGGTGAGCGGGTCCCGCTCCGGTTCAGCCCTGCGCGGGCGTCTCCGCCGTATCGAGCACGACCTCGAGGATCCCGTGCTTGAGCCGCGTCCGGACCGAGCCCGGGTCGCACGGCGGGAGCGGTGCCGCCGTGTGGTACCGCCGGCCGTCCTCCTCGGCGAAGATCTGGAGGGTCCGGCCCGTCATGCCCATCCGGATGTTCTCGGGCGCGATCCCGGGGACCTCGGTCACCACGACAACCTTGTCCTCGATCGTCGAGACCTCGGGGACCTGCTCGATCACCTCGGGCGCCTCGTCCCCGTCGTCCGGGCCGTAGAAGATCTTGAACCCGATCGCGATCGGCATCCGTCCCTGCCCCCCCGCCTGGCGGTTCTGCATGAGGCGCCCGATCAGTTCTCTGACCAGGTCCTCGAGCTCCTGTTCGTCCCTGTCGTGCGCGTGGGTGCTCATTCTCTCTGTCTCGGTCAGCTCGGTGTATCCAGACGTTCTCTCAGGGCCGCGGTCTGGTCACGGAGGGCGGCGAAGTCCTTCTTCGGGGCGAAGACCGCCCGCCGCAGGGCGTCGGCCTGCTGCCGGAGTTCGTTCTCCGGGCCGACGCCCATGGTCGCGAGCTCGGCCCGGCGGACCACGGCCGCCGCCTCCTCGAGGGCGGACCGCTGCTCCTGGTTGAAGATCATCTCCCAGGCCTGGCGTTCCGACGCCTCGACCGCGTCGCGGTCGAGCGAGCCTCTGACCTTCTCCAGCGCGGCGTCAAAGTGCGCCTTCGTGAGGCGGATGTTCGCGGCCGCGTCGGCCCGCTCCTGATCTGTCTTTTCTTTCATGACCGTGATAAACTCGCGCATCGCGGCGAGTTTCGCCTCGCGGACCAGGGCCTCGATGTCCGCGCCGACGAACCCCTCGGTCCGGGCGACCAGGTCGTCGACGCTGATCCCCTCGGCGAGCAGATCTCCGGCCCGGCCGAGGTAGACGTCGAAGATCTTCCGCCGGCCCACCTCGTCCGGCGGCGGCACGTAGACGTGCCGATCGAGGCGACCGGGGCGCAGGAGCGCCGTATCGATCATGTCCGGCCGGTTGGTCGCGGCCAGCACGACCACATTCTTGAGCTCCTCGAGCCCGTCGAGCTCGGTCAGGATCTGGGAGACCACGGACTCGGTCACGTGGCTCGAGCCCTGGTACGACCCGCGGACCGGCACCAGCGCGTCCACCTCGTCGAAGAAGATGATCGCGGGCGCCGCCTGGCGCGCGCGCCGGAAGACGTCGCGGACGCCCTTCTCGGACTCGCCGACCCACTTCGAGAGGAGCTCGGGGCCCTTGATCGAGATGAAGTTCGAGTCCGACTCGTTCGCGACGGCCTTGGCGAGCAGGGTCTTGCCCGTCCCGGGCGGACCGAAGAGCAGGATCCCCTTGGGAGCCTCGGTCTGGAGCCGCTCGAAGACGTCGGCGTACTTGAGCGGCCATTCGACCGTCTCCTGGAGCTCGGCCTTGACCTCCTCGAGCCCACCGACGTCGGCCCACGTCACGTCCGGGACCTCGACGAGCACCTCGCGCATGCCGGAGGGGTCGACGTACCGGCGCGCGTCCGTGAAGTCCTCGTCCGTGACCTCGAGCCGGTCGAGGACCTCGGCCGGGATCTCCTCGTCGGCCTTGACCGAGGGGAGGACCCGCCGGAGCGCGTGCATCGCGGCCTCCTTCACCAGGAGCGCGATGTCCGCGCCGACGAACCCGTGCGTGGTCTCGGCGTAGTCGCGGATGCGGTCGTTCTCGGCGATGTCCTTAGAGAGCGGCACGCCGCGGGTGTGGATCTTGAAGATCTCCTCGCGCCCCTTGGTGTCGGGGATGCCGATCTCGATCTCGCGGTCGAACCGTCCGCCGCGCCGGAGCGCGGGGTCGATCGAGTCGGGGATGTTGGTCGCGCCGATCACGACGACCTGGCCGCGACCCTTGAGCCCGTCCATCAGGGCCAGGAGCTGCGCGACCACGCGCCGCTCGACCTCGCCCTTGGTGTCCTCGCGCCGGGGCGCGATCGCGTCGAGCTCGTCGATGAAGATGATCGCGGGCGCGTTCTCGGTGGCCTCTTCGAAGACCTGCCGGAGGTTCCCCTCGGACTCGCCGTAGTACTTCGACATGATCTCGGGGCCCGAGATCGTCAGGAAGTGGGCGTCGACCTCGTTCGCGACAGCCTTGGCGATGAGGGTCTTGCCCGTGCCGGGCGGACCGTAGAGGAGGACGCCCTTCGGCGGCGTGATCCCGAGCCGCTCGAAGATCTCGGGGTGGCGGAGCGGCAGCTCGATCATCTCGCGGACCTGCTCGAGCTCGCGCCCGAGCCCGCCGATGTCCTCGTAGTGGACGTCGGTCCGTTCGCCCTTCTCCTCGTCGCCCTTGGGCTCGTAAGGCGTCTCCTTGAGCTCGACCACGGTCTCGTCCGAGACGATGGCGATCCCCTTCGGGTTGACCTTCGCGATCACGAACGTGAGCGGGTTGCCGATGACGTCGATCCGCATCGCCTGGCCCTCCATGACCGAGCGGCCGTGGAGCAGGCGCTTGAGGTACTGTTCGCCGCCGACGAGCCGGATCGGCTGCGTCGGCTGGATCACGACCCTTTTTGCGACGCCGGCCTGGACCTTCCGGATCTGGACCTGCTCGTCGACGCCGGTGCCGGCGTTGCCGCGGGTGCTGCCGTCGATCCGGACGATCGAGCGGCCGGTGTCCTCGGCGAAGCCCGGCCAGACGATCGCGTTCGCCTTCCGCTTCCCCTGGATCTCGATCACGTCGCCCGAGACGAGGCCGAGCGCACGCATCGCGTCCATGCTCACGCGGGCGATGCCGCGGCCCGCGTCCTCGCGGGCCGCTTCCTTGACGGTGACGTTGATACCGTTGTTTTCTGCCATGTGAATCTCCGGTGAATCGATAAGATTTACCTAAGGTTAGTGATATAAATTATATAAATCTTGACAAAGTACCATCCTGCCCCGCCGACAGTGGCACGCTACCGGCGAGCCGTCTCTATCGAGCGAGCCGGGAAAAAGGTATCGGTCCTAGGAGCACCGGATCGGGCCGTCCTCGGTCACGATCCAGTCGAGCGGGACGTCGCGGGGCCCGGCCGGGATGCGGGAGCACTCCTGGCAGGCGAGCCCGATCCCGATCGTCAGCGCGATCGGGTGCGCGTCCAGGAACCGGTCGTAGTATCCCGCCCCGTACCCGAGCCGGTTCCCGGCCCGGTCGAACCCGAGCAGCGGCACCAGGATAGCCTCGATCGCCTCCGGCTTCGCCGGCTTCTCGTGGGCGATAGGCTCGGGCACGCCGAACGTGGACGGGACCAGCACCGACGGGTCGTCGAGGTAGGAGAGGCGAAGACCGACGGTCTCGCGCTCGATGATCGGGACCACGACCCGGACGCCCCGGTCGAGCAGCGCCTCGATCAGGGTCGAGGTGTCGACCTCGCCCGGCTTCGAGGCGTAGACCATCACGGTCCGCTGGCCGTTCAGCAGGGAGAGGACGTGGACCACGATCCGGCGACTCCGTTCGGCCAGGTCGGCGGGATTGATGGAGGCCCGGGCGGCCCGGACCCGGTCGCGCATGCGCCGCTTCTCGAGGGTCATCGGTACAGGAAGTAGGTCCGCCGCGTGCCATAAACCCGATGCATCGAGCGCTGCAGGGGACGCAGGTACCGGGTTCGATGGCATGATATAGGCGCGTGCCCAAGAGAGATACTCGGGAGAACCTCATAAATGATCGATATTCCTCGGGCCGTCGAGGCCGGACGGGCATCGCTCGACGCGGCGATGGCCGGGCTCGACGGTCCCCTCGCCTACGAGGAGACTGCCTACCACATGCCGATCTCGTTCGCGGTGACCGGCATCCCGGTGACCGACGCGGAGACCGCCCGGGCCGCGTACGCCGCCTCCGGCAGCAACCCCCTCGTCGCCTGGGAATGCATCCAGGCCCACCGGGCCGCGCGGTCCGGGCCCGCGGGCCATCCCTACACAGGCTTCATCCCCGACGCCGAGATCCGGAAGCTCGGGTACTCGCTCGTCGACGGCTCGATCCTCGGGCTCTGCCTGATCGTCGGCACCCCCGACAGCACCGACGTAGCCGCCGCGCTCTGCCGCGAGCTCCAGGAGAAGTACATGCTGACCTTCCTCGCGGGCCCAGTCGTGCAGCGACTCCAGGAGGCGCAGGTCCGCGTCGGCCTCGAGTATCGCCTCGCGCCGCTCGGCCCGACGCCGTCGCACGGCGTCCACTTCGCCGACATCCTCGCCCGGGTCGCGATGATGTTCGGCGGGGTGACGCCCGGCGACGCGGCCCGGCTGCTCGCGTACGCCGCTGAGCGGGCGAAGGCGATGGTGATCGCGTTTCCCGGTCTCTCGGACGAGGAGACCGCGTCTGTCGACGCGCTGCGCATGCTCGGGATCCCGATCCTGCAGGCCGGCGGGTACGAAGGCGGCGACTGGATCGCGACCGGGGGGACGGACGCGGTCAGGGCCGGCATGGACCTGCTCGGCATCCGGGTCACGGTCACAGCCATCCCGATCCCGATGGGCTGCTCGCCGGCCTTCGAGGGCAAGTCGATCCGCAAGGAGGAGATGTACGTCGAGTTCGGAGGCGGCCGGTCGCCCGCGTTCGAGCTCCTGCGGATGAAGGACCCGGCGGAGGTCGAGGACGGGACGGTGACCGTGATCGGCCCCGAGATCGAGGACCTCGTCGAGGGGTCGGCCGTCCCGCTCGCCATCCTCGTCGACGTCGCCGGGAAAAACTTCCGCAAGGACTACGAGCCCGTGCTCGAACGGCGGATCCACAACTTCGTCAACTACGGCGAGGGCTCGTGGCACACGGCCCAGCGCGACCTGATCTGGGTCCGCGTCTCGAAGGAGGCGGTAAAGAACGGCCTTCGGATCGAGCACCTCGGCAAACTCCTCGCCGCGAAGTTTCGGATCGACTTCCCCGACCTGATCGACGCGGTCCAGGTGACGCTCGTCACGGACCGGGCCGAGGTCGAGCGCCTCAAGCAGGAGGCGGAGGCGGTCTACGAGGAGCGCGACGCCCGGCTGCGCGGGATGAAGGACGAGGACGTGGACGTCTTCTACTCCTGCACCCTCTGCCAGACCTTCGCCCCTGATCATGTCTGCGTCATCACCCCCGAGGGCCCGCGCTCTGCGGCGCCATCTCCTGGCTCGACGGCCGGATCGCCCACGAGATCTCGCCCGCCGGCGCGAACCAGCCGGTGAAGAAGGAGGGGGTGATCGACCGGAACGGGGGCGAGTTCGAGGGGGTCAACCGGTTCATCAAGAAGGCCTCCCACGGCGCGGTCGACCGGTGCCACCTCTACGCGGTGGTCGAGTACCCCATGACCGCCTGCGGCTGCTTCGAGGCGATCGCGCTCGTCCTGCCCGAGGTGAACGGGATTATGGTCGTGAACCGGGAGTACAAGGGCGAGACGCCCTCGGGAATGACCTTCTCGACGCTCGCCGGCACCATCGGCGGCGGGATGCAGACGCCGGGCTTCGCCGGGATCTCGAAGGGGTACCTCCTCTCCGACCGCTTCCTCCAGGCCGAGGGCGGGATCGAACGGCTCGTCTGGCTCCCGTCGGCGCTGAAAGAGGAGCTCGGCCCCCGGCTCAGGGCCAAGCTCGACGAGCGCGGCCTCGGGGACCTGTTCGACCGGATCGCGACCGAGGAGGACGCGACCACGATCGAGGAACTGATGGCCTACCTCGAGTCCGTCGGCCACCCGGCGCTCGCCATGCCGGAGCTCTTCTAGGTGGTGGCTCCATGGCATACGACGCACCCGCGGACTGGAGCGGCGCCATCGGACAAGTCCAGATCGGCGCGACGGAGGAGGAAGGAGGGACTCGCTCGACCTCCTACCGGATCGGTGGCAACGGCGGGCTCCCGTTCGTCGAACCGAACGACGGGCTAACGCGGCCGCTTGTCGCGTACGAGCTCTGCGACGACCCGTCGTACTGGTCGCCGCTCGTCATCGAGCGGCTCGGCTCGACGACCGGGGATCCCGCCGCCTGGGCGCGGGCGGCCGGGTGTGAACTCGGCGCCGACCTCGTCCGGCTCTACCTGACCTCGACCAAGCAGCGCGGCTTCGACGACTTCGACGCCATCGGCGCCGCCGTCGGGGCCGTGCTCGAGGCGACCGACCGGCCGCTGATCGTCGAGGGCCCCAACGAGCCCGCGATCGAGTCCGAGGCCTTCCGCCGGATCGGCGAGGCCGGCGAGGGAGAGCGCCTCCTCCTCGGCACGGCCGAGGCCACGCGGTACCGCTCCGTCGCGGCCGCGGCCCTCGCGTACCACCACGGCGTCATCGCGCAGTCCCCGATCGACGTGAACCTCGCCAAGCAGCTCAACATCCTGCTGCGCGAGATCGGTGTGCCCCACGAGCAGATCGTGATCGACCCGTACACGGGCGCGCTCGGGTACGGCTTCGAGTACTCGTACTCGGCCATGGAGCGGATCCGGTACGCGGCCCTCAAGGGAGACGCGGACCTCGCCGTGCCCATGATCTCGTCGGCGACGGACTCGCTCACGATCAAGGAGGTCCGCGACGCCCCGCAGGGCGAGGCGCACCGGACGGCCGTCGCCTGGGAGGTCGCCACCGGCCTCTCGGCCGCCGTCGCCGGGGCCGCGATCGTCTGCGTCCGCCACCCCGACTCGGTGGCGCCTCTGAAGGCCGCGATCGAGGCGACATGGGGGGTGGCCTGATGGCGCTCAAGGCCCTGGACATCTATAAGCTCCTGCCGAAGAAGAACTGCAAGGAGTGCGGTGTCCCGACCTGCCTGACGTTCGCCATGAAGCTCGCCTCGGGCAAGGCCGACGTCGAGCTCTGCCCATACCTCGACGATGAGGCCAAGAACGTGCTCGGGGCGTCGACCCGCCCGCCGATCCGGCTCGTGAAGGTCGGTGTCGGTGAGCGGGCGTTCAGGGTCGGCGACGAGTTCGTCTTCTACCGGCACGAGAAGACCTTCTACCACGAGCCGGCAATCCTCTTCCGCGTCTCGGATACCTGGGACGAGGCCACGATCGCCGGCGTGGTCCACGAGGTCCGCGACTACACCCTGACCCGGGTCGGCCAGGACCTCTCGCTCAACGGGGTCGCGATCGCGAACGACTCGGGCGACCCCGCTGCGTTCGGCCGCGCTGTCGCGGTCGTCGAGGCGAACGCGGACCTCCCGGAGGTGCTGATCGCGGACGACCCGGCCGCGCTCGAGGCGGGCCTGGCCCACTGCGGCGGCTTCCATCCGCTCCTCGACGGCGCGACCGACGAGAACGCCGAGGCCGTCTGCGCGCTCGCGAAGAAGCACGGCGCGCCGCTCGTGGTGCGCGCGCCCGACCTCGAGCCGCTCGTCGCGCTTGTGCAGCGCTGCACCGGGCTGGGCGTCGCCGATCTCGTCCTCGACCTCGACGCCCCGACGCTCGCCGGGTTCATCGAGCGCTCCTCGGCCGTTCGGCAGCTCGCGATCGCGCGGGCGGTCCCCGAGCTCGGGTACCCCGTCTACTACGACTGCTCGCGGGCCGGCGAGCTCGCCCCCGCCGCGATCGGCCTCGGGGTCCTCAAGTTCGGCTCGGTCCTGGTGACCGGCCCGCTCTCGCGGCCCGAGACCGTAGCGGCGCTCACCCTCCGGCAGAACATCTACACGGACCCCCAGAAACCGATCCAGATGACGCCGGGCCTCTACTCGATCGGGGCGCCCGGGCCCGAGTCGCCCGTGCTGATGACCGTGAACTTCTCGCTCACCTTTTTCACCCTCCAGGGCTACCTCGAGTCGACCCGGATCCCGTGCTACATGCTGATCGTCGACACCGAGGGGCAGTCCGTGCTGACCGCGGTGGCCGGCGGCAAGCTCTCCGAGAGCGTGGTCGCGGACGCGATCAAGAAGTTCGAGGTGGAGCAGGCGGTCGCGCACCGGAAGCTGATCATCCCGGGATACGCGGCGCCGCTCTCGGGCGCCATCGAGGACGCGACCGGCTGGACGGTGATGGTCGGGCCGCGCGACGCCGCCGACATCGGCGCGTTCCTCGAGACGGAGTGGAAGGGATAGATGCCGGTCGTCACCTTCCTCCCGAGTTACCGGAAGGTCGAGGTCGGGAAGGGCTCCACCATCCTCGACGCCGCGCGCCGGGCCGGCCTCCAGATGAACGTCGTCTGCGGCGGCGTGGGCAAGTGCGGCAAGTGCATCGTCTACGTCCGGTCGGGCAAGGCCGCGTTCGACCGGCAGAAGTACGGGCGGTACTTCACGCCGGCGGAGCTCGAGCGCGGTGCCTGCCTGGCCTGCACCACCGAGGTCCACTCGGACCTCGACGTCTCCGTGCCCGAGACCTCGCTGATCCAGGAGCAGAAGATCCTGATCGAGGGGCTCGACATCACGACCGCGTTCCTGCCGTCGGTCTTCAAGTACCACGTCACGCTCTCGGCCCCGACTCTCGAGGACCCGTCGCCTGATCTCACCCGGCTCCTCGACGCGATCCACCGGCAGCACCACGGTCCCTCGCCGACCAAGATCTTCGCGCCCCTCGACGTCCTGCGCCGGATCCCCGAGATCCTCCGCGCGGCTGACTGGGACGTGACCGCGACGGTCGGGCTCCAGCCGCCGGGGAAGTACCTGCTCCTGAACGTCGAGGCCGGCGACACCTCGGATCGGCTCTACGGCGCCTCGATCGATCTCGGCACGACCACGGTCGTGGCCTACATCTGGGACCTCGTCTCGGGGACGGTCGCCGGGATCGCCTCGAACTACAACCGCCAGATCTCCTGCGGCGAGGACATCCTCTCGCGGGTCAACTTCGGGCGCAAGTCGGGTCTCCCGAAGCTCCAGGCCCTCGCCGCCGAGTCCATCAACGCGGCCGTCACCAGCGCTGCGGACCAGGCGGGGATCGACCGCGAGGACATCTACGAGGTGATGGTCGCTGGCAACACCGTGATGACCCACATGCTCCTGGGAATCGACCCCGCGTACATCATCTCCGAGCCGTACGTACCGGTGGTTCGGCGGTCGATCAACACGTCGGCCTCGAACCTCGGGCTCCAGGTCGCCCCCACCGCCGGCGTCTTCGCGTTCCCCGCCGTCTCGGACTTCATCGGCGGCGATATCGTCGCGGACGTCCTGGCGAGCGGCATGGGCGATCGCGACGAGGTCTCGCTCATGCTCGATATCGGCACGAACTTCGAGGTGGTTCTCGGCAACAGCGAGTGGATGTTCTCGTGCGCCGGCGCGGCGGGGCCCGCGCTCGAGGGCGGCGAGGTCCTCTTCGGCATGCGTGCCAACCCGGGGGCGATCGAGCGGGTGACCGTCGACCCGGCGACCCTCGAGCCGCGATACAGGACGATCAACGACGTCAAGCCCATGGGCATCTGCGGGTCGGGGTTGATCGACCTGCTCGCCGAGCTCCTGACGGCCTGCGTGATCGACCGGAACGGTCTGATCGACACGACCATCGACTCCCCCCGGGTCCGGCGTGGGAATCACACGGCCGAGTACGTCCTCGCGTTCGCGGACCGGACCGGGCTCGGCAAGGACCTGGTCGTGACCGAGAACGACATCAAGTCCCTGATCATGTCCAAGGCCTCGGTCCTCGCGGCGTGCGCGGTGCTGATGAACGTCGCCGGGATCACGCATGAGGAGATCGGGACGATCTACTTCGCGGGCGGCTTCGGCAACTACATCAACAAGCAGAACGCGATCACCATCGGCCTGATCCCCGAGGTCCCGCTCGACCGGATCAAGAATATCGGCAACGGCGCCATCAACGGCGCGAACATCGCGCTGATCAACCGCGACGAGCGGCGGACGCTCAGCCTTATCGCGGAGCGGATCGCCTACATCGAGCTGAACGCGGAGCCCTCGTTCATGGAGGAGTACACCTCCTCGTCGTTCCTGCCGCACACGGACGCCGCGCTCTACCCGGGCGTCTCGGCCATGCTCGACCGCTGCCGGGTCCGCGCGCACGAGAACGGCGTCCGCCACACGGAGGCCTGATCCCATGGCACGATTCATCTCATCCACCCACGGCCGCGCGACCGGTGTCGGCGGCCTGCCGCACGAGGACCCGGCCGGGGCCGTCGACGGCGTCCTCGCGGCCTTCCCCGAGGTCCCGTACGCGCCGGGCCTGCCGAACCGCGGCCCGTTCGAACAGATCGTCTGGAACGACGCGACGACGCTGCCCGGCCTCGAGGTGGTCGAGGGCCGGCTGATCGTGGACCGCGCCGCGGACCACGCCGCGGCGATGGAGCAGGTCTACCTGGACTTCGTCGAGGGGAACGCGGCCGCGTACGGCCCGTCGCCGGAGACCTACTCGGGCCTCCTCGAGCTGGCCTCGCGCGACCTGTCGTCGGCGGTCCTGGTCAAGGGCCAGGTGACGGGCCCGGTCACGTTCGGGATGCAGGTGGTCGACACGGAGAAGCGGCCGGTCCTCTACGACGAGGTCTACGCGGACCTGCTCGCCAAGATGCTCGCGCTCCGGGCGAAGGCGGTCGAGGAGCGTCTCGCCGCGACGGGCGTGGGCGAGACGCTCGTGGTCCTGAACGAGCCGTACTGGGCGAGCCTCGGCTCGACTGTGGTGCCGGTCGCGGAGGAGACGGTCCGGCTCGCGTTCGAGGACATCGCCTCGCTCGTCGAGGGGGGTCTCGGGGTCCACTGCTGCTCGAACACGGACTGGACCTTCGTGATGGACCTCGACCCGGCCGTGATCTCCCTCGACGCATACCAGACGTCGGCGGAGTTCCTGCTCTACGCCGAGCAGGCCGCGGCGTACCTCGAGCGGGGCGGCATCGTGGCCTGGGGCGTGGTGCCGGCCGACGCGCGCCTCTTCGCGGAGGAGAGCGAGACCTCGCTCATCTCGCGCATGGCCGCGATCCGGGCTGCGATGGCCGAGTACGTCGACCCGGCGCTCCTCGTCCGGCAGTCGCTTATTACCCCGAGCTGCGGGATCCGGTTCGCGACCGGGCCGGAGGCCGACCGGATCCAGCAGACGGCCGCGGCGGTCGCCGCCGCCTGGCGCGAGGGGGCCTGATGGCGCCGTTCCGGATCGCGCTGTCGGGCAAGGGGGGCACGGGCAAGACCACGACGGCGGCGCTCCTGATCGACGCCCTGAAGCGGATGGGCGAGACCCCCCTTCTTGCAGTCGACGCGGACCCGAACGCGAACCTCCACGAGGCCCTCGGCATGGAGGTCGAGGAGTCCCTCGGGGCGATGCGCGAGGAGGCGTTCACGAAGGCGATCCCGGCCGGGATGTCCCGCCACGACTACGTCCGGCTCCGCTTCCGCCAGGTGCTGGTCGAGGGGACGGGGGTGGACCTGATCGCGATGGGCCGGCCCGAGGGGACGGGCTGCTACTGCTTCTCGAACGACCTCCTCTCCGAGTGCCTGGCCGACCTCCAGGCCGAGTACCGGTTCATCGTAATCGACGCCGAGGCGGGGATGGAGCATATCTCGCGCGGCACGATCGGGGCCCCCGACCTGCTGCTGATCGTCTCGGACCCGGGTGCGCGGGGGATGCGGACCGCGGCGCGGATCCGGGACATCGCCCTCTCGCTCGGCCTGCCGAAGGAGCGGATGCACCTCGTGGTCAACCGCGTCCGGGCCGGGTCGGCCGACGTCGGAGGCGAGCCCGTGCCCCTGATCGCGGAGATCCCGGCCGACCCGGCTGTCGAGGAGGCAGACCTGGATGGGCGGCCGATCGTGACGATCCCGGAGGACAGCCCGGCACGCGTCGCGATCGCGGCGCTGGCGGCGCGGATCCGTGAGATGGCACGGGGCTGGTGACGGGGCCGGGTCATTACTTTTATCACGTTCCGGGGAAGATGTATTGAGGTCGCACGCGCCGTTGTGGCTTAGCGGTATAGCGGCTGATTCGTAATCAGCAGGTCGGGGGTTCGATTCCCTCCAACGGCTCTATGAATAATTGTTCAATTATCTTTAAAAAATTAAACATTTTTCTTTAATTATTTCTCCAGCGCAGGTTGCTGCAAGCGGAAATGTAAGTCCTTCGATAAATACTGTCGTCGGTTCCTCAGCCCGGATTTTACATCATCCTGGTTCAAATCCGTGCATGCTGTTCGCAGGAGACACCTTGCCGGAATAGTATGACGCGGGCGAGCGCTGCTCAGGGAATTGATCCGCGAGGGCTGACCCCCGGAGAACGGCCTCTGCCGGGACCTCCACTTCACCCTGCCTGCGGCTCGACGGCCCCTCGGCGTCACGGCAGAACGCCCCGCAGCGGCGATGCCAATCTTTATCGTTTTTTCGGGTAAGGTGATCGATACGGTTCTCCGCCGAGACCCCCCTCATGCCCGCCTCGTCCGTCCCGCTCGCCGCCATCCGCCAGCCAGCGTTCCTGTACGACGCCGGCGGCCGGGTCGTCGAGGCGAACGACCTGATCGAGTCCCTTGCTGGGAGACCGCTCGCAGGCTGTTCCATCGCCGACGTGGAGGCCGTCTTCAGGATGCGCCCGCGCGGCGGCGCACCCTATCCTCTGGCCGAACTGCCGGTTTCGCAGGCGCTCGCGGGCGAGGAGGCGGTCGACGTGCCGCTCGAGATCACGGCGTCGGACGGCCAGACGCAGCACGTCCTGGCCACGGCCTCCCCGATCCGCGACGGCGATGCCGTCACCGGTGCGCTCGTCGTCTGGCAGGACGTCACCGGCCTGGTGGCGGCTGAGACGGCCCTGGGTCAAAGCAAAGAGGAGTACCGGCTCCTCGTCCAGCACGCCCCGTCGGCCTTCTACGAGATCGATATCGCCACTTCCCGGTTCCGGCGGGTCAACGACGCGATGTGCGAGGTCCTCGGGTATACGCGCGAGGAGCTCATGGCCATGGACCCGGCCGCTCTCCTCGACGACGAGAGCCGGGCTCGCTTTGCCGAACGGGTCAGGAAGGCCTCTGCCGGGGAGTCGATTGATCCGGGTATCGCGTACCGGCTCTTCGCGAAGGACGGGCGCGCGATCTGGGCCGAACTCAGCGTCACGCTGACGCACACGGACGGGATGGCATCCAGCGCCTTCGTGATCGCCCACGACATTACCGAACGGAAAGCGGCCGAGGCAGGGCTCCGGGAGAGCGAGGCGCACCTCGCCCGGGCGCAGAAGATCGCGCACGTCGGGAGCTGGGCCTGGGACATTCCCGGGGACCGGCTCTCCTGGTCCGACGAAGCGTACCGGATCCTGGGGCTGCAGCCGGGCGAGATCCCGACACCCGGCACCGAGGACTTTTTCGCCTTCATCCACCCCGACGACCGGCCCCGGGTGACGAGGGTCATGCAGGACGCGCTCGTCCGGGGGGACTACGACGTCGAGTTCCGCTTCGTCCGGAAGGGCGGCGGGGAAGGGTACGCCCACAGCCAGGCCGCCGTCACCTTCGCGAACGGGGCTCCGGTACGGATGGAGGGCACCGTGCAGGACACCACCGAGCGGAAACGGGCCGAGGAGGGGCAGGCACGGTTGCAGGCGCTCATGGACCACAACCCGTGCCTCGTCTTCCTGAAGGACGAGTCAGGCCGGTACGTGTATCTCAACGAGACCTACGAACGGCAGTTCGCGCTGACCAAGGACTGGTACGGCCAGACGGACTACGATATCTGGCCGAAGGAGAGCGCCGAGCTCTTCCGCGCAAACGATCGCGAGGTCCTAGAGTCCGGATAGACCCACCAGTTCGTCAAGGACTCGACGGACCTGAAGGGGACGAGGCACGTCTGGCTCAACTACAAGTTCCCGTTCACGGATGCGCAGGGCAAGCGGTACGTCGGAGGTATCGGTATTGATACCACGGCGCAGCAGCGGGCCGAAGAAGCGCGACGTGAGAGCGAGGCCAAGTACCGGGACTTGGTCGAGCGATCGCCGGACGCGATCCTGATCCACGCGGACGAAGCGATCGTCTTCGCGAACCCCGCCGCCGCCGCACTCGTCGGGGCGGCGCGGCCGGAAGACCTCGTCGGCCGGCCCGTCCTCGATATCGTCCATCCCGGCGCGCATGAGCGCGTCGCGTCGAACATCGGGATTGACCTGCAGGGCAAGGAGAGCCCCTCCATCACCCTCGACCTTCTCCGCGATGATGGCACGACCGTGCCCGTGCAGGGCCGCGGTGCACGGATTCCGTTCGGCGGGCGACTGGCGGTCCAGGTCGTCCTGCGAGACATCCGCGAGCAGCAGCGGACCGAAGCGGTACTGCGGGAGACGCGGGACTACCTGGACAGCCTCATCGACCATGCGAACGCCCCGATCATCGTCTGGGACCCGGATCTCCGGATCACCCGGTTTAACGCGGCCTTCGAGCACATGGCGGGATATGCCGCGAACGAGGTGATCGGCCGGGATCTCGCCATGCTCTTCCCGGAGGAGAGCCGCGAGGCGGCGCTCGCGGAGATCGAGCGGACCAGCACCGAGCAGTGGGAGTCGGTCGAGATTCCGATCCAGCGGCCCGACGGCGAGGTCCGGATCGCGCTCTGGAACTCGGCCACCATCTCTACTCCGGACGGAACGGCGCTGCTCGCGACCATCGCGCAGGGCCAGGACATCACCGAACGCATAGAGGCCGAAGAAGCCCTCCGGGAGAGCGATGAGCGGCAGGCGTTCCTGCTGGAGCTCAGCGACGCCCTGCGCCCGCTCGACGACCCAGTGGCGGTGCAGGAAGCGGCGGTCCGCGCACTCGGCGAGCATCTCCAGGCGGACCGCGTGTATTACACAGAGGTCGAGGACGAGGGGGACGCCGATCTCTTCATCGTCAGGACCGATTACCATCTGCCGGGCATGGCGAGCTACGCCGGACGGCATCCGTTCACTTCGGTCAGCCAGGCGGCGTATGCCCGGGCGAAAGCGGGCGAGACGCTCGCGATCGCCGATACCCAGACCGACCCGGTCTTCACGGAGGCGGACCGCGCGGCGTATTGCGCCTTATCCATCGGGGCGTACATCGCCGTGCCGCTCGTCAAGCAGGGCCGCCCCGCCGCATACCTCACAGTCCACCAGACGACGCCGCGGACGTGGACGCCGGCGGAGGTCTCCCTCGTCGAGGAGACGGCCGAGCGGACGTGGGCCGCGGTCGAGCGCGCCCGGGCCGAGGCGGCGCTCCGGCAGTACTCGGAGAACCTGCGCCGGTCGAACGAGGACCTGGAGCGCTTTGCGTACGTGGCGAGCCACGACCTGCAGGAGCCGCTTCGGAGCATCGTGAGCTTCACGCAGCTCCTGGACCGGCGGTATCACGGCAAGCTCGACACGGAGGCCGACGAGTTCATCGACTTCATCGTCGAGGGCGGCAACCGGATGCAGCGGCTGATCCTGGACCTGCTCGCGTTCTCGCGCGTGAACACGACCCGGCAGCAGATCGCGACGACGGACGCCGAGGACGTGCTGGCCGAGGCGGAGCGGAGCCTGGACGCCCAGCTCCGCGAGGCGGAGGCGACCCTGACCCACGACCCGCTGCCGGTGGTGATGGCCGACCCGATCCAGCTCGCGCAGGTCTTCTCGAACCTGGTCTCGAACGCGATCAAATTCCGCAAACCGGACGAACCGCTCCGCGTTCATGTCGGCGCCTGCCGGCTCGACGGGTTCTGGGAGTTCTCGGTCTCCGACAACGGGATCGGGATCGAGCCCGAGTACTTCGAGAAGATCTTCGTGATCTTCCAGCGCCTCCACACGAAGGACGCCTATCCCGGCACGGGGATCGGGCTTGCCATTGTCAAACGGATCGTCGACCGCCACGGCGGCACGATCCGGGTCGAGTCGACGCCCGGTGAGGGGACGACCTTCCTCTTCACCCTGCCGGCGGCTTAGGATCAACTTCGCCCACGTCGTCTGGCTCTTTGTCCACCTGTGATGCGCCGGTCTCCCGCCGCCCCCGCGATGACGGAGACATAGACCGAAATGTCCGGCGCGGACGTTACCTCTCCTGTCTGGCGGAGTGGACGTTGCGTCCGGGGTCTCCGAGCATTTCCATCCCACAGCTATATACGCCGATAACACCGAGGCGTGCCGAGAACGTGCCTGCCGATCGTCCATCTTCGCCCTCCGCCCTCTTCTCACTTGAGGGGATCCTTTGGCCGGCACTCCTCTACGGCCCGAACCGCCGCATCATCGCCGCGAATGGATTGGCCGAGGCCCTCGCCGGGCGTGCGCTCGCAGGCGCGTACGTCGCCACCTTGACTGGCCTCCTCCATGTCCGGCGGACCGACTGTTCGTATGTCGTCCTCCCTGAGATGCCCGCAATCCGCGCCCTCGCCGGCGAGGAGGTCGTCGACTTGCCGGTCTCGATCTCCGCAGCGAACGGGCGGCGGACGGTTATCCTGGTCTCCTCCTCACTGGTCCGCGAAGATGGAAAGATCGTCGGGGCACTCTCAATCTGGCGCGATAGCTCACATCCCGACGACCCTCCCGGCGGCGATTGGTGACACCGTCCCCGTCCGGACGACCCCTCTAACCTCGCACGGGCTGGTACACCCCGCCCTCATCCTCCTCGAGCGGCCGGGCGCAGATACGGCGACGTTGGTTTAAGGGGGAGCGTTTCCAATACTGATGCACCGCCTGAGGCCGGTTGCGGGTCGTCAGCAGGAACACAGGATACCGATGAGAAAGATCTCCAGCGCAATCTTCGCCTACCTGACAGATTGGAAGAACCTGCTCGTCCACGCCATCGTCGGCGTGGTCCTGCTGCTGGTGCTTTTCATCGCGCCCCTGCCGGTATACGTACGGCTCCTTATCCTGATCGCGGTCGTCGTCTTCAACATCGCACGGACACGGGCCGAACGGCGCCGCGTCGCGCGAGATCTGTAATCCGGAAGGACGTCCATCTCCAGCGTGCGGGGTTCCGGCTTGCCGGAGGAGCGACAACGCGCTGCCGCGCAGGGTATTTTGATCTCCTCGACATGCCCGAGGGAAGATCGCGAAGACCCTGATCGCCCACATGTCGTATCACGGCATAAACCCCGGAAGGGTCGACCGCGCCATGGTCGAAGCGATTGATGCCACCCTGATGAAGCCGGGAGAGGCCCTGAAGGATGTCCTCGTCTTCGCCCATAACGACTGGGGCAGGTCCGTCGTCCGGCGCTCCCGCGGCACAGGCTTATCGCGTCAGAAACGAACCTCACAACAGCCGTACGGCACCCGGAGGAAGAGAAAATGATCACCATTATCGCCACGGGCCGTGTGAAGCCGGAAGGCATCGACGCCCTCAGAGGACTCGTCATGGATCTCGTGAGCAGGTCCAGGGCTGAGGCCGGAAACGTCTCCTACGACTTCTACCAGGACCTCGCGGACCCCGCGAAGTTCGCATTCGTCGAGGTCTGGCAGGATCAGGCCGCCATCGACTCCCACATGGCGAGCCCTCATTTCCAGGGCTGCATGGCCAACGCGGGGCCGCTCTGGGACGGCCCGCTCGAGATCGGGCTTTACCGGAAGCAGACGTGAGTCCCGGTTCTCGGAACCCGGCTCCTTTATTTTACCTCGATCGGCCATTGACGTACTCCAACAGGACGATGTCGCCGTCTCCGAGGCACTCGTCGATCCGGCTCCGATTCTGCATGGACTTGAACTCTTTTCGCTAGGTCTCTCCAACGGCTCTATGATTAATTATTAAACTATCTACAACTGTTAATAATTTCTATCAATCCTTCACCCTCGTAGGTCGCTGCACGCGGAAGTGCGAATCTACCACTTAATACTGTCATCGATTCTTCAGCCCGAGTTTTCCATCATCCGGAATCAAATCCCCTTTCTGCTGATCACAGGCGATGTGTAAGTATCGGGTACACTGACAACCGCCGGAAGGAGCTGCAGAGATCGTGTCCATAGCGCACCCTGTCCGCCGCGGACCATGATCGCTGCCCCTCGGAAAGGATGATGTTGGAGGCGGTCAACCCTACCGATCGAGATCCTCCATCGCGGGGAAGGATACGGATGATGCGCGCGGACACGGCGGACAGACCCCAGGAACAGTTCGGCAGGATCCTCGACCTGCTCGATACTCGTGCGCCGCGGGGTCAGTCGGTCTCAGAGATCGCCCGGACGCTGAAGATGAGCAGGAACTCCGCGGCGAAGTACCTGGACATCCTCGCCGCAAGCGGGTCCGTGCGGCTCGAGCGGTTCGGGCGCTCGAAGCTCTATCACCCGTCCTCCCATATCCCGTTCACGGATCTCTTCGACCGCCTGCCGAATGCGATCGTGATCCTGGACGGCGACCTGAAGGTCCTGATGGCGAATGCGAGCTTTCTCACCACGCTCGGCATCCGCCATGGCCGCTCCCTGATCGGCGCTTCGCTCCTCAACCTCGAGCTCCCGGTCTTCGCCGAGGCAGAGGTGCGGCGGAACATCGAGGGGATCCGCGATGGCGGCCAGCACCTCGACACCATGGAGCTGACCGACGAGATGACGGGCAGGATCTATGAGGTCGAGTTCGCGTCCGTGGTCTCGCCGGTGGCCGGGCCGGGGATCATGGTCAGCCTCCGGGATCTTACGGCGACCCGGAAGGCCGATACGGCACTCAGGAACGCGGAGCGGAAGGTCGCGACCCTCTTCGAGACGGTCCCTTCCGGGATCATTATCTTCGCTGCTGACGGCACCATCCTCAACGCGAACCCCGCGTCGCTCGCGATCCTCGGGCTCACGAGATTCGAGCAGCTCTCGACCGTGAACGTATTCGCTCTCCCCTGCGTGCCGGCCACGCTCGAGGAGCTGATCGCGCGGGGGCGCACGGCCGAGATCGAGCTCGCCTTCGACTTCGATCGTATGCGCGAGAAACGGGTGCTGACATCGAGGTCGGGGGTGGCCTACTTCAACGTCGTCTTCACGCCGATCCCCCGGGAGGGGGGCGACCGGCCGGACGAGTTCGCGATGCTCTTCAAGGACATCACCCGCGATCGAGAGGAGCGGAAGGACCTGACATTCCGGGAGACACGGTACCACGGATTCTTTGAGGACACCTGCAACGGCGTCCTCATCCTCGAACGGACCGGTACAGACACGTATATTTTCAAGGACCTGAACCGGGCGGCCGAAGCGTTCCTGAGGGTCAGAAAGGAGGATCTCGTTGGCAGGCCTGTTCTCGACGTCTTCCCCGATCTCGACGTTCCTGCCGCAAATGCGACCGCACAGCAAGTCGTGAAGACGGGAACGCCGGCGTTCATCCCCCCGCTCCGCTACCGGGAGGACGAGGATCTCTGGGTCTGGCATTATCTCTTCGCCCTCCCGTCGGGCGAGCTCGCCTCGTTCATGATCGACATATCGCGGGAGGTGCGGAGCGGCGCACACCCGTTCGCGGCGGCCGATCTCCCCCACCCGCCCGGGCTCCTTTCCGCACCGGGCCCCGACCCCATCGCCTGAACGGCGGCACGGCCGCGTTCGCGGAGAGCCACGCGGGCACCGCCGCCATATAAATGCGCGCCATCGTTGCTCAGCAACAAACCGTGCCTATTTGCGGTGACCGATCTCCATTCTCTCTGCCGAAACGAGTCGGAGGATCGGCGGCTCATCTTGCATCGTCGTGGGATTCGTAACGACAGGCGGGCACACCGCATCCGCGGTAAACACAGGGACGCGACCGGTATCGGCAGGATCACGATCGGAGAGCGTGGGACTTCCTTTGTTCGGCGGTGCCCGGATCGGCGCCGCGGGGGAGGGGCGGGGCCCGCGAGTATCGCCATTCGAACGCGCAACTACGAGGTACCATCATGACAGATCGCGACAGCACGGAACCGTGCGGGAAAAAATTGGACGGAAAAGTAGCCATCGTCACCGGCGCGACATCCGGTATCGGACAGGCCTCTGCGGAACTGTTCGCCGCTGAAGGCGCAAAGGTCGTGGTTGCCGGGCGAAATCGGGAGCGCGGCACGACCATCGTCGACGGGATCAGAGAACACGGCGGAGACGCGATCTTCGTCGCCGTCGATATGCTCGAACCGGACGACCTGGATCGACTGCTGAGGACCACCATCGAGATGTACGGACGACTTGACATCCTCTTCAACAACGCGGGGATCGCGCAGTCGTACCCGCTGGAGTCCTTCAAGGAGGAGGACTGGGACTTCGTGATGCGGACCAACCTGCGAGCCCCGTTCCTGATGAGCAAAAAAGCGATCCCGTATCTGAGAAGGACCAGGGGAACCATACTCAACACGGCCTCGATCTCGGGTCTGCGGCCGGATCCAAGCGGGTATGCGTACAACACGTCGAAGGCCGCGCTGATCATGATGACCCGTGTCCTCGCCAAGGATTTCGCAGCAGACGGCATCCGTGCGAATGCACTCTGTCCAGGCGTGACCGAGACGCCGATCCTGAAAGGAGGAGACGAACGGACTCAGAATGCGATAGCTGCTCTTATCAAAGTCATCCCGATGGGAAGACTGGCCGATCCGGCGGATATAGCGAAAGCCGCGCTCTTCCTGGTCTCGGACGATGCCTCGTACATCACCGGGCAGGCCCTGACCGTGGACGGTGGACTGACCCTGTAACCTCGATGGGATATGCGGGATACAGGGTCTACCCCCCTCGTTCCAACGGCGCGGGCGCGTCGACCGGCGCCGGAATTGGCACCGACGAGGCCCTGGAGTGGCCGGGCTCCGGAGCCCCAAGACGTTTTCATGGTGAATCGCCGCTCAGTGGACGCAACCAGACGAATGGTGCGCGCCGCCTTTGCCGCGTCTGCGTGGATCGCGCGCGGTGCCTGCCGGCGGGACCGAAAGCCCGAATCCCCAGCTCCCGGATGCCGGGGCAGACTTCGTGCCGAGGGCCGCGTATTTATATGGGCCCGACTATTGCTCAGCAATAAACCGTGCCTATTTGGGCTAATCTGTTTTTCATTTAACCAATAGCCAGAAGCGAGGAACGAAATGAAGGTAGCAGTTATTGGTGGGACCGGCGGACAGGGCCTCGGCATCGCGGCCCGGTTCGTGCAGGCGGGCCAGGACGTGATCATCGGGTCGCGCACGGTCGATAAGGCCGAAGCGGCCGTGGCGAAGGTCAAGGAACTGCTCCCGGGCGCGATGAACGTCCGGGCCATGACGAACCCCGACGCGGCCACAGAGGCCGACGTGCTGGTGCTGACCGTGCCGCTCGCGGCACAGAAGGACACGCTCCTCTCGATCAAGGAGGGAGCCAAGGGCAAGCCCCTGCTCGACGCGACGGGGCCGCTCGAGTCGGCCATCGGCGGCTCGGCCACGAAGTGCCTGTATCTGCCCGAGGGATCGGCCGCCGAGCGGGCGCAGGAGATCCTGCCCGAGGCGAAGGTGATCTGCGCGTTCAACAACATCAGCCAGACCTGGTTCATGCAGCTCGAGGAGCCGATCGACTGCGACTGCCTGATCTGCGGCGACGATAAGGACGCCAAGGCGACAGTGACACCGCTGATCGAAATGATCCCGGGCATCCGGGTGATCGACTGCGGCGCGCTTGAGCGCGCGTCTATCATCGAGAAGATCACGCCCCTGCTGATCGGGCTGAACATCCGGAACAAGTGCCAGTTCGGCGGCATCCGGATCACCGGCCTGGACAAGGGCAGGGTCTGCTAGTACCGTCGTTTGACCACGAACATCAGAGGAGGAATCAACCATGGGAAGACTTGATGGAAAGGTAGCCATCGTGACCGGAGCCAGCTCCGGGATGGGCGAGGCGATCACGAAGCTCTTTGCGAAGGAGGGCGCCACCGTGATCGCGATCGCGAGGAGGAAGGAGAAGCTCCAGGGCGTGATCGACGAGGTCACGGCGAAGGGGGGAACGGCCATCGCCGTCTCCGGCGACGTCACCAGGGAAGAGGACGTCCGCAACGCGGTCAACACCGCCGTGGAGCGGTTCGGCAAGCTCGATATCGTCGTGAACAACGCCGGCCTGATGGATAACATGGCCCCCGTGGAGCGGATCCCGGACGAGATGTTCGACAACGTCATCGACGTCAACCTGAAAGGGCCGTTCCGGATGTTCCGGGCCGCGATCCCGGCCATGCTGAAGAACCCCGACAACCCCAAGTACCCGGCAGGTTTCGGAAAGGGGGCCTTCGTGACCGTGGCGTCGGTGGGCGGCCTGCGCGGGGCGATCTCCGGTCCGGTCTACACGGCGTCGAAGCACGGCGTGGTCGGCCTGGCCAAGAACGTCGCCTTCATGTACGCCAAGAAGGGCATCCGGTCCAACATCATTGCCCCGGGTGGCGTCGCCACCGAGATGGCTGCCGCCATGACGGGCTGGGACCCGGAAGGGGTGGGCATCTGCACCTCGGGCAATGCCGAATGCAACCCGCGGACCGGAGCACCCGAGGAGATCGCCGAGCTGGCGCTCTTCCTGGCTTCGGACGAGTCGAGTCTGATCAACGGCGCGACGGTAACAGCCGACGCCGGCTGGTGTGCGCAGTAACCAGGCGCAGACCGCAACGGCCCGGGGGAAGGTGACCCGGCAATGTCGCCACCGGCACCCGCGTATACGGGTGACGGGACCACTGCCATCGGCCTCCGGGCTGGATTTCGCCCTATAGACATGGCAGACGGGTCGCAGGGGAATACGAGGCGGGTCTGCCCGGGGGCCTTGATGTCCGCCGTCCGGTAACGCCTTCCCGGGGGGAAGGACGTTCCGGCAGTCCACGGGACGCCATGTCTCACCGATGCGCTGCCGATCACCGGCGGTGGCGCGGCGGGACAGTCATCGGCGCGAGCGTGACTGCGATCCCCGGCAACGCGGCGCAGGCGACGGCCATAGGCCGCACGGCGGCACGATCAGGGTCGAGTCTGCCCCGGGCGACGGGTCGACATCATATTTCCCTGCCGGCTGCCGAGAAGCGGCAGTGACACCTCCCTGGCCGATATGCCCGAACGGGTGATTATTCGATCTTCGGTTTAAGAGCAACTATGAAGGAATCGAACCATGGCCATCCCTATTCCCTCCAACGGCTTAATTATTAATGTTTTATATTGTTGTAAATTTAAACCTTGTTTTCACAAATTTCCCCAGCAAAGTGTATCGCGTGCAGAGGGGCACGTCCCGTTTCTGATCGTTTCATCAGATATTCAGTCCCGGATGCACCATCTCTAACCGAAAAAAATCGGCACATCGTTTTCTTTGAGAAATTCCCGACCCACTGCTCTATACCATTATCTCCCCTTGCTCCGATGGAACCACGATGAAACCGGAGTCCGAGACCATTCTGGCAAGTCTATTCGGTCGGTCCCTGATCCTTGCCGGCGAGATCGAGCAGGATGCCGCCGCGATGTACGGGGGTATCCCGTATCGGTTCACGACCCTCAAAGAGAGGCCCGACCTCTTCGTGCTCTCGGCCCTCGCCGCCTATCTCGCCCTCCGCCCCGTGAGCCTGGACCCGAAGACCACCGAACTGATCGCCATGACCGCGGTCGCCGCGGCCAACGCCCCCGACTGCCTCAGGCTCCAAATGCTCGCGGCCCAGAAAAAAGGGGCGACCTGCCCGGAGATCCGGGACTGCCTGATCATCGCGTCAGTAATCCGGCAGGCAAGCGTCCAGGCGCGGTCGTTCAGGATCCTGGACGATCTCCAAGACGAGGGGGGTCCCGCGGAGTAGTCGTCCGTCCCCCTGCCGCCCACTCCTTCCCGGACCCCGCGGGCCACGAGGCATGATGGATGGGTGTCCGGATCGCAGTCTCTCTCCCCGGGACCGTGGCCTGTGCTCAAAACCGCCCGGGGGCGTGCACATCATAAACGTTTAGCTGAATTTTCTGAAAATTACGCATTATGAGAAAATTTATCATCTCGCTCCACGTTGAGTACAGGTGATAGGACATGGACTCTACCGACGAACCCTGCTGTTCGGCGCCCGGGCCGACCGGCCGCTGCTCGCTCGAGGCGATCGTGACCGTGGACGAACGCGGCCAGATGGTGCTCCCGAAAGACCTGCGGGCACGGGCCGGGATCCGCCCCGGATGCAAGCTCGCGGTGATCGGCTGGGAGCGGGAGGGCGAGACCTGCTGCCTGACGCTGATCCGGGCTGACCGGCTGAACGACCCGGTGAAGAACGTGGTGGGACCGATGGTGAAGGATGCCCTGTCCGACGAGGTGTCGACATGACCGACGATGAGCTGAAACGAATGGTGAGAAAGAACTACGGACAGATCGCCCGGAGCGGAAGCTCCTGCTGCTGCCCGTCTGGGTGCGGGTGCGGGCCGTCCTGCCAGACCGCCCCCGTCCACGACGAGATCAGCCGGAAGCTCGGCTACGCGGACGAGGACCTGAAGGCTGTTCCCGCAGGGGCGAACCTCGGGCTCGGGTGCGGCAACCCGATCGCGCTCGCCTCGCTACAGCCCGGCGAGACCGTGCTCGACCTCGGCTCGGGGCCGGGGTTCGACTGCTTCCTCGCAGCCGGCCGCGTCGGCCCCGAAGGGAAGGTGATCGGCGTGGACATGACGGCCGAGATGCTCGCGCGGGCCCGCGAGAACGCAAAGGCCGGCGGCTATAGCAACGTCGAGTTCCGGCTCGGTGAGATCGAGCACCTGCCCGTGGCCGACGCCTCGGTCGACGCCATCATCTCGAACTGCGTCATCAACCTCGCGCCGGACAAGGCGCAGGTCTTTCGCGAGGCCTACCGCGTGCTCAAACCCGGCGGGCGGCTGATGATCTCCGACACGGTCATGCTGAAGCCGCTTCCGGAGCCGGTCCGGCGATCCGCGGGCGCGTACGTCGGCTGCCTGGCCGGCGCG
>Ga0255346_1000384_pt1 | contig 75016 bp, 64 predicted proteins | sample wastewater_treat_FD_194410 | JGI IMG/M metagenome (GOLD analysis project Ga0255346, IMG submission 194410) | Wastewater microbial communities from Lulu Island WWTP, Vancouver, Canada - plant22 | ecosystem: Engineered > WWTP > Wastewater > Unclassified | place: Canada: Vancouver, British Columbia...
GCCGAAAGGATTCCTTCTGAAATAACTTCCCTCGTATAAACAGTCAATTTTGCCTTTACTGTTCCATACACATTTTGTTTTTCTCCATTCACGGTAGTTGTTCCCACCAATACACTATCACGGGAAACTTCCGAATTGTTTGTAGTTTCACGTAAATTCCCTACTGTAAAGTCTTCAAAACTGAGCACTAAATATTGGTCAGGTTTGTCTAAGCCTTCCTCTTTTGCTTCCCCGTAAGTATAGAAACGGACGAATTGATTGGCTGTTATTTTACTTATCTGTGCCATCAGATTATCATAGAAGAAATCGGCAGAAAGTTGATAACGTTCGGGTGTAATAGGTTTTTGTACTACCACTTTGAGCGTAGCTGCATATAATGCAACTTGGATTTTTTCCTTCACATCCTTATAATCAGGCATGTAGTATTCGGCTTTTAAGAACTGATAATATGCCTCCCGAGCATCTCTGAGGGTATTTAGCTGTAATAAACGTTCGCCCTGTTTATAGGATTCCTCAAAAGCCAATGGCAGAATTTCTCTCAGCTCTTTGCTATATTGCTCAGGATGCGGGAAAAGTTCCATTGCTTTCGGACAGGTATAGATTGCATCTGCTATAGCGTTGAGAACCAAATACTCATCTGCTATAATCGAATACTTGCCAGCTACATCGACATCTAAGGCATTTTGAATTTTTCGCATGCTGTTTTCTTTTGCCAACGGATATGCTTGTTGCAAAACCTCTATCGATTTTTTACTTTTCGGATTTGAGCGTAAAGTCTTAATAGCACCCATTGTGGCGTTATAATAATCGCCACGTTGCAAGTTTCTTATATTCGAAGAACAATTGACGCTCAAAAAAGTGACAACAATCAATACTAATAGATAACTAAGCTTTTTCATACGAATATTTTATTTTTATTTTTTTTGAGTGTGGAATCTTTAATGATTAAAATAATCATGTTCATTTATTATGTTTAAGCAAGTCTCTTTTAAGGCAAAGTGTTATACAATCAGTCAGCAGAAAAAGTTGTTTTATCTAATAACAAAGTTAGTGATTTTTTTGTTTACACAATTTTAGGAGTAACAGAATAAGTTAAAAAATCTCAAATGTAAATGTGTTCTATTCCTTTGTAAGTATTTTCGAATGAACGTTCGCCGGATACTACTATTTTGGGATAATTATCTTTTATCTTCAACAAATTGCCAAACGAGGCACCCATGATGTCCGGGAACTCCAAAGTAAATTCGTCAAAGGGCTTCGGATCTTTTCATTATAACTATCACTAAAAAGAGAGGTCAATACTGGTTTTATTTTAGTTAATCAACTATATATTAGCTATTTATCTTGAAATTAAGACAATATTACTACATTTGTCAACCCAGTCTTATTTTAATTGATTTTTGAAACTTTTTTTTAAATCCATATTTTGACAAAAAATATAGATTATCGAAAAATAATAGTTTATAATAATCAAACAATCAATTAAATACATAATTAATCTTCTGCCTTATAAATAGGCAAGTCAATATCATTTTATCATGAAACTTAAAAACAAAATTGCTGTTATTACCGGTGGCGCTGACGGAATTGGAAAAGCGACTGCCATTCGTTTTGCGCAAGAAGGCGCAACAGTTGTAATCTGGGACCTTAATGAAGAAAAAGGAGCTGATACTGTAAAACTCATCAAAGATTCAGGAGGTAAAGCGGCTTTTGCAAAAGTTAATACTGCTGTTTTCGCAGAAGTAGAAGCTGCTACAAAAAAGGTTGTCGATCAATTTGGATCATTGGACATTATTATCAACAATGCAGGAATTACCCGTGACAGCACCCTTAAAAAAATGACCCCTGAAACATGGCAACAGGTAATTGATGTAAACCTTACAGGTGTTTTCAATTGTTGTAAGTGTGCATCGGAAGTAATGGTGGAAAAGGGTTGGGGCAGAATCATCAGCGCTTCGTCTGTCGTAGCACTGTACGGTAATTTCGGACAAACGAACTATGTTGCCACAAAAGCCGGATTGATTGGAATGACCAAAACCTTGGCTCGTGAACTCGGTCGTAAAGGTGTAACCGTAAACGCAGTCGCTCCCGGATTTATCGCCACCGATATGGTTAAAAAAATGCCTGCTGAAGTATTGAAATCCATGGAAGACAAAGTGCCTTTGAAACGCCTTGGTCAGCCGGAAGAGATTGCAGCAGCTTATCTATTCCTTGCAAGTGACGATGCTTCGTACATAAATGGAACAGTTTTGAGCGTTGACGGTGGTATGACCGTTTAAAATTGAGATTTATGGCAACATCAGCACAAGTTATTGGCGCATCTATACTCTTTGCAGTTTATGTGGTGTTCGTGCTCTACTTTGTTATCAAAGGTGCACGCGGTACGAAAAACATCAAAGACTACGCAGTAGGGAGTTTTACTTTTTCGCCGGTTTATGTAGCGTTGTCATTGGCTGCTGCCATGACAAGTGCTGCCACTTTCGTGATAAATCCCGGATTGATAGCCACTTACGGTTTAAGTGCCTATATTTCCTATGGATTGGTGTTCCCTTTCGCATCACTTGCATCGCTGGTTATTCTGACAAAAAGTTTCAGAAAATACGGTCAGTCAGTAAATGCACTATCTTTGTCGAGCTGGGTGGGAAAAAGATATAACAGTAAAGGATACGCAATGTTTGTTGCTATCCTTACAGTTCTGCTTTTGACATTTATTGTGTTGATTTTGGTTGCTTTGGTAAAGGTAGTCGCACAAGCATTGAATGCCGATCAGATTGTAGTTCTTGCTGTAGTGGTTGCTTTTACATTTGGATATATGATGTTTGGCGGGGCCAACTCCATGGTTTACACAAATGTGATTCAGGCTTCGCTGATGATTCTGGTAGCACTTATTTTACTTGGCTCAGGATTCCAATTTTTCAAAGATGGATTTTTCGGTTTCTTTGAAAAGTTAAAGGCGATAGACCCGCAATTAGTGAAATTCTCGAATGAGCAAAGTCCGCTCTTCCGTGATTTCTTTGAGATAGTCATAGCACAATTGGTTGTAGGAGCTGCCGTGGTAGCTCAGCCACACATCATTACCAAATCTTTGTTACTGAAAAAAGAGAAAGACGTTAATAAATTCCTGGTTGTCGCGGTAATTGTTCAATTTCTATTCTTTTCGGTGGTGTTTGTAGGACTGTTTGCACGTCTGCTTTTCCCGGATTTAACATTGAATGGAGAGCATATCAATGTGGACAGCGTTATACCCAATTATGTAATTACCGTTTTCTCAGGAGGAGTGGGTTCGTTGTTGGTTGGACTTCTGGTAATTCTTGGGTTAATTAGTGCAGGTTTTTCAACTATTGAAGGACTAATTCAATCATTAAGTACCACAATAACCACAGATATTATCAAACCGCTTTTTGGAAAATCAATAAAAAACGAAAAAAGTTATATTACTATCAATCGAGTGGTAATAGCCGTAATGGCGGTGGTAGCGTTTGTAATGTCGAGAGAGCAGATTCTTAATCCCAATGTGAGCGTAGCCATTTTCGCTCAAAACGGAACCTATTCCTATTTCTCGATATTAATTGTACCGCTGGTGTTTGGAATTTTCCTGAAAAACGCAAAACTGAAGTCAGCGCTCTCAGGTTCAATAACTGCTCTTGTAGTCTATTTCGTTGTGTACTATCTATTTCCTTATCTTTATAAGTCAGGAGCTGCCAGCTTTGGTTTTGCTAATCGTTATTTCGGTGATCAGGTGCAAAATCCGGGCATTGCAGCCTGCATTGCTATATTAGCGGCATTTGCAGTAGGACTCAGTGTCCATTATCTAAGCAGAAATAAAGCGAAAGCTTAGTGAAATATGTAATCTAAAATTAAAATATCTTATGTCTAATATGTCTAAATTCCAAGAAATATATCAAAGCAAATTAATCCCATTGGAAAAAATGCCCGATCTGCTTCGAAGTGATTCAGATGTAATTGTAGCGCAGTGCGCATCCGAGCCACAAGGCTGCATGTCGGTATTCCATTTGGCAAAAGAGCGTGTAAGAGATGTAAAAGTATTTTCCGTCCTTACTTTGAAGCCCTATGAATTCTATATGAAGCATGAAATGAAAGGGCATTTTGAACTTTGCAGTTGGTTTCATGCACCCGGTTCTCGTAAAGCAATAAAGGAAAAAACGGGAACTGTTACCTATGTACCGAATATGCTTCATAATGCAGCATCCGACAGGATTAAAGTGCGTCGTCCGCATATGTTTGTGGGTACTTGTACACCTCCTGACGAGAAAGGGTTTGTTTCACTTTCACTCGGAATAACGTATGAGAAAGATATCTTGGAGGCTGCAGAAGTTGTCGTATTGGAAGTGAACGACAAACTGCCAAGAACATTCGGTGATACCCAGGTGCATGTTTCGCAAGTGGACTATTTTGTGGAATATTCTCAAAATCCTCCTGCAATACCTGAACCTCAACCGGATGAAGAAGCAATGAAAATAGGAAAACATATTGCCGATTTGATTGAAGACGGTTCTACTATTCAATTAGGAATTGGTGAAATACCAAATGCCGCCGCATTGATGCTGAGAGACAAGAAGGACCTGGGTGTTCATACGGAAATGATGGTGGATAGCATGATGGAACTCTATGATATGGGTGTTATCACCAATCAGAAAAAGAGCATACACAAAGGAAAATTTATCTGCACCTTTGCTATGGGAAGTGAGAAACTTTATCAGTGGTTGGATAATAATCCTGCAGTGGAATTCCTACGTGGCTCCTATGTGACCAATCCGGCTGTGGTTTGTCAAAACTCGAAAATGGTTTCCATAAATACCTGCCTGATGATAGATTTTACCGGTCAGGTAGCAAGTGAAGGCATCGGCACAAAGCAGTATTCAGGAACCGGAGGACAGAGTGATACCGCTGTCGGAGCTATCGAGGGCTTGGATGGCAAAGGAAAATCCATTATTGCCTGCCGTTCAACTGCCAAAGGCGGAGCAGTTTCTACAATTGTCCCTGTACTGCCTGCAGGTACGGGCGTTACGCTTCATCGCAGCAATACAGACTATATCGTAACTGAGTACGGAAGTGTTAGACTGACCGGTCGAACTGTTCGTGAACGTACCGAATTGCTGATTTCCATTGCTCATCCCGATTTCAGAGAAGAGTTGAGAAAACAAGCGGAAGAGATTGGGTATTTGTAATGTTTGGTATAAATAATTATTAAATCGCAAACCTATGATGTTACCAATAAAAATAGTTGCTACCGGGCTATATGCACCGGGTGAGCCGATAGGAAATGAAGAGTTGAAAAAGTTGGCGGGCATTGAGTTTAATCATGAAAAAACTGAAGAAAAAATCGGAATCAAACAGCGCCATATTGCTCATTTCAGAAATCTGAATGAAACTACGGCAGATTTTGTAACCAAATCAGCCGAAGATGCTTTGAAAAATGCCGGTTTATCAGCCGATGATATCGGTCTGTTTATCGTGGCAACAGACACTCCTGAATATATCACTCCGGCAACAGCCATTGTTCAGCAGGGGAGACTGCAGAAAGGTGAAAAATGGAGTATGTCTTTTGATATTTCAGCATCATGTGCGAGCTTTACAATGGCATTTGATACCTCTTCGCGGATTCTTGCAAACAATCCAAAGATCAAATATGCATTAATAACCGGAGTCTATAATATGCCGGCATTTATCCGTCCGGGTGATAAGTTCTCATATCCGATTTTTGCCGATGGGGCAGCCTCTTTTATTCTCACAAAAGACGACACCGGACAATCAGCCTATATCGGTAATCAGATGTTAACCGACGGAACTCAGTTTGACTTTATCGGCATCTATGCAGGAGGATCCAAAATGCCGGTAACCAAAGAAGTTCTGGAAGAAGAGAAAAATGGTCTTCTCAGTCTAAAACCAATGCCTGGTGATCGAAATGTACGACTTTGGCCGATGGTATTGGAAAAACTCCTTGCCGAATACAATACTAAAGCCGAAGAGATTGACCATTATATTTTTACACAGATCAATCGCTCGGTGATTATAAGAGTAATGGAAGCAATCAATCAGCCTGTAGAAAAAGCCATGATGATAATGGATAGATATGGTTATACCGGCTCCGGTTGTGTACCTATGGCAATGCACGAAGGAATTAAATCGGGTAAAATCAAACGTGGAGATAAAGTGCTTTTCATGGCATCAGGTGCAGGTTTGTCTGTAGGAAGCAACTTGTTAGTGTATTAAGAGTTGATTGAGTATTGTAAATAGTTAATAATAAATAATATGATATGGTAAACGTAGGAATAGTTGGAACCGGAATTTATATGCCGGAAACGAAAATGACTGCTAAACAGATTTCAGAAGCCACAAAAGGCGTATGGAGTGAAGCAGCGGTAATAGAAAAATTGGGAATTGTGGAAAAAACGATTCCCGGTCCCGATGATGGCACACAAGAAATGGGTGTGCGTGCTGCGTTGGATTGCTTGAAAAATACCGGCGTAGATCCAATGGAGATAGATCTCATCCTCTGTATTGGTGAAGAGTGGAAGGAATATCCACTTACAACATCGGGAATTTATATTCAGGAGAAAATAGGAGCCAATAATGCCTGGTCAATTGACATTCAGCAACGTTGCGGAACAACGGTGGCAGCCATGAAAATAGCCAAAGATATGATGATAGCCGACGAAGAACTGGAAACAATTATGATTGTGGGTGGTTATAGAAATGGTGATTTCATTGATTTTGAAGACAGTGCTGTTTCTTTTATGTTTAATCTGGGTGCCGGAGCCGGAGCTATGATTTTGAAACGAAACTACGGCAAAAATTTAGTTTTAGGAACGCACATCATCACAGATGGAACCATGGCTCGTGATGCAGGCGTACTATATGGTGGCACAGAAAACCCGATTACAGCAGAAAATGCTCACCTGGCTTATAAGTCGCTGAAAGTTTTCAATGTAGAACACATGAAAGACCGATTAAATGAAGTTTCAATGAGTAATTGGTTTCATTGCATCGATAAAGCTTTCGAGAAATCTGGGATCCCAAAAAGCGAACTCGGGTTCCTGTGTTGTCTTCATTTTAAGCGCAGTATGTTTGGCTATATGCTGACTGAACTTGGATTGACCCCGGAGCAGAGCATTTATCTTGAACATTATGGACACATTGGTCAAATTGACCAAATTTTGCTACTCCACTTGGCACAGGAGCGAAATTTATTGAAACCAGGGACGGTAGTTTCCATGATAGCAGCCGGGATTGGATATGCTTGGGGCGCTAATGTGATCCGATGGGGATAAGGATCGTCAGACGTATGATTTTTGTTTTTAATCCATTGTGTATCATTACTATATGGTATAATAATAGGAAAACAATATAAAAGTAAACCTGTTTTTTTAATATGCTTTTTTATTATTTACTAATTATCTAAATTTGCATTTATAACGACTATTAATTATTAAATTTTTGAAATTATGAGAAAATTATTTTTTATTTTGGCCGCAGTAGCGACTCTATTCTACGCTTGTGAAAAAAGTGAAGTAGAAGATGCTTACAATCCGTCAGAAGACGGAATTGTAGGAAACTGGCTGTCAGCAGGTGCTGACGTAGCTCCATTGTTGTCAACATATTTTGCAGTGGACAGCATTACAGCTAACTTCAAAAACAATAACACTTATGCAGTAGTATCTTATTCCGGAGGTGTACCGACAAATTATGTAGGTACTTTTGTTCAGACAAAGTCCGGAACCGGAATTATCTGGACAATCAAATTGAACCAATCTACTCCATCAGCTGTAACCAGCGAAGGTATTTTTGAGATTACCAAAGTTGGAGAAGGTTACACCATGAAGTATGAAGTTGTTCAAACTGAGCCTGATATTGGAGCAACTCCTCCTACAGCAACTGCAGGTTTCGGAAGCAGTAACGGTGGTGCTTTGGGACAGATGAACATTCAGAAATTTGTAAAGAGGTAACACTGTGTTATTTATTTAAAGAGGTCAGGAGCAATTTTACCCTGACCTTTTTAAATTTCCAATGAGAAATAAGTTTTCATTATTTCCCGTTTTTAAATGATAAAATTTAATAAAATGAAGAAAATATTATTGCTTCTATTATCAGTTCTTATTTCTTTTTCTGCTTTGGCACAGTTGCCGACAAATCAATATTTTTCAAAAGAGATACCTGATAAAGCAAATAAAGAATTTCAGTTTCTGGCATTTTTCATCAATCAGGTGGTTACATCCAATGTCTATCCTGAGAATGACTTTCTAAAAGGTCAGACGGTAGGGCGGTTATTTGGGGCAAATACAACTACAACTTCCAATGAGCGGGTAAGCGCTTATGTGGAGCAACGCCTTATCCCGTTTTTCATCTATAAACCCAATCTTTTCAATGGGAAAGCAATATTGAGAGCGGCATTTGAAATCGACTGGACTTGGGGTGACGTGGCTTACGGTGTAGGAGGTAACTTCGGTGGAGGTTTTTCGGCCGACCAAGTCAACCTGCAAACCCAAAACCTGGAAATAGAGATCAATCCAACAAAAGGTCTTTATATTAACCTGGGTCTACAACGAATTTTTGATACTCCTTACAATCCTTATACTACATTATTTGACAAAATGACTATGACCGGCTATCGGTTAGCCTATTTTGGAACAGACGGTGTTGGAGTATCAGTTCGCAAAGATTGGGATTTCTCACGAATAAAGGCAGGTTATTATAAACTGTATGAAAACTACATTCACTTGAATGACGATGTAACGTTGATGGAGCTGAATGGTGAAAAAGATGTGAGTCGTGCCTGGAAAGTGGGAGGCTCAGTATACTATCTACGTGACCGTGGAAATGGTGCAGGCGGTGTTTCTATTCTCGGACAAGGTTTCAACAGCCTTTTGGCAAGCCATAACGGAACGTTTCGATTCAATTATGGTGCAACACCTTATCATGCTGACGTAGTGTGGTTGGGAACATTTTTCAGCAGAAATGCCGATACATGGCTCGACCCTTGGACTGTAACCGGATTCGTGAATGTAAACTTAGGTCAGGCAAATACATTGGAACCGTCAACTGAGAAGTATACCAAAGCGACAAGTATATTCGGATATGCAGCTAACGCACGTCTTTCGTATCGCTATGGACAAACTCCGAATGACAATATAGCATTGGATGTGCTTTATACATCGGGCGACGCTGATGCATTGCAAGATGGGAAGTACAGTGGTGTAATCACAGGAAATCAATGGGGAGCACCTGGCGCAATTTACGTTAGCTCAGGCTCTTATCTGCTGATGCCTCACGGCAATGTAGTAAACCGCTTTACACCTGCTGTAATGGATATTTCAAATATGGGATATGGATTGACTTATGCTAATTTAAGTGCATCAAAAGGCATTATTCCTAACAAATTAAATGCAAAAGTTGGTGTTTCTGCCGGATTGAGCAATGTTCAACCGTCCGGTGGAGGAGCATTCATAGGTGTAGAAGCGAATGGAAATATTCAGTATAATATAGGACCATACATGAGTCTGGAACTACATGGCGCCCACCTTTGGTTGGGTAATTTCTACGACAGTAAGCAAGCTGCTTACGGAAGTCCCGTTAATGGTGGAGTTGATGAGCGTCCGGTAAATCCTTGGACAGCATTTTTGGTTTTCAAATGGTTGATGTTCTAAAATAGGAAAAGGAGAAACAATATGAAAAATAAAATATTAAGTATAATAATTATGGCTATTGCTTTAGGAGCGTGCAGCACTCCTTACGCTACTCTCAAAGATATCAGTTCTTTTGAAGAGCTGGACTATAAATATCCGGTAAAAAAAGTTTATCTGCCTGAAAATGAATTTACTATTGCATATACTGATGAAGGAAAAGGCGATAATACTATTATTCTCATCCATGGTTTAGGTAGCTATCTTCGTGCTTGGGAGAAAAATATTGGTGAATTGAGCAAAACGTGCCGCGTAATAGCCATAGACCTTCCGGGGTACGGGAAATCAAGCAAGGAACCTCACAGCGGTATGATGACATTTTACGCGGGAATTGTGAATGAACTTGTTAAAGAACTGAAACTGGATAAGGTGGTTATCGGCGGTCACTCTATGGGAGGGCAAATCGCCATGACAACCTATCTGCAATATCCTCAAATTGTTAAAGGGCTAGTATTGGTGGCACCTGCCGGTTTTGAAGGTTTCACTAAGGGACAAAAACAATGGTTCCGAGACGTAATGACTTTAGATGGCGTAAGACTCACAACTGCGGAAGCTATTCAAACTAACCTGGCAACTAACTTTTACCGCGTACCGAAAGATGCTGACTTCATGATTTCCGAACGAATGCAAATGCGCTCGGCAGAGGATTTTATACCCTATTGTTACGCAGTGGTACAGTCCGTTAATGGAATGGTAGATGAACCTGTGATTGACTATCTACAAGATATCAAAGTGCCCACGCTGATCTTTTTCGGAGAAAAAGATAACCTTATACCGAACCGTTATTTGAATCCGGGACGCACAGTAGATATTGCCAACTATGGAGCATCCAAAATTCCAAACAGCAAATTGATAATGATTCCCAAAACGGGACATTTTTTGATGTTTGAAAAACCTAAGGTATTTAACAAAGAGACTATCGATTTCATAAAGGATTTGAAATAGCAGGATGGTTAATAATTAATATTGATAAAGCGTGTCAAAAATGACACGCTTTTTTTGTATCTTTAGAGTCTTGAAGCTCCAAGATTAATTCAAAATGCGTCCCAAACTTTCAATATTTACCGATTTTGCCAATACCCTTTTCCCGCATGAATTAGAGTATCTGATGGCCGTTCAGAATTTCTCCAAACCTCTGAATTTAAAGATATTGAAACAAATATACTCCAACAACACGTCAGGTGGAAAGCATTGGAAGCCTTTCGATGAGAGTATTGATAAACGCACATATTCCTACCTGAAAAATTGGATAACAGAAACCTTGCTTAAAATTGACGTCGATTATTTTTTCGATTGGCTGATTGAGACCGAGAAAAAAATCCTGACTGACGTGATTGTCCCTTCGGATGAAGCTGTGATTTTGTGCAACATGAATAAAATGCACCCCACTAACTATAATTACATCCGATTCTATGAACTTTTACAGTACTACCGCGATTATTTAATGGTACGGAACCGTACTAAATACAATAAGGTGGTAACAGATTTTCTTGAAGTTCATCATGAACAATATTACAAACTGAAAAATCTGAATATTAAGCTCGATAATGTTACGGCAAGAATCGTAAAGAGAATAGAGTTCCATCCGGAAGAGAAAGAAAATGTCGAAAATTTTCTTTCGGAAATATTTTTTGATGAAACGTTGGATGGATATACGAGATACCGAGCAGTAGTAAGGCTCACCATACATTACTATAACAATAGGGAATTTGACAAGCAAGCTGTTGTATATCAGCATCTAGACGATTATTTTAAAACGCCTGTATTCTACTCTAAACGTATTCTGTCAAACTATTACGCTAATCGTACGATGATGCATTCCAAACTTAATGAACTGGAAGAAGCGGAAAAATACGGTTATCTTTCCATTCAGAATAAGAACAGTGATTACCTCTTTTACCTCATAAATTTGTGTGGGGTTCTTTTGAAACAGGGAAAAAACAGTGAAGCTTTGGAGTTAATGCGCAACTCCATTCCTGAATTGAAAAACACAAATAATATTTATTATAAAATTGGTTTTGCATCATTTTACATACGCACCTTGATTGCCAATGAACAAATTGAAAAAGCAATAGACTATGCTTCTCAATATTTTGCAACTTACAGAAAAGAGATTTTTGATCATCGCTGGCATCTATACTGTGCCACTTACCTTTTCGCACTGATTAATGCCGAAAAATATGGCAGAGTAGTCTCGATCTGTAAACGCTATAATCTCCTGCTAAAAGAAAAACAGCGTGTTGACCGACCTGACTATTTACCTATTATCGAAAACTATTACTATCTATCTGAGTATATGGAGGGAAAAATAGATCAGGATAAATTAATTTCATCCATTGTTAAATCTGTAAAACCACTGATGAATAACGGCTACCGTTCACGGAGAATGCTGAACATGATCGATCAGTTAGGAAAATTTCTATACGATGAAATGAAGAAGGTGAAAAGTAAGTTAACAGAATAATTGTTTATCTGTCGAATGAGCCTCCCATGATATCCAGCAATTCAGCTGTAATTGCCTGTTGACGGAGTTTGTTGTATTCTAAGGTAAGTTCATCAACCAATTCATCTGCGTTATCGGTAGCTATTTGCATTGCGGTCATTCTTGCAACATGCTCCGAAACCAACGAATCTATATGTGCAATGAGAAATTGCAGCTGTATCAATAACGGAGTCAATTCCTTTAAGATAGATTCACCGTCAGGCTCGATAATATACTTTTCCAGCAGTTCCTCCTCTTCCGGTTCTGTTCTTTCCACCTGAAATGGAAGTAGAGTTTGTCGAGTCATCACCTGCGTACCCTTACTTATAAAATGATGATGAATGAGCTCAACTTTATCGATCTCTTTTTGTAAAAACTTATCCATCAGCTCCTCGCAAATGGGATTATTATTCTCAAAAGAGGGCTTGTCTGCAATAGAGTGATATTTTCCTTGATAATGAACGCCACCTTTCTTTAAAATTTCTCTTACCCCCTTATCTCCAAATGAATAGAGTAAAATATTGGATTCTCCCAGCGATTTGTAACTTTCTACCGCTTGCAGCAACTCTGCCGAAACAAGATGATTGAAACGCCCTGCCAATCCCGAATTCGATGAGAAAACAACAAGAGCCACACGCTCTACCGGTCGCTCCTCCATTAAAGGGGATTGAAATTTTTGTATTCGCGCCAAAAGAAGATTATAAATTCTAAGCAACCCCTCCAGATAAGGTTCCAGATTGTCGAGCATACGTTGAGTTTTCCTCAACTTTGCCGAAGCAACCAGCATCATTGCCGATGTAATCTTTTGGGTAGATTTAACGGTTTGAAGTCTGGATTTTATATCTTTTAATTGCGCCATTAAAAATTAGGATTTTACCATGTTTACCGTTTCTGCTGCGACTTTTTCCAGGGTAGCAGTTATTTCATCGTTAATCTCTCCCTTTTCCAACGGTTCCAGAACATCTTCTCTATATCTGGACTCCAGGCTGTTCAAAAACTCTTTTTCAAAGAGTTGCACCTGATCAGTAGAGATATCTTTCAATAAACCATTTACACCACAATACAAAACTGCTATTTGATGTCCAACCGGCATAGGAGAGTTAACTCTTTGGACAAGCAATTGCTCATTTTTCTGTCCTTTGTCAATGGCCATCATGGTTACCGGATCCAAGTCACCGCCAAATTTCGTAAATGCCGCCAATTCATTATATTGCGCCTGGTCAATTTTCAGTGATCCGGCCACTTTTTTCATAGCTTTAATTTGAGCATTTCCACCTACACGAGAAACTGAAATACCCACGTTGATAGCTGGACGAATACCTCTGTTGAACAGATCGGTTTCCAGGAAAATCTGTCCGTCTGTAATAGAGATAACGTTTGTGGGAATATAGGCCGCAACGTCTCCTGCCTGCGTTTCCACAATAGGCAGAGCTGTAAGAGAACCGCCGCCTTTTACTTTCCCTTTCAACCCTGCCGGCAAATCATTCATATTGACTGCCACCTCATTTTGTGAAATAATATTCGCAGCTCTTTCCAACAGACGTGAATGCAAATAGAAAATATCGCCCGGGTAAGCTTCACGTCCCGATGGACGACGCAAAATGAGCGAAATCTCACGATAAGCTACTGCCTGTTTGGACAAGTCATCGTACACCACCAGAGCGTGACGTCCCGTATCGCGGAAATACTCGCCGATAGCCGCTCCCGCAAAGGGTGCAATATATCGCAATGCAGCCGAATCGGAACCCGCTGCCAAAACGATAACGGTGTAATCCATAGCGCCATGTTCGGTAAGTGTTTTCAAAATAGAAGCTACTGATGAACCTTTTTGTCCAACCGCAACATAAACACAGTAAACAGGATTACCCTCTTCATAACATTTACGTTGATTGAGGATAGTGTCAATTGCGATACTTGTTTTACCCGTTTGCCTGTCGCCGATAATCAACTCTCGCTGTCCATGCCCAATAGGAATCATTGCATCAATAGCTTTCAAACCCGTCTGTAAGGGTTTGCTTACAGGCTGGCGAAAAACCACACCCGGTGCTTTCCGCTCCAAAGGCATCTCCACAAGGTCACCTTTTATTGCACCTTTTCCGTCGAGCGGTGTTCCGATAGGCGAAATAACACGTCCGAGCATAGACTCTCCTACGAAAAGTGATGCCACTCGCTTTGTACGCTTTGCCACGCTGCCTTCTTTCACATCACTCGAAGAGCCTAACAGGATGGCACCAACATTATCTTCTTCCAGGTTCATCACGATGGCTTGCATACCGTTTTCAAACTCCAGCAGTTCGCTTGACTCGGCATTGCGCAACCCAAAAATACGGGCTACACCATCGCTCACGCTCATTACAATACCCGTTTCATCGTATTGTACATCCGTGTCTATTCCTTTTAGTTGCATACGCAACACTTCGGAAATTTCACCTATTTTTATTTTATTTTCGCTCATATTTTTTTATTTCCTCTCAGTAATGATTAAAATCAATTACAAGTTTTTCAATTCACTTCTTATGCGATTCAATTTACCCGAAACACTGGCATCCAACCTCTGATCATCCAAATAGAGGAGAAACCCACCGATAATATCGGGATCTACTTCAGTCTCAATCTCTAACTCCTTATCGATGATACTCTCTATTCGTTTGATAAAACGCTCTTTTGTTTTCTCATCTATGGATACAGCTGTAACCAGTTTTCCGTGCTGTATATTAAAACGCTCACGATACAGGTCAACATAGCGCAACGCAATGTTATGAAGAAGCCCATGCCTCTCATTTTTCATAACAAGTTCAAGCATTTCACCTAAAGAAGAGGGCACACTTCCGCCGCAAGCAGTAATAAAGATCTTCTTTTTCTCACTCTTGGTAACAGAATTCGTATGTAATGCATTTCTCAATTCAAGCACATTACCATACACTTTTAAAAAGAACCTCAATGCGGAATAGACCTCCTTCTGTTGATTTAACTCAACGGAATACTTCAAAAGAGCAGTAGCGTAGCGCGTAGAAATTAAACCTGTATTCATAAATTATTCGGAAGAGATTTCGATTTCGTCCAACAATCTGTCGATCATTTTCATTTGTTCCTTATCGGTACTTAACTCCTCCCGCAAAATCTTCTCAGTTAAGTCGATAGAGAGTTTAGCAACCTCTTCGCGAATACTTTGAAGGGCAATTTCTTTTTCCGATTGAATTTGTTTACGTGCAACGCCGATTATTTTTTCAGATTCCAAACCGGCTCTTTCACGCGCATCTTCGAGCATCTGTTCTTGTATCTTAGATGTCTCTTTTAGCATCTCGGTTTGCTGTTTTCGGGTTTCAGCCAATAAGGACTCGCCTATTTCTTTCACGTGGTCCAACTCTTCCCTGGCTTTTTTGGCAGCCACAAGAGATTCATCCACATAGTTTTTTCGCTTTTCCACCGCTTTAAGAATTGGCGGAAAAGCAAACTTTATCAGTATAAACAGAGTTATACCGAAAGCAATAGACATCCAAAAAACCAAACCCGGCTCGGGCGTCAGTAAGGACATATTCTATTGATCTTTAAAGAATAAAACCACAAACAACTATTGCAAACAGCGCCACTCCCTCAATAAGGGCCGCCACAATAATCATAGATGTTCTAACATCCGAAGCAGATTGAGGTTGTCTTGCGATAGCTTCCATCGCAGATTTTCCGATCAAACTGATACCGAAAGCCGCACCCAGGACAGTTGCCATAATTCCCGCAGCAGGGGCCCAAGCTGCGGAAACAGCACCTGCTTGTAACAAAACAGAAAATAGTAAGTTCATAATCAATCTTTTTTAGTGTAATAAATTTTTAATATAATGTTATTTAAATTCTTGCCATTCCGATAAATACCGACGAGAGCAGTGTAAAAATAAAGGCTTGAATAAAGGCCACTAACAACTCCAAAAATAGGATAAACACTGAGAAAAACACCGATACCGCTGTCATTGAAGAACTTATAGCTGAGCCCATACCCGCCGTAATAAAAACAATCGAAACCAACCCCAATACAATCGCGTGACCGCCCATTATATTTGCAAACAGACGAATCATCAAGGCAAAAGGCTTGGTAAGCAATCCCACAATCTCAATAATAGGCATAATGGGAAAAGGCACTTTAAGCCAAATAGGCACATCGGGCCAAAAAATATCTTTGTAGTAATGTTTGGTTCCGGTCAGATTGATAGCTAAAAATGTTCCTATAGCCAAAACCATCGTTACAGCGATATTACCGGTTACGTTGGCACCACCCGGAAAAAAGGGAACCAGTCCCAGCACATTATTGAAGAAGATGAAGAAGAAAACCGTCAGCAAAAATGGCGCATATCGCTTATAATCCGCACCCACCGAAGGTTTTATTACATTATCGTGTATCAGCATTATAAACATCTCCATCATTCCTACGAAACCTTTATTCCCTTTCATTGGGTCCCGTTTAATGACGCGCGATATACCTAAAAAGGTAATAATAAGCACAAGCGAAGAGAGAATCAGTGAGGCTGCATTTTTTGTAAGCGACAAATCCAGCGGACGGACTTCTCCCCCATCACTGCCCAGTTCCACAATTTTTCCTTGATATTTTCCCTCTTCAGCTATCTTAAAGCCTTTATAAGTCTGCTTACCTTGTTCAAATTTGGATGAAAGAAAGAGATGCAATCCCGATGTTTTGCTATACAGGATTACCGGAAGAGGAATGGTAACATGCCAATCTTCTGAACTTATCAAACTCCATTCATATGAATCTGCCAGGTGGTGCAGAATCAACCCCTTTACATCGAACTTTTCCTCCCGGGCAACACTAACGCTATCCGTCTGAGCATTCGCTCCCATCGAAAATAGAAGAACGATGAGAAAAATAATCGGCTTATATGTTACATATAGTTTCTTCATCTATATCCAACTCAATTAAGCGGCTCATTTTGACTTTTCATAGACCTTATATGCTTTTCCATCCAAAGGAAAAGAAATGTTTCCCAAATCAGGTAAAGAATATAAAACACCAGGAAAACAATCGCAAAAGGACGAAAACCGGGTTTATCAAGCAACCAACAGGCTATGAGGATAGCAAGCGAGATCAACATTTTTATCCCACGCATCTGCATATACATATTTGTCGTCTTCGAAGGCTTGCTGATCGAAATTTTCCTAAATCTCAAAAAGAGTGCAACACCCATAAGGTAAAAAAAGAGTGGTATAGCAAAGTACCATCGTACCTCTACGGCCGGGAAAAGAAATTTCAACAATATCCATCCGCCTACTCCCAAAACAAGAAGCAGCAGCGTGTGAATAATCCAAAATTTATTTACCAACTTTCTCATATATTAGCTATTTGGCTATTGGCTGACTGTTGCCGTTGCCGTCTATAAATACACTTATCGTGTTCTCTTTTACCTCTACAAAACCACCCTCTATCTCTATTGTTTTAACATTTCCACCGGAAACTAAAATAATAGTGCCTTTGGCAAGTGATGAAACCAGCGGCGCATGATTCTTAAGCACCTGAAACGAACAAAATGTTCCCGGCAAGGTTACGGAAGTAACTTCATCGGAAAAAAGAGTTGATTCATGGGTGCGAATGACCAGTTTCATCACATTACTTTGCTTGTTTCAACAATTTATCACCTTTTTCAATCGCCTCTTCAATGGTTCCCACATTCATAAATGAAGCTTCGGGATAACCATCCAACTCGCCGTCGAGTATCATCTTAAATCCTTTTATCGTATCCTTTACGGAGACCATTACACCGGGCTGCCCCGTATATTGTTCCGCCATATGGAAAGGTTGAGAAAGGAAACGTTGAACTTTACGTGCCCTGTTTACCGTGAGTCTGTCCTCATCGGAAAGCTCATCCATTCCCAGAATGGAAATAATGTCTTGTAGCTCCTTGTAACGCTGAAGAATCTGTTTTACACGCATGGCGGTATCATAATGATCCTCTCCCACAATATTCGGATTCAAAATACGGGAAGAGGACTCCAACGGATCCACCGCGGGATAAATTCCCAAAGAAGCAATTTTCCTGCTCAAAACAGTGGTCGCATCGAGGTAACTGAAAGTAGTAGCCGGTGCAGGGTCGGTAAGGTCGTCAGCCGGAACATAAACTGCCTGTACCGACGTAATCGAACCGTATTTAGTGGAAGTAATGCGCTCTTGCAAATTACCCATCTCAGAGGCTAATGTAGGCTGGTAACCAACCGCAGAAGGCATACGACCCAACAGAGCGGAAACTTCGGAGCCTGCCTGCACAAATCGGAATATGTTATCAATGAAAAGCAGTATATCACTCCCTTCTCCGCCACTATCTCTAAAAGCCTCTGCTACGGCAAGTCCGGTATGCGCCACCGAAGCACGCGCTCCGGGCGGTTCATTCATCTGTCCGAATACAAGTGTGGTTTGCGATTTCACCAACTCATCATAATCCACCACACTCAAATCCCAATGCCCCTCTTCCATACTTTTATTGAACTCCTCACCATATCTGATAACACCCGACTCAATCATCTCTCGCAGCAGATCATTTCCTTCACGCGTACGCTCGCCCACTCCGGCAAAGACCGAATAGCCTTTGTGCCCTTTGGCTATATTGTTGATGAGTTCCATGATAATAACGGTTTTGCCCACACCTGCACCTCCGAAAAGTCCGATTTTTCCGCCTTTCAGATAGGGTTGAAGCAAATCTATCACCTTTATTCCGGTTGTAAGCATCTCTTCAGATGTAACCAGATCATCAAACTTAGGTGCTTCACGGTGAATAGGGTACTGGGTTTCACGACTTAAAGGTTTAAGTCCGTCAATAGGACGGCCAGTCACATTTAGCAGACGACCTTTAACCTGATCGCCCACCGGAACACTAAGTGAAGAGCCCAGGGCTTTCACAGGAAGTCCCCTGCGCAACCCGTCCGTACTATCCATTGCAACTGTTCGAACGGTATTTTCTCCGATATGCTGATGCACTTCCAGATAAATATCGTGACCGTTACGACTAACATAGATTGCATCGTTGATAGCCGGTAGTTTCACTTCGCCCGATTTTGGTATTTCAAACTGAACATCCACCACGGGACCTATAATTTGGGATATTTTGCCGCTTAATTCCGACATAACTTATAGAAAACTTAGAATTTCAATTAATAATTGATTGCTTATTTGAACAATCTGCGAAGTTACTTTAAATTAATGTTTAAATGAAATATTTTTAATGATAATTCTCAGTAAAAATCTCTACCCGGATTACGGAGTTGAAGAGAGGTAGGTGGTTTGCTCTGATTATTTGGAGAAATGAGCTAATGTTCTGGAATTTAGAGAAATTTTTACTGATTTTTTATGAACTGGAATGGGGGATTTTTGTATATTTGTTACAAGGATCTAAACGACAAAAAAATGAGTACTTTTTCAGAGATTTGTATTTACGAGGTAAAACCTGAGAGGGTTGATGAATTCGAACAATTGATCGAAGAGGTTGCAGAACATCATAAATCCTTTGCAGGTGTGATTGATGTAAAATATATCAAAAGGACACATCGACAAAAGGACTTCAATTCGGTAAAAAATGGAGAACCCGCAATCCGGCTGTCAAGAAAACCGCAAAGCGTGACTTATATTTTATACTGGGAGCTTGAAAACGAATTAATCCACGCCGAAGCCACAAAATCCGGCTTGGAAAAATTCTACAAACGATTCAACCGTTGTTTAACCACAATGCCGAAAATAATCCTTGGAGAGAGGGTAAAATAGAGTACGCACTAAACAGGTTATTCAGTCCCCCTCCTCCAGCTGAAATATCTCCTCGACGGGTTTCTCGAAGTATCGGGCTATTTTTAGAGAGAGTATCGTAGAGGGCACATATTTTCCCAATTCTATGGCATTTATAGTTTGACGGCTTACCCCAATCTCGTCTGCCAACTGCTGCTGCGAGATCTTCACTATCGCTCTTTCTACTCTTATGTTATTCTTCATTTTTCAACCCCCTTTTTGAAATAAACAGCCTCGTTCTGAATATAACAACATAGAGCATAAACATTGTAACAGGATTTATTGACCTTAAATATATCCAAATTTTCGGGTCCATTGGCAAAAAACGAAATGCGTGATTAATTGCATAAAAGATCCATACTATCATAAATATTGAAAACGAAATATAGGCAGTAATTACGATAGAGGTAAATCTAATGTTTTGTATTAACTCGTCCTCGATTTTTTCTTTTGCAAAAGCTACGAAAAGTGCTGAAAAAATTAGAAGAAGATAAAAAATCATGGTTCCGTAACGACTATAATTCTGATCAAATAACTCTAATTTATTAAAAACATAGAGGCTAACGCCCAAAAAAATGAATGAGAAAATGAAAAGGCCCCAACCGATTTTCTGAAAATAGTGAGGCAATAAAAAGTTATTTTTCTTCATATTTATAGAATTTTGTCCCCACAAATGTAAAACAAAGTTTTCATATTATCAAATAAACTTTACATTTATTCAAATAAAGTTTACAAATATTACATAAAACCTCGTACTAATACCCTCTCCCATCGAATTCTGAGCTAAAAAAGCGAAAAAAATGGTAGATAAAGGCACATAATTATTACCTTCGTAACTTCGAGTAATTAAAACCCATTAAAAATGAAGACGAATATCATTCTTTGCCTTTTGGCTCTATTATTCAGCGCACAGGCATTTGGACAGATAAATAATAGAAAATTTGACGTAAGGGCCGGCGCAGGTGTTTCATTATTGGGAACCGGAGATATGATTACATTTAATTTTGAAAACGAGTTGAACATAAAACTTAACAAATATTTCTCTACTTCGGTGTCATTAAATTTAGGACGCAGTAATCGTGGAGTCTTCGAGACAGCCTCTTTTACTCAAGGAAATTTGAATGTTTATTTGTCGCCATTTAAGAACACAGGACGATTTGACTTTAGATTAGGTCCCGGTTTTACATATTACAATATTTCGGATGCTTACATATCATCACAAGTTTGGAAGAATGGAGTCCTGATCGATACTAATTATAAGTTCGATAACCGAAATTCCTACGGTTATAATTTGATCATCGAAGGCACATTTTTAATTACGGAGAGATTTCTACTTGGAGTAAAATTATTTACCCAGCCCTATCATAATGGAGATATTAACTCAGGGGCATTGTTAAAAGTAGGGGTATTACTATAGCAAATAGCACAGACCACATACAACCGCGAATTACTCTTGCCATTTTTGACAATTTTTATTACATTTGTCAATGTTTATTTATAACAATAAACAAAAGAAGTGGAGACCGGAGACCACATAAAAAACGGGGCGGAACTGAAAAGCCAAACGAGTAAGAGTACTAAAACTTATAGAAATTATGAAGTGGTTTGTAAAATGTATGAAACAATATGCTGTCTTTAGCGGAAGAGCAAGAAGAACGGAATTTTGGATGTTCGCATTATTCAATTTTATTTTTGCTATGATTGCATCAATCATTGATACCGCTATAGGATCAAAATTGGGTATTCTTCAATTTGGAATTTTTTATCTTATCTATTCTCTCGCTGTTTTGATCCCGGGATTAGCTGTCAGTGTAAGACGTCTTCACGATATCGGGAAAAGCGGTTGGATGGTTTTGATTAATTTAATTCCTCTAATCGGCTTAATTTGGTTTATAGTTTTAACGGTCAAAGACAGCCAACCGGGAGAGAATCAATACGGTCCAAATCCCAAAGAAGTGACAGCTTAAAACAAAGAAAATCAGCACATAACATTAGCTATATAAAAGACTAGGGCGACTAGAAAAAGATAGTCGCCCTTTTTTTTGTTTCTTGTTTTAGTGGAAACTCAGAATTTGATTTTTACAATACAATCAGGCGTACCTTCAAGCATCGCCTCCGGTATTGTAACAAAAAGGCCTTCAGGACAGCGACGGAAATGAATTGAGGTGCCGTCAGCGAGTGAAACAATGCTGCGAACCTTCGGGATTCCATCACAAGGGACGAAGATGCGAATGCCTCCATCAACTGCCACACCGCTTTTGCTTGAAGCGAGATCATTCGGAAATACGTGGAGATAAAGAACGGAAGGGTACCCCTCCTTAGTTACAGATTTACTGTGTGTAACCACTCCCCAAGGCTGTGGAGGAACTACAGTGGCACGTGTGTCGTAGATCGACTCACCATTTTTTGAGAGCCACTCCCCCATTATTGCCAGTCTCTCTAAAGCGGCAGCAGGGATGCGTCCATCGGGCTGAGGTCCGACATTGAGCAAAAGATTGGCATTTCTACCCGCAGTATAAGCCAAATAACGGATAAGTTCGGGAGCACTTGTGTAATTTTGATCCTTGATACGGTAGCCCCAAGAGTTATTCATAGTCTGGCAAGTCTCCAGAGGAAGATTATCACTTACTCCTCCCTGAGTTAATCCTATTTTGTTTTCACCCGGCACATCCCGCTCGAATATCTGAATATCCTCACCCTCAAAAGGATCAAGGTGATGATTATTTCCAATAAGACAATCGCTTTGAAGCGACTTAATCAGCGGATAGAGAGTGTCGTAACGCCAATCGAACTCTACCGGGTCTTCTTCGTGATCCCAGTGGCCGTCAAGCCAGATACAGCCAATCTTACCATATTGGGTCAGCAATTCCGTCAACTGGGCGTACATAAAGTTGAAATAGTTATCTATGGGCTGCTGAGGGCCTCTGCCACATTCCCGTCCTGTACGACCGCGCGGATAATCCTCCCTGCGCCAGTCCAAAGTGGAATAGTAGAAGTGGAGCTGAATGCCCTGTTTTTCGCATTCCTGCGCCAATTCTTTAAGCACATCGCGCCCGAAAGGGGTTGCATCCACGATATTGTAATCCGATTGAGCGGTATTCCACATCGAGAAACCGTCGTGATGGCGCGAAGTGATACATATATAGCGTGCTCCTGCCTCTTTGATTGCAGATACCCACTGCTTCGCATCAAAATGTATAGGATAGAAAGCACCGGCCAATTTTTCATATTCCTGCCAGTGAAGATCCTGATTTTGCATTACCCATTCGCCCTGTCCCAGCATACTGTAAATACCCCAGTGGATAAATACACCGAATCTCATATCCGAGAAATGCTCCTGAGCCGGAGTCAGAGCCGTTTCTTTCTGAATGTCAGATTGTGCAAAAGTGCTCCCCACAAAGAGAAGCAAAGCCGATAGAATTGATAAAAGTCTCATAATTCACCTGTTTTAACACGTGAATATAACACTTTTTTAGAGTTTAATGAAAAATTAAATGAAGCCTAAATCAGCTAAAAGCGCATCGCAACCTTCGTTCACATCATCCCAGGTTGTCTGAAAATCACCGGTATACCAGGGGTCGGCTATATTGCGAGAATGCTTCGTATAGTCCAGCAAAAGTCGAATTTTCCCTTCGGGATCACCACCGAATGCGAGATGCATATCACGAATGTTTGAAGTGTCCATCCCGATTATCAGATCATAATAAGCATAATCTTCCGGGACAATCTGGCGGGAATATTTTCCCTGAGAGCCAATACCGTAGCGTTTTAGCATCTCTCTTGCAGGTGGATAGACGGGATTACCGCGCTCTTCATCGCTTGTACCGGCAGATGCCAGTTCAAACCTATCTGACACACCAAACTCAGCAACCTTATGTTTCATAATAAATTCCGCCATCGGACTGCGGCAAATATTGCCGAGACAAACAAACAATATTTTGTACTCTTTCTTATCCATGTTTTAATTATTTTACACGCCAGGGAGAATCACCATAAAGCAGATATTTCTTCACTTTTCGAAGCCATTTTTGCTCCTCGGTCTTAATATGTTCACTGGTCAACTCCCAATCAATTTCGCCGGTAATATAACTAAAAAGCATGTTATCCTGAAGTAACGGCTCAAGTCCGTTATATCTGAAGTCTTCAGGAAACTGCTCACGGACAAAGCGTATTAAACGAAGAGCATGGTTCAGTGCATGATAGGTATGTCCGGGTATAAACATCAGATGAAATCCAAAACAAACTTCATCTTTCCAGATACCATATGCCGGTTCAAATCTACACCATCTTACGTAGAGACTATCATCGAAGAGCGGATTGGCCGGATCATTCCAATTTCTGAATCCATTTTTACGGTTGAAGTCATAAAGCGGCTCCATAAAAGGTGCGCCGAACTGTTCAAACGGACGCGTAGTACCATGACCGTAACTGACATTGGTTCCCATCCAGAGGCACTGTCCGCTATAGAAATGAGATGTAAAGAGTCCGGCAAAATCGGAAAAAGGAGGAATACTCCATGGCATCAGATCTTTATTGACCTTTTCCGCCTCCGCCGAAATTATATGAAGATGGAATTTTGCGTTAAGCTCATAATAAAAGAAGTTGGCAATCTCTCCGAAGGTAAGCCCATGCCTATGCGGAAGACCCATCACCCCCATCGTTCCTTCCACCTGACGACCGGAAGAATTGATCCCATCCATAACATAAACCGAGATATCGCTGCCGGAGTGATGCAGGTCGTAGAAGAGTTTGAGTAAAGTGCGGGTAGCCGTACAATATCTTGAACCAACATCCTGTAGTTCTATAATCAATGCATCAATATCCTTGAGATATTCCAATGGAATAGAATCACCGATTTCCACCAATTCAACACCCGGACAGCATTCACCATACAACGAATGTTCCGGCATGAAAAGTCGCACCAGATTCCTTTCGCGAGCGATTGCTTCGAAATGATATTCTCCTTTGTCAGGGTGCCAGGCCACCTGATTGCAAAGCATTGCCAATCTGCCGTCCTTAAGTACAAGGTCGGGTTGCTCTAACAATGGTGTGGTCCTGAAAGAAAACATTTTATAGTGTGTAGTGGGTAGTTTGTAGTGGGTAGTTACTCGGAACTCAGAACTCAGAACTCAGAACTCAGAACTCAGAACTCTAATTACTTCCTGCGCAAGTGCTTCTGCAACTATTTCGGTTGGAGCCTCAGCATAGATTCGGATGATTGGCTCTGTATTGGATTTGCGCAGCACAAACCATTTCTTCTCTTCATCAAAGTCCACTCTAAGACCATCGATGCTGGTTATGCGCTCAGATGAATAATGCTCCTTTACTGCCTCAATGAGAGAATCGATCACTGCAGGATCGGAGATCTCTATCCTATTTTTAGATAAAAAATAATCGGGATAAGTGGCGCGCAGGGCAGATGCAGAGAGCTTTTTCTGAGCCATAAGACTTAGGAAGAGTGCTGCTCCTATTAAAGCGTCGCGGCCATAGTGGAAATCCGGAACAATAACACCACCGTTACCCTCTCCACCGATAACGGCATTAACCTTCTGCATCATAGTGGATGCATTAACCTCACCCACCGCACAGGAGTAATACTGACAGCCATAGGCTTCAGTCACATCCTTTAGAGCCCTCGAAGAGGAAATATTGGAAACGGTGGCACCCTTTCTATGCGACAGCACATAATCAGCGACAGCCACCAAAGTGTACTCTTCGCCAAACGCCTCCCCATTCTCAGAGATGAAAGCTAGGCGATCCACATCCGGATCCACAGCAACTCCGAGATCAGCTCCACCGGCTACAACCGCGGCAGAGAGATCAGTGAGATTTGATGGAATCGGCTCCGGATTGTGTGCGAAATAACCGGTTGGTTCACCGTTGATTGTGACACACTCCACTCCAAGCGCCTCGAAAAGCTTCGGCATCACTATACCTCCCACAGAATTGATAGCATCAAGCACTACCTTGAACCCTGCAGCTTTTATGGCTTTTAGATCCACAAGAGGATATGATAAAACTGCATCAATATGTGCCCGGGTGAAATCCTTGCACTCCATCCGGCCAATGGAATCCACATTCTTATAATCAAAATCGTTGGACTCGGCAATCTCCAGAAGGGTGGCCCCCTCTTCCGCCGTCAAAAATTCACCCTTCTCATTGAGAAGCTTGAGAGCGTTCCACTGTTTTGGATTGTGTGAGGCAGTGAGAATGATCCCACCGTCAGCATTCTCGAATATCACTGCCATCTCAGTCGTGGGAGTGGATGCCAGGCCTGCATTCACAACATCGATACCGCAAGCCATAAGCGTACCGCAGACGATGGAGTCAACCATCTTTCCGGAGATACGGGCATCCCTGCCTACAACCACTTTATAGCACTTTTGGGATGGGAATTTTCTCTGGAGCTGACGCGCATAAGCCGAGGTGAATTTAACGATGTCAATTGGGGTCAATGCATCACCCGGGGCACCTCCAATGGTTCCTCTGATGCCTGAAATGGATTTAATAAGAGTCATAAGATCAAAATAATTGTGTGTTTGGCTTAAAATATGCGGCAAAGTTACAAAAAGCGACAAAATATTTGGCCATTCCCCAAATTATTTCTACTTTTGCAGCCCGAAAAAGATTTTAACAATTAACACACCGATAAGATGAAAAAAGGTATACATCCCGAATCCTACCGTCTTGTAGCTTTCAAGGATATGTCAAATGACCATGTGTTCATCACACGCTCTTGCGTCAACACTAAGGAGACCCTTGAGGTTGACGGCGTTGAGTACCCTTTAGTAAAGGTCGAGATTTCAAACACTTCACACCCTTTCTATACCGGTAAGATGAAGCTTGTAGACACCGCAGGTCGCGTTGACAAGTTCTACAGCAGATACAAGAATAAGAAGAAATAAGCCGCAAGGCGTTTTGTTTATATTTGAGGGGTGGCTTTCATAGGTCACCTTTCTTTTTTAAACAAACAACAACAACAATCGTGAAAGAGCTCCTTACAAAATATGCACTTATGTACAACCGTCCCGAATACTTTGAGACGGATCCTGTGATTTTTCCTAAAAAATTCGCGCAATTGACCCAGTCGGGCAAAGCCTCCCTGCAGGATGTGGAAATCGCCGCTGTGATTGCTGCACATCTTGCCTGGGGCAGAAGAGATATGACTGTAAGGAATTGCAACAGGGCTTTCGAGGAGATGCAGTGGCAGCCATACCGCTATATTATGGAAAGGGAATGGCGTAATGAAAAAACATCACTCCACAGAACAATCAAATGGAGTGACTTCGCTGCCATTTGTTTTAGGCTTCGAGACTTCTATATGCAATACGACTCTCTCGAATTACTCACTCCCGACCTTTTCAGAACTGAAATATACGGTCAGAAAAGCGATCCGAAGGCAGCGAATAAAAAGATACACCTGCTAAGACGCTGGATGGTACGAGATGACGGCATAATTGACCTCGGATTGTGGAAAAACACCTCTCCTGCCGACCTTATCATACCACTTGATGTCCATGTCCACCGCACGGCTGCAATGCTCGGTATCACATCACGTAAAAGCACCGATTTATCAACAGCGTTGGAGATCACCTCATTTCTAAAGGAAATATTCCCCACAGACCCCTGTAAAGGAGATTTTGCACTTTTCGGCTATGGCATTACACATAAAAAGGGAGAGAATGAAGGAATTTGTTGTTGAAAAAAAGGCACATTAAATTTGTCTATTACATATTTATTTTATTACTTTTGCTTTCGATTGAGGTGAGGATATGCCTAGACTTTATATAATAGCAGGCTGCAACGGAGCAGGGAAAACCACCGCATCCTACACGATATTGCCCGACATGCTCAATTGTGATGAGTTTGTCAATTCGGATGAGATTGCAAAGCGTTTGTCCCCCAATAAACCGGAAGAGTCTGCCGTAAGGGCTAGCAGGTTGATGATGGAGAGGATTGAAGAGTTGATTGAGAAAGGAGCAACCTTCGGAGTTGAAACCACTCTGGCTACCAGAACACTTGTAAGGGTAATAGCCGAAGCACAGCAAAAGGGCTACATAGTGACTTTGGTCTTTTTTTGGCTCAAAATGCCCGAACTGGCTGTTGAGCGGGTGAAACTCAGGGTTGAAGCAGGAGGACACTATGTCCCCGAAGCCACCATCCGCAGACGTTATGATGTTGGCATCAGAAACCTTTTCAATCTCTATATTCCGGTATGCGATTACTGGATAATGATAGATAACTCCAACAACCCGAGCACTATTATCGCCGAAGGTGGAACGAATGTTGTGACTAAAATACATAATAAAACCTTATATAACCTACTAATCAATTATGAGCGAACTAGAGACGAGAGAACTTAGAGAAACTATTCTTCAAGGTTTGAACATCACTTTTGAGAGGCTCGTACAAGAAAAAAAACAAGACAATTCCGAATTGGCGTTTGCACGTAAAGGACAGATTGTCAGAGTAAAAGCCGATGAGATTTGTTAAACTTGTAAGACTCTGCCAGCAAAATGAGAGATTATTAATCCTAAACACTACTGCAGCAATGCAGTAGTTTTTTTATTGATGAACCATTTTTTCGAATTGTTTAAAATAACCAAGGAACAGTTGATCCTTCTCATGGAGGAGGCTCTCGCTTCCGGAGGTGACTATGCTGACATTTTTTGTGAATACAGTACGCAGGAAGTACTAACGCTACGTGACGGTGAGGTCAATGCCATCCGCAACGATATAGATTTCGGGGCCGGTATAAGAGTAATACGCGATGGTCGAACAGGTTATGCATATTCGGAAAGTACAGATATGAAACATTTGCGAGCAGCGGCACAGGCGGCTGCCCGTATTGCAGAGAGTCCGGCCGGTGAGAGAAAAACAGCCCCCTTTATACCTCTTAAACTGGCAAATTATTATTCCCAAACTTATACAGCAGCTGATTTTGACGTTTTCTCAAAAAAGGGATACCTCAAAGAGATCCACCAACGACTTTCAGACGGTGACAACAGAATAGTGCAGATTGTAGGACAGAGTTCCTCTTCTCTAAGCAAGATAATGTTCTTCAACTCCCTGGGGGAATTTTACTGCGATGAAAGACCGCTGACCTCAGTAACCTTCAGTGCGGTATTCAGCCAAAATGTCGTCACCGACAATTATACCTGTTCGAAAAGTTTCAGGATGGGAAATGAAATGTTCACACCCACCCTGGCGGATGAGATAGTTAATGAAATTCTCGAAGCCATTCCTACAGTGCTGGAGGCAGTTCGTCCCCAAGGAGGCGAAATGATGGTGGTAATGGGAGCCGGTGGATCCGGAATTCTGCTCCACGAAGCAATAGGACATGCATTCGAGGCTGATTTCAACCGCAAGGGGATCTCCATATTTTCCGACAAGATGGGCAAAAAGATCTGCAGCGAAGCTATAAGTATAGCAGACGATGCTACCATTCCCTCAAATAGAGGTTCTCTCAACGTAGATGACGAAGGAGTACCAGGGCAAAAGACTATGCTGATTACGGAAGGAGTACTCACCTCCTATCTCCACGATCGCATCAGCGCCCAACACTACAAAGTAACACCCACCGGCAACGGACGCAGAGAGTCCTTTAGGTTTGAACCCATACCGAGGATGCGCGCCACCTATATGGAAAACGGCTCCGCGAGTGCCGAGGATATCATCTCCAGCGTGCGTAAAGGCATCTATGTTGACAAGTTCCGAAACGGACAGGTACAGATCGGAGCGGGTGACTTTACATTCTTTGTCAAGAGCGGGCGTATGATTGAGAACGGACGCCTCACCCGCCCTATCAAGGACGTCAATGTTATAGGTAACGGTCCCAGAGCACTTGCGGATATTTTAGAGGTGGCATCCGACAGCAGAATGGAAGATTCCTCCTGGACCTGTGGAAAAGGACAGCAGTGCCCCGTCTCTTGCGGTATGCCAACAGTACTAGTAAAATCACTTACAGTAGGAGGAAGCAAATGATGAGAGATATTACGATGAAAGCGCTTCAAATGGCGTTGGATGCAGGAGCATCGGGTGCGCGGGTATTTTTAGAGAAAGGCAACGGCGATATGGTAACAATACTCAATGGAGAGATAGATCGTCTCTATCAAGCTGCCAGTTCAGCTCTCAATTTCCACATCTTTACCGAAGGGAGGTATGGTGCCTTTTCCACCAACCTAATGGATGAAGGCACACTAAGGCAGTTTGCGGCAGATGCTGTCAAGGCTACACTCCTGATGACCCCGGATGAGTGCAGAACTCTACCTGATAGAGATATCTGTTATAAGGGTGGCGGACCTGATCTTCAGCAGTACGATCCTTACATTGAAACACGTCCCCCTTCCAGAGGTCTTACTATTGCACAGGAGGTGTCTGCCGAGATGCTCTCTGACAGCAGGGTAATTTCAGCAGAGAGCGAGTATGCTGACTATGTGGAGGAATACTTTATCGCCGACAGCCTGGGATTTGAGGGATATCAGCGAAAATCGGGTTTTTCGATCGGCGCCACCTGCTCAGTCGCCGGCAATGGCGATGAAAAGCCCGAAAGGAATTGGTTTGAAGATGAGGTTTTCTTCGATAATCTCCAATACAAGGGATGTGGTACGAAAGCTCTCAATAGGGCCATTGAAAGTATAGGGCCACTAAAGTTGCATTCCGGAACATACAATATGGTTGTAGACAGGACTGTTGCATCAAAACTGGTCATTCCACTCACCGAAGCCCTCAAGGGAAGTTCTCTCCATACACGCAACTCATTTCTAGCGGACAAGCTTGGGGAGAAAGTTTTTGGGGACAATGTTTTCCTAAGAGACATGCCACATACTATCGGCAACGCATCATCCCGTCTATTCAATATCGAAGGCATAGCAACCAAAGAGCGTGATATCATTTCCGGTGGCACAATATGCAATTATTTCATAGACAACTATTATAGCCGTAAATTATCGCTTGAGGTTACTATAGGGACACCTTCGGTGGTAATGATGCCGAAAAGCGAGCTTTTGTCAAATAATAAATTATCTTTGTCCGATATTTTGAAGAGAGCGGGCAGAGGTATTTATGTCACGCAGTTTAACGGAGGTAACTGTAATGCCGCAACCGGAGACTTTTCCTACGGCATAGAGGGATTTCTGTTCAACAATGGAGAAATAGTCCACCCCGTAAACGAAATGTTGGTGTCTGGCAACCTAATTGGCCTGTGGAACAATCTCATCGTTACTGCCGATGACCGGTTGGAAAGTCGTAAATGGCAAATACCCTCGCTCTGCTTCTCAAACGTAAATTTTAACGGACTCTGATGGAGAAAAAGAAAAAAGAGAAAAAACCCGGTCTGCTTCTATCACTCGTTCCTGTAGTAATACTAGTGGTTATACTGGCTGTAGGAGTAGTCATTTTCGGTGAAGATGTTACCAGCGGCCCCTCACAAATTGCCCTTGTTACTGCTGCAATAGTCGCTTGTCTTATTGGAATGATCTATCTCAAAGTACCTTGGGAGCGTTTTGGGGAAGCAATGGGTGACAATATGAGTAAAACGAGTGAGGCAATTTTTATCTTGCTTATGATCGGGGCACTGACCTCAACCTGGATGCTTTCCGGTGTCGTTCCAACAATGATCTATTACGGACTCAAACTTATCCATCCTTCTATATTTTTGCTTGTAACATTTGTGCTCTGCTCCATCATTTCCATTATGGCCGGCAGTTCATGGACTACTGTCGGTACCATAGGAGTAGCAATGCTCCATGCGGGCCAAATTGTGGGCATACCAACAGGATGGCTTTCAGGTGCCATTATTTCCGGCGCCTATTTGGGTGATAAGATCTCACCTCTCTCCGACACTACCAATCTCTCCGCTTCAGTTGCGGGAGTCGACCTCTACAAACACGTAAAATATAATCTGGTCACCACCATACCGGCTACAATCATCTGTATAATAATTTACACTCTGGCAGGATTCTTCATACCGACTTCCTCAAATTTGGATGTGGGAGCACAACTTGCTGCCCTTCAGGAGACGTTTAATATTTCAGGATGGCTCCTCTTGATTCCAGTATTGACCATTTACCTGATTTTCAAGAAGGTGCCTCCGGTACTCACACTCTTTATTTCAGCCTTTGTCGGTGCGCTGGTTGCTTTTTGGGCACAACCCCAAATTGTTGACCAGATTGTTACCGGAATGAGCAGTTTTAAGGAGTTCTTCTACACCATACTCAAGATGTTGTCCAGCGAGATATCTATTGAAGCCAGCGACCCCATGATCAGCACTCTGGCCTCCACAAAAGGTATGAGCGGCATGGTCAATACCGTGTGGATTATAATCTGCGTGATAATGCTTGGAGGTGCTCTTTCCGCCAGCGGGATGATTCAAACCATCACCGAGAGTATGCTGCGTTTTATGCACAACTTGGTAAGTATGGTAACTTCCACCGTTTTGACCTGCATTTTCTGCAACATCATACTTGCAGACCAATATATGGCAATTTTGATTCCCGGAAAGATGTTTAGTGACGTTTACAAGAGAAAGGGCTACGCACCTGAGATGTTGAGCCGCACCCTTCAGGATTCGGCCACGGTTAGTTCTGTAATGGTGCCCTGGAACACCTGTGCAGTTGCACAAGCAGGAGTACTGGGAATCTCCTGCATGGTCTGGTTTCCATATGCATTCTTCTGCTTTATAACTCCCATAATATCGATTATCATAGTAGCTATGGGATACAAGATACGCCGTCTCCCTGTTGAGAATGGCGAACCTGCCCCTGCAACATCTGAAGCATAATACATTTCAATAATAACCGAAATTCACTATAAAATGAAAATTGAAGACAACAAAGTAGTATCTCTGATCTACAATCTGGAGGTCAATGGTGAGACCAAAGACTCCTGCGACAAAGAAAATCCGCTTGAATTTATAATGGGTATGGGCTATCTGCTTCCCAAATTTGAGGAAAATCTCCTCGGCAAGAGTGTTGGTGATAAGTTTGACTTTGTTCTTTCAGCAGCAGAAGGTTATGGCGAACTCAATCCCCAAGCCATCGTCGACCTGCCCAAACACATATTCGAAGTTGACGGTGTGCTCCAGGAGGAGCTTCTTGTACCCGGCAATTTTATTCCCATGATGAATCAGATGGGTGGCGTAATCCCCGGCAAAGTAGTGGAGGTTAGCGAGGAAACCGTAAAGATGGACTTCAACCATGAACTGGCTGGAGAGTCACTCCATTTCAAAGGTGAGATTACTGCAGTCAGAGAAGCTACTGAAGAGGAGCTTACCAACGGACTTCACGGTGAGAGAGCTATGCATAACTGCGAGGGCAATTGTTCCTCTTGCGGGGGCTGCTAGAACCGGTTGTAATCCGCAGCACGCGATATAGGAGCCACATCTATTGGAGAGAAAAGTCCTTTTCTGTAACGATATAATCCGGCTATGCCTATCATCGCCGCATTGTCGGTGGTGAATCTTAATTCGGGGAGGAATACATTCCAGCCCCTTTTTTCTCCTTCCAGAGTGATACGCTCTCTCAGGCACGAGTTGGCGGAGACCCCGCCTCCGAGGGCAATCTCCTTTATACCGGTCTGTTTTGCAGCAAGGATAAGTTTCTTGAGCAGAATATCTATCAGATCTTTCTGGAATGAGGCACAGATGTCTACTTTATTTTCTTCGAGGAAAGTGGGGTTTTCCGCAATTTTATCCCTTAAAAAATAGAGTAGTGATGTTTTTATACCGCTAAAACTGTAGTCTAGACCGGCAATATTGGGTTTTGCAAAACGAAATGCAGATTCATTTCCCTCCTTTGCAAGACGATCTATAACCGGGCCTCCAGGATATCCGAGTCCGAGCAATTTAGCGCATTTGTCAAATGCCTCTCCTACAGCATCGTCTATAGTATGACCAAGAATTTCAAAATCGAGATAATCATTTACCTTGACAATCTGGGTGTGTCCTCCAGAGACAAGCAGTGAAAGAAAAGGAAAACGGGGTTCTCGGTGTTGCTTACCCTCGATCCTGATGAAGTGAGACAGCATATGGCCCTGAAGGTGATTAACCTCGACAAGGGGTTTATTAATAGCAATTGAAAGCCCTTTGGCAAAGGAAGTGCCCACCAAAAGCGATCCCAGAAGTCCGGGCCCTCGGGTAAATGCTATTGCATTCAATTCTTCTGCTGTGACACCGGCCTGTTCAAGCGCTTGGGAAACTACCGGAAGAATATTCTGCTGGTGTGCGCGGGAAGCAAGTTCCGGCACCACGCCACCATACTTTTTATGCACCTCCTGAGAGGCCATAACATTGGATAGCAGATATTCTTCCCTAAGAACTGCTGCCGAAGTGTCATCACAGGAAGACTCTATCGCAAGGATTATCGCCATATCTTCAGTTTTGGATAGAAATTTGTGCACAAAATTAGTAAAATTTAGTACTTTTGTTTGATATACTGAAAATTAAAACACATCAAGACCTGGAAAAAAATAGTCCTTGCGGTGGTAATTCTTATTGCACTTGTCCCGACCACCCTCTATGTTGCAATACAAATGCCTGCATTCCAGACATTTGTCTGCAACAAGGCTACTTCTGTGCTTTCAGATAAAATCAATGGAGACATATCTGTCGGCAATATCTCATATGCCCTTTTCAACCGTTTGATTGTCAAAGATGTTCTGGTTGCCGGCTCTACAGGCGATACCATTCTCCATGTGGAGAAGATCTCTATTAACCTTAATGCACGAAGTCTCCTTTCGGAAGAGATGAAGGCAAAGAAAATAGTTATCGAAACGGGTGAATTTAACATCTGTAAGGTAACTCCTGAAGAGAGCAACATCTCTCTACTTATGAAAACAGATGATACACGGCAGGAAGAAGAAATAGCGGAGGAAACAGATGAGGAGCCTGTAAGACAATCGGAAAAATGGCCCAAAAAGGTAGATATTGACAAAATAGAAATACGGGACTTCACATTCAGAGCCCTAGACACATTCAACATTACCACCTATTCCGATCCCAGGACAATTGACTGGAACAACATAATCTTGAATGATATCAATCTCTCCGCACGCAATCTCCATATGGAAGAAGATATAACGGTTGAGTTGGATAATCTATCGTTCAAGGAGGGCAACGGACTAAACATTAACACCTTTAGCGGAAATATACGTCTTGGTGAGGTACGCGAATACAACGGACTTGATACCATTGCCCGTAAGGAGATTTACATTGACGATATGCTCTATGACGATGGCTATTCAAGGCTTGTGACGGAATATTACTCGATGACATTTGACGATTTTAGCGACTTTTCGGATTATATAAGAAAGGTCTATATGGGTCTGGATCTAAAGGAGGGTTCATTTCTAGATTTTCGATCTCTAAGAAGTTATACCGATGAGCTCTCATATTTTACATTGAATTTCTATTTAACAGGTGAAACAAAAGGCACCGTAAGTAATTTAATCACCCATTCTCTGAAAGTGCAATCCAAATCAAGACAAACATTGCTCGATTTCTCCGCTCACCTTTCCGGTCTGCCGAACACTAACGAGACGATGGCTACTTTCGACATTAAGAGATGCTACACCACCACTTCCGATATTGCTGACATAGTTGAGTCCGTTACCGATACCCCAATTAACAAAAAAGCAATCAGCTCTTTCGCAACTGGCGAAAGAATCTACTTTGACGGCAGTCTCAACGGCTTCTTTGAAGACTTTGTGGCATTCGGCGAACTCGGATCTGAGGATATGGGAAATTTTAAGGTTGATATTATATGCCGTAACGAAAGAAGAGTAGGATACGAACTCATAGGATTTATCAAGAGCAAATCATTTGATCTTGGGCGTCTTCTGAACAATTCACTTCTAGGCGATTTTACCTGCGATGCCACTATTTCGGCCATGCTCGGTAATGAATCGAGCATAGACATCGAAAATATAAGCATAAGTGAACTCGGATTCAATAATTACAACTACAGCAATATACTGGCTACGGGGAGACTCGCCGATAAGGAATTTGACGGACGCGTGATATGCAGCGACCCCAATCTCAACTTCATGTTTCATGGACTCTTCGCCCTCTCGGGCAAGAGCAGCAATTCTCTCTACAAGTTTAACCTGGCACTCGGTCACGCCGACCTTCACGCACTCAATTTCGATAAGAGAGAAATCTCGAGACTTAAGCTCCTGGCCGATGCCGACTTTACTAAAACCACATCCGGGGATCTCTTCGGGGATATTCTTGTTAAAAATTTTGTCTGCTCTCTGGGAGACGACAACTATGATGTCGGCAACATCCACCTACGCTCCAATTCATATAAGAACAACTATACACTCCAACTTCAATCTTCATTTGCCCGGGCTGATTACGCAGGTACCGCTCCAATCTCCTCGTTTATATCAGACCTGCTTAAACTTACTGCCGAGCACCATCTGAGCCATTTATTTGAGACCAAGGAAACTGAAGGACTTCCCGACATACAAGAGAATTACAGTTTTAGGATTCAGACTTACGATATGAGACCCGTCTGCAGTTTTCTTATGCCGGGCCTCTATGTGGAAGACCGAACTAACATAAACGTCAGGATGACAAGTGACGACAAGGTAAAAATCAATATTAACTCCCCTTTGTTGGCTTACAAACACAATTATATCAGAGATCTCGACTTGACTCTGGACAACAGAGATAGCATAATCACCACAATCTTCAGATCCGGAATGCTGCAATCCGGCAATATAAAAGGTTATGACGCAGTTATCAAGGCACTGATAAAGGATAATTCAGTAGGAATAAATCTTGGATTTGATAACGGGGAAGAAGCAGCCACTTACGCCAACCTGAATGCCAGCGTATCCTTCCCTGAACCCAAAGAGATGGGGTTGAATATTCTTGCCGACTTTTATCCCTCGAATATTGTTATAAATGGAGAAAACTGGTCCCTGAACCCATCTTCAATAGAATATAGAAAAAAGGATATATCAGTTGCAGGCTTCGGTCTCTCCAACGGAGACCAGACGATCCGTTTTGACGGCAGACTCTCGGAAAGTCCCGAAGATACACTGACAGTAAGATTAAACCGTTTTGATGCATCTGTGGCCAATCCACTTCTGGAAATGCCACTCGACATAAAAGGATTTCTGACCGGCAAAGCGGAATTTTTCGGCCTCTTTTCTGACAACAAGGGTCTTTTGCTCAATATTGATGGAGAAAAAATTTCAATCGCAGGAGACCAACTTGGAGACCTGGGTATCCATACTCAATGGAATGAGGTTGGTAAATGTTTTGATTTCCAGGTTAACAACAAGAAAAACGAATTAACCCCTCTCTATCTTGCCGGATCTTATTATCCTAACAAAAAGAGTGTCGAAGGTAACTTGTCATTGGACAAATTCTCCCTCATCTGCCTCAATCCTTTAGTAGAAGGGTTGATATCGGATGTCAGTGGAAACATTTCCGCGAATATCGGCATATCGGGAACACTGGACAAATTGGCCCTAAACAGTAGCAACGGACACTTTGACGACTTTAATTTTATACTGGACTACACAAAGGTACCATATACCGTAAACGGACCTTTCAGCATAAGCGAAAAAGGAGTATTCTTTGAAAAAGCAATTGTAACAGACAGATACGGCCATGAAGGAACCCTTTCCGGAGGATTGCATTATGACCACTTCAAAGATATGCGTCTTAATGCCAGATTAAATGCAGAACACCTCCACGGCCTCAACACCACTGCTGCGGACAACGAATTGTACTACGGAAGGGCATTCGCCACCGGTACAGTCCGAATAAGCGGACCGTTCAGAAAACTTCTGCTGGATATGAACATCACCACCGGACGTAATTCCACTGTACATATTCCATTGAGCTCCTCCTCGAGCAGCCACACTTCACTGCTGACTTTTGTGGACAACACCACAGTCAAGTCTTTGTCTGCCCATGACTCCTTGCAGGTGATGAATACCGTCGCCGAAAAGAGAGGCGGATACGAATTTGCAGTCAGAATGCGCGTCAATGCTACTCCTGACGCCGAAGTCCATCTCGAGATAAACAAAGCGCTTGGTGATGTCCTGAAAACTCGCGGTTCAGGACAACTGGTTATTAACACCAACACCGCTACAAACCTATTTGATATAAAAGGCAACTATAATATTGATGAAGGCAGTTACAAGTTCGTGATGATGGGACTCGCATCCCGTGACTTCATCATCAATCCTGGCGGCACCATCAATTTTACGGGAGACGTAATGAAATCAGACCTCAATCTCGAGGCTATATACCGTACAAAAGCTTCAATAGGTACCCTGATAGCTGATACTACATCCATTAACACCAGACGCACAGTGGACTGCGGCATTGGAATCACCGGTAAACTGGCCAATCCGGAACTCAGCTTCTCTATAGACATTCCGGATCTGGATCCCGCCGTAAAAGGACGCGTAGAGAGTGCACTGAGCACTGAAGATAAACGTTTAAAACAGTTGCTCACTCTGCTCCTCTCCGGAAGTTTCATTCCTGACGAACAATCAGGAATTGTCAACAATACTACTGTACTTTACTCCAACGCTTCCGAGATTATGGCCAACCAACTCAATAATGTCTTCCGTCAACTCAACATCCCTCTCGACCTTGGATTTAATTACCAGCCCGGAGAGAAAGGACGCGACATTTTTGATGTGGCAGTTTCAACTCAGTTGTTTAACAACCGAGTCAACATAAACGGAAATATTGGTAACAGGCAATATATGACCTCCAACCAGAGCGATTTGGTTGGTGACGTTGATGTAGAAATAAAAATAGATCGTACCGGCAAGGTGCGTCTTACTCTCTTTTCCCATTCGGCAGACCAATACAGTAATTACCTCGACCAGCTACAGCGTAATGGAGTAGGTATCTCTTATCAGGAAGAATTTGATGACTTCAGAGAACTCTTCAGAAAGATTTTCTGGAGCAGAAGACGTCGCGAGGAGTACGCCGCTCAACAGGCAAGAGTTCTTGAATCACGGCGAATGGATCCCCTGCAACGAATGGAGGAACAAAAATCAGAGCAAACGCAGGGAACCACCACCAAATGACACCTCAAGTAGTGCCTCCCGTCCTAATACAAGCGAATAATTGGGTTGCTCGTGGCCGCATGGAAACCCGAAAAGTACCGGGCAATGAAGACGATCGGTATGCTCTCTTATGAGGGTATAAACATCCTTTCCCCACTTATCACTATCAGCCGTATCGGTAAACTGACCTATAATAATACCTTTGAGACGGTCCAACATACCCGCACAGCGCATTGTCAGCAACATTCTGTCTACCGTATGCATCTTCTCATCAATATCTTCAATGAAGAGAATGGAGTCTTCTTCAAATAGATTCTGAATAGGAGTGCCTATAGTACTGGCGAATAGGCATAGATTGCCTCCAACCAGCCTGCCTCTGCACTTTCCTGACTTACTGAATGGGTGCGGTGCGATGGAATAGTGCATTTTTCGGCCGAAAAGTGCATCATAAAGTGAATCAAATGTCTCCTGCGGTGCATCTCCAAAGGTACTGGGCATTGCTCCGAGTATCGATTCTATTCCCAATGAGCTCAATGCATTATGGAAAATAGTTATATCACTGAAGCCCACTAACCATTTCGGATGTTTCCTAAAAAGATTTAGATCCAGGTGAGTAAGAGTGCGCATTGAACCATATCCGCCACGGAAGGAGATTATCGCTTTGACCTCCTCATCGAGGAGCATTTCGCGAATATCTTCAGCTCTAAGAGCATCTTCTCCGGCAAAGTCGCCCGGAAGTGATTCATACAAGTATTTCCCTTTTTTAACTTTCAGTCCCCAGGAATTGAATACGGAACTCCATTTCTCTTCGTATTCAGGTGTGAGTTGAGATTGTGAAATGGCAGATGCCATTGCTACGAGTCCTATTGTATCGCCCGGTTTTAGATATTGGGGTCTGATAAACTGTCGCATCTGATCTGTAAATTATTATTTGTTATCGCGTTTTCTCTTCGGATATGCAATACGCGCGTGATATGTTTGTTTAATTTGTCGCTTAAAGGACTCTTTGACCATATTAATTTCCTTGAGCGAAATATCGGCACGAACAAGCTGTTGGTCAGAGAGCCGTGAGCCTAGAATCTCTTCAACAAGTTCGGAAATACTCTCGTCGGTATATTTCTTGAGTGAACGCGAGGCGGCCTCAACAGCATCCGCCATCATCACTATAACCTGTTCTTTAGTGGTAGGGAGCATTCCCCTATATGTGAAGGGTGCCGTATTCGCAGGATCTCCACCATTATTACAGTATACATTGTAAAAATAGAGGGTCACCGATTGTCCGTGATGGGAGCGTATAAAATCTTTTATCACATCCGGAAGATGGAATTTGCGGGCGAGAGCCAGTCCATCATCTACGTGGCGAATTATATCGGCAGCGCTCTCCTCAGGAGTAAGTCCTTTGTGATAACTATCCTGTCCGCTACCGGGGTTTGTGTTCTCTACAAAACAGGCGGGATTCTCAATTTTTCCCACATCATGATACATCGCACCTGCTCTTGCAAGCATTGCATTGGCTCCAATTTCTCTTGCAGCTATTTCTGACATATTTGCCACCACCAGAGAGTGCTGAAAAGTGCCCGGTGCCCTATGCGATAGCTCCTGAAGCAGTTCGTTGCTACTGTCTGTCAGATCAAAGAGACGAGAGTATGAGGTAAATGAAAATATTCTCTCAAATAAGAATACAAACGGATTGAGAACAACGCACAATACTGCATTGATAGCGATGAAAGTCACAGTATAGCTCTTCCAGATCATTGCAGCATCATCCGTCAAAAGACGGAACGAAAGCAACAGTGCCATCATTCCCACAAAAATAAAGATTGCATTGAGAAACAATTTCCATCCTCTGTTGAAATAGGTATACGTGAGCAGTCCGATACTGCCCGCTACCAGATTGATGCCGAAAAGTTCTATGCCATTCTCTGCAATCAGTAAGAGTGGCAAAAGGGAAATGAAATAGACGGGGAAGATGACTTCATTTTTGAAAAATGAGGCAGCAATAAGAGCAAATGCAGCAAACGGCACCAGATAAATAAGATTGGCTCCCAAACGATGGACCAAAGCCGTGGCGGCAAATGATAAAAACACCATCAAAAGGATAAACAACAGCTGGCCGGTATGTCCCAAGATCTCTTTTGAAGTGAAGAAAATGGCCAAAAAAAGCAGTGAAACCAATAGGAGTACTGTTACAATATGACTTACAATAAGCCATCCGCGCGAAGAAGAATAGCCGAAACTTCTGTTATACTCAGCCTTATAAGAGTCCAGAATCTGCTCAATCTCAGCCGATACAATCTCCCCTTTGGAGACAATCAACTGCCCTGAATAAATAATACCTTTAGTGGGCGAAATGTAGTTGACCGCATCGCGATGCAAAAGCGCAGTAACATCTTCATCATACTCCAGATTTGGAACAATCCAGGAAGGAATGTTAAGTAATGTAATTAGCGAATCAGTAGCTATTTTCGGGAATGTATAGCGCAGATCTGCCTGCAACAGACTGGCAGCTCTTTTCTGATCGTAAACCTCTAAAGCAGGCATCTCCGTCACCCTTCCGTTCCTATTGACAAATATTACCCTGTCAGAGATATCGTCTTCATCGAAAGTAGAAACTATTCCACCTGAATAGGCATCAGACAGAAACTCGACTATATGGTGTGAAATATCTTTCGGAATAGATTTATCTATGGAAAACCTTGCAAAACCATCTATCATCTTTTCACCCGTTTCATCATTGAAATTAAAATATTCTACTATACGTGAGGTCTTCTGCTCGATTTCAACAAGCATCTCAGCCTCTGTCTTTAGAATGGGAAAGTCTATGGGAGCAATTAACGTCTCGTATATCCAGGCTTGTCCGCGTGCATACTCATACTTAAATTTACCTTCATTTGGATAGAGCAGGATCATCAGTACTGCCAAAACAGCAAACCAGATAAGTGACCGGTAGTTTTTGAGGTTTCTTGTTGTTTCCATAAATTATTTTATAATTTTGTAAAGATAAGAAAAAATTGTGCTACAATGAAAAAACTAATAATAGCTGCGGCTCTCATTCTGGCCGCATTTACCACGAAATCACAGGAACTTCTTGTCATCAGTTCCGACCTCCTCAAGTGTGACGATTCTATCCTCGTATTCACGCCCAAACACTGCGGGCATTGCGATAATGAGACCAAAGAAGCTCTGCCCACACTCTTTCTGCTCCATGGCTGGTCGGGATGTTACCGCAACTGGGCCGACAAGTCAGACTTGCAGCAGGTCAGCGACCGTTTCGGGTTCAGGATCATCTGTCCGGACGGATTTTACAACAGTTGGTATGCAGATAATGTAGACAAAGAGAAAATGCAGTGGAGAAGTTTCTTTGACCAAGAACTCTATCCGCAAATGGTGGAAAAATACAATCTCGACCCCGAAAAAACATTCATCACAGGCCTTTCTATGGGAGGCCTCGGTGCCATCAACATTTTTCTTGACGACATATCCAGATTCAGAGCTGCCGGTTCGATGAGCGGTGTACTGGACATCTATCATGCCTCACCAAATCTGCTTGACAAGGAGCTTAGCCAAATTCTAGGCCCTTATACGCCTGAGAACCCGCTCTACGATGCCAATAATCCAATCGGAAACCTCGACAAAGTGGCAGGATCAGGCAAACTGATGGTAATATCCTGCGGATATGAAGATTATTATGTGAAATCTACTCTGGACTTTTCGGCAAAATGCCGCGAAATGAAGATTCCCCACATTATGCTTCTCTCCCCGGGACGCCACTCCTGGATCTACTGGGACTACGCCCTTGTAGAACATCTGGAGTTTTTCAAGAAAATTCTGGATGGAGCGAATCTGGGATTCTGAGGTGCGAAATACGAGGTATGTGTTGCGAGGTTGCTAAACTCAGTACTTCCTCTCAACCCGTAACACATAGCACGCAGCCCGAACCACCCCGTAACACGTAACACGTAATACGTAACACTACTCACTCCCCACTACACACTACATACTCGAAACTCAGAACTACTTAATAGACATGTCTCTAATCTCCTCTGCATCATAAACACCCTTGTCGAGCTTCACCTTGATCTCGGCGAATGCATTGAGAGTATACTCCACATCCTCGAGTGAATGGACTGCAGTGGGAATGATACGATACATTATGATGCCCTGAGGCACCACGGGATATGTAACTGTAGAGCAGAAAATCTTATAATTTTTCCTGAGGTCAATCACTATATTTGTGGCCTGCGCCAAATTACCATCCATAAATACAGGTGTAACACATGCCTCGGCAGGTCCAATATCGAAACCTCTCTTGCGAAGCCCCTCCTGAAGAGCTCTTGTAACAACCCATAGTTTTTCACGCAGACGTGCGCCTTCTTTACCGCGGATGATTTCGAGACGTTTGAGAGCACCCTCTACGATAGGCATGGGAAGTGCCTTTGCATATATCTGTGAACGCAAATTATATCTGAGGTAATTAATGATGGCTCTGGGACCGGCTACAAATCCGCCGATGGTAGCCATAGACTTTGCATATGTACCAATATAGAGGTCAATTTCGTCCATAACTCCAAAATGCTCGGAAGTACCACGGCCTTCCTTGCCCATAACACCGAAACCGTGTGCATCATCGATGAGAATGCGGAAATTGTACTTCTTTTTAAGATCAACAATATCTTTAAGAATACCGAGAGCGCCGGTCATACCGTAAACGCCTTCTGTGAGCAGGAGAACTCCTCCCCCTCTGGCCTTTGCCTCAGCGCAAGCTCTTTTAATGATCCTTTCGCAATCGGCAATATCATTGTGACGATATTTATATTTGGTGCCGAGATGAAGACGGATTCCATCGAGCAGACACGCATGACATTCGTTGTCATACACTACCACGTCATGGCGACACAGAAGTGCATCAATAGTAGATACAATCCCCTGGTAACCGAAGTTGAAAAGGAAACAATCCTCTTTTTTCTCGAAATCGGCAAGCTCCCTTTCGAGTCTTTCGTGGAGAGCGGTATGTCCGGTAAGCATTCTGGAGCCCATAGGATAAGCCATACCCCATTTTGCGGCTCCTTCTGCATCTGCTTTGCGTATCTCAGGATGATTGGCAAGACCAAGATAGTTGTTTATACTCCAACATAGGACTTCTTCGCCCTGGAAAAACATCCTGGGACCAATTTCACCCTCAAGTTTGGGAAACATAAAGTAACCGAAAGCTTTATCACGATATTGGCCCAAAGGACCGCCTGAGTCTTTGCTTAATCTTTCAAAAATGTCCATGGTAAAAAATATTTAGGTTTTAGTAATTATTATGCGTCAATATTGGCGTAACGAGCATTCTGCTCGATAAATTCCCTGCGTGGAGGTACGTCGTCGCCCATAAGCATCGTAAAGACGCGGTCTGCTTCAACGGCATTTTCAATGTGGATCTGACGTAGAACACGCTTTGAAGGATCCATCGTGGTATCCCATAGCTGTTCGGCATCCATCTCTCCCAGACCTTTGTAGCGCTGTACCCTGACACTGCCGGGATTGCCCTTGCCCATACGCTCTACAGCCTCGGAGCGCTCTTCATCTGTCCAACAATAGTGCTCTTCCTTGCCTCTCTTCACCAGATAAAGGGGAGGAGTTGCGATGTAGACATGTCCGTTGGTGATAAGGTCGGGCATATAGCGGAAGAAGAATGTCAAAATTAGGGTTGTAATGTGACTTCCGTCTACGTCGGCATCCGTCATGATCACCACTTTGTGATATCTGAGTTTGGAAAGATTGAGGGCTTTCGGATCCTCCTCGGTACCTATTGTAACTCCAAGTGCAGTGTAGATGTTGCGAATCTCCTCACTTTCGAAAACACGATGTTCCATCGCCTTCTCAACATTGAGTATTTTTCCTCTCAAGGGAAGAATAGCCTGAAACATCCTGTCCCTGCCCTGCTTTGCGGTACCCCCTGCCGAATCTCCCTCCACGAGGAAAATTTCGCACTTTTCAGGGTCTCTGTCAGAACAGTCTGCCAGTTTACCCGGCATACCCGAACCGGCCATCACTGTTTTGCGCTGCACCAGTTCGCGCGCCTTGCGGGCAGCGTGGCGCGCTGTCGCAGCCATAATCACCTTTTCAACGATAACCTTGGCATCACGTGGATTTTCCTCGAGGTAGTTTTCAAGAGCCTGGCTGGTAGCCTGGGATACTGCTCCCATCACCTCGCTGTTACCGAGTTTGGTCTTGGTCTGGCCTTCAAACTGAGGTTCGGCAACCTTGACCGAGATCACCGCGGTAAGTCCCTCTCTGAAATCGGAAGGATCGAGGTCAAATTTGAGTTTTGTGAGGAAACCATTCTTTTCAGCATAGCTCTTGAGAGTGGTAGTCAAACCGCGGCGAAAGCCGGTGAGGTGCGTACCTCCCTCTATTGTATTGATATTGTTGACATAGGCATAGATGTTCTCCTTGAAATCGGTATTATACTGCATTGCAATTTCAATTGGAATAATCTTGTCTGTCTCCAGATATATGGGATTTTCCGTAAGCTTATCACGCGACCCGTCCAGATAAGCAACAAACTCCAAAAGCCCCTCCTGAGAGTAGAAGACATCCTGCCTTGCGGGAGCCTCAACTTCGTTGCCATGATCATCTATAACCATTTCGGCAGCTCTGTCATCTCTGAGAGTAAGTCTCACGCCTTTGTTCAAAAATGCGAGTTCCCTCAGTCGGCGTGCCAGAGTATCATAATCGTATACGGTAGAGAGAGTAAAAATCGTATCATCGGGTTTGAAGGTGATGATGGTACCTGTTTTTGTAGTCTCTCCTACCACTCTCACATCGTAGAGCGGCTTGCCTTGCGAATATTCCTGTTTGAAAATTTTGCCTTCGCGATGAATCTCGGCAGTCAGATGTGATGAAAGCGCATTCACACAAGATACGCCCACACCATGGAGACCTCCTGAGACTTTGTAGCTGTCTTTGCTGAATTTTCCTCCGGCATGAAGTACTGTAAGTACCACCTCGAGAGCCGAACGACCCTCTTTTTCGTGAGTGTCAGTAGGAATACCACGGCCGTTATCCGAGACCGTTATGGAATTGTCAGGGTTTATCACTACGGCTATCTCGCTACAAAAGCCTGCGAGGGCCTCATCGATAGAGTTGTCTACCACTTCATAAACCAGATGGTGCAAACCACGTGCGGCTATGTCACCGATATACATAGAAGGGCGCTTACGCACCGCTTCAAGTCCTTCCAGCACCTGAATACTATCTGCGGAATAATGATTCTCCGCTTCAATAATCTCGTTTTCAATCATTATTTTCTTGTTTCTAATAAAGAAACAAAGGTACGAAAAAAAAAGGAAAATCCTTAAAATTTCACATAGATTCCACCACCGAAATTACGTGGTAAGGAATTGTGCATCGGCATATAACGATTGTCTCTGTTGAGTAGATTTCCTCCTTTCAGAAAAACGCCGAAATAACGGTTGATGGAGAAATCCAGAGTGACACCCAGATCGACTATGGAAGGAATCGTGTAGGTACCAAAAGAGTCGCCTGACACCGCACTTGCATACTTGCAATCCACTTTCGCATTGATACGGTTACGCCAGTTCCAGACAAAAAAGAAATTTGTGGTTATAGTAGGCAGCTGAGTGATTTCGGGGCGCTCTCCGCTAAAGTAAAGATTGTACCTGAATTCGGCTCCGGTGATGATCGATCCTGATTTCCAAAGTGCGTCCGCACCAAATGAAAGACGGCCGAAATCCCGGTATGTGGCAATGACGTTAAAGGGTTCGGGGTCTGACATTACCGGCTCAAAAAGGAGCTTGTCACGAAATAGTGTGTAGGATGTCATCAGATTGAAAGCCATCCTGCCCTTGATGACGGATTCGAGTGAAAGTGTTGCATCCACAGGCCTTGATCCGAATCGCAGATCAGTACGGGGAGAAATCAGCGGCATATTACGCGCCATCCCGAGGAATGAATTGAGTTCATGACCCCCGCCCACGACGGTGTGTATCCATAAAGACTGTTCTGCAAGTTCAAATCTTGCATCAATAACGGGAAAAATGGAACTGGCCGTTGAAGAATGATTATCGCCATCTTCATTGCGGCTCTCTTGTGATTTATGGATACTGAAACGGTTACCGAATTTAGCCCCGAATTTGGCCAGAAATCGTCCCTTGTTGTATTCGTAAATTGGAGAAATCTCCAGGATTCCGGCTGTATGATCACGAAGACCTCCATACATAGAAAAAGACATGTCAAAGTCGATATAAATTCGGTGCACATCGAATGTCGTACCCACCATCGCTCCCAGGGCCAAATTGTTTTCTTTCAAGGTATCCGTCATGGACTTGAAACCGGTGATGTAAGCGGCATTGATATCGTAATAAACACTGTTATCAGAACCGTCGGCCGACTTGACATTCATTGCAAAATCCGCCATACGAATATCGTGCATGATTTTAATCGCATCACGACTACCGCTATAATTGGACAATAAGGCTCCGGCATCGAATGAAACCTCTCCCTCTTTCCAGGCATATTTCAGATTGGCCCCAAAATCGTTGCGCATCTTGCGCACATCCAGCGCATACTCGCCGACCGCCGATGGTATCTCTCCCCAATAAGAGTCGTGGTCAGCGTAAATGCCGGCATAAAACCCCTTTTTTGTAACTGCCTGGAGATAGAGTTCAGCGGAAGGTTTAAGGGGAAACTGAGCTCCTACCTTGAGATATGAGAATGGATGACGAACATCCCTGGCCGGTTTGATAGCAGCCGACTCGTATGGCGAGAATTCATAGAGGTCGCTGTAAGGCCTGTTGAATATGGAGTAGTCAAAACTGATATTGAAACTGCGCAGAGAGTCAGCGACATTCTTGGGTATTTCGGGCTTGTGGATTTCTCCCAGTTTGACATCAAACTCCCTGCTGACCTCGACTGTAGGGTCGATGGTCTGCCCGAAAAGTCTGACAGGCATCAGAATTACAAGAATCAATATGAATATCGTTTTCTTCATCTTCATCTCTATTTCAGTTTATCAAGACGCATTTTTACCTGTTCCTTCACATCATCTGCATCTCCGGTAGGCTGGTATCCCTCGAGTACGCTTTCATAGGTTGCCCTGGCCTGTTCCACATCTCCCCTATCCGCAAATGAGTCACCCAGTATAATGAATGCTTTTGCAAGCCAGTAAATCTGGGAAGTTTCGGAGTCGGAAAAATCATACACACGATTCTCAACCGCAAGGAAATCACCCGCTCCGTAAGCATCAGTAATCAGCAGATAAGTAGCTTCCGCCCCATAATTGTCGTGAGGATTGCGGGAAAGAGAATTGAGAATAGGCTTGGCCTCTTCTCTGTTATCAAGATATAGAAGGCTTTTGGCAGTAATATATTCCGCCTCACGTCGCATCTCATCGGGAAGTTCGGAAACTCCGATCACTCTTTTTGCGTCTGCAACGGCCTCTTCATACTGCTTATTATTGTAATATGAGCGCATACGACCGAAATAGCCGGTATTTTTCATATTTTCAGTGCTTGCAATGTAAATGAGGGATTCGTATGCGGTCACAGCCGTCGGGTAATGCTCGAGTTCATATGAAATATCTGCATAATTGAGAGTGGCAGCCTCGGCAAAGGGGCCTTCACCCAGTTTTATAACCTTGAAATAAGCATCTGATGCAGCCTCTTTGCGCCCTTTGGCCTTAAGAGACTCGGCCAGATAATAATATGCCTGTGCCGTTTTGGAACCTGAAGGATAGTTTTTCACAAATGACTGCAGAGATGTGATGGCTGAGTTATAATTGCCGGAAAGATAGCGGTGCTCGGCCGCATTGAAGAGCATCAGTTCCTTTTCATCGGCACTCTTGATGTCCGACATTCCTAAAGTCTCGAGGTATGCGAAATACTCTTCAGGCTTATTGATAGTCTGATAGACACTTTCCATACCCGATATGGCATTTGGTACCTCGGGAGATAGCGGCATGCCTTCGATGATGTTCTTATAATATTCTATAGCTTTAGTGTATTTCCCATTATTGGCGTTGATCATCGCCAGCTCAAGCATCGATTTTGTGAAGAAAATACTATCCGCATCATGTCCTATAAGGGTGTGGAAGCAATCTGCCGCATCATCATCAGCCCCGCGCTGCACTAAAGTGCGTCCCAGTTCGAATAGGCACTGAGAATAGAGTTCCGCGTTGCGGTTGATTTTAAGCGCCTGTCTTAATATGGATATTTTTCTGGTGTCATTGCCCAGGAGGCCGTAAGATACAGCGCCCTGATATGCCGGATATAGGTCGCTGGAGGTGGGATATCTGTTGAAGACCCGTTCATAAGTGGCAGCTGCATCGGTATAGTTGTTCTGCATGAAGTAGGAGTCGGCCAGGCGAATCCTTGCATCCCTTTCAAACTGCTTGCGGCCACTCATTCCGAGGTACTCGGAAAACCATTGCTGCGCACTTGCAAATTTACCCCACATGAAATAACTGTACGCAAGGTTGTATACTGCAGTCCGGTATTGCTCCGAATCTAGGAAATGGGGATTTTCCATCAGGCGGAGATTGATGTCGGTAGCTTGACGGTATTTTCCATTGCGGAAATGAGACTCTGCAAGCCAGTAATTGGCAAGCGCCTCAAGGCGAGGATCATGGCGTCCGTTCTCTATAGAGAGTTCCAGCATCGGAACTGCCGATCTGTATCCCCTGTTTTCAATAAGTTGCATCGCCCTGAAGAATGCCGCTTTCTGGAGATTGGCCGAGGATTCATCTGAAAGTTCCCGAATCTTCGTAAGGGCTGTCACTGCCGAGTTATAATCATTGCTCAGCAAGAAAGCTGCTGCAATGTAATTGTTTATGATATCATCTTTTCCACTCTCAGGATAAAGCTCCATATAATTTTCGAAACCGGAGATATCGCCGTTTACATCAAAAGAGAGTTTGGCATGATTGAAAAGAGCATCTTCTTTGATGACACTGTCAAAATCGGATTCAGAGGCCGCTTTGAAGGCTTCCATCGCAGCAATTTTATTGTGCAGGCGGAGAGAACTGTTGGCGCTGTAATAGTAAGCGCTCTGACCAAGTGCATCTTCATTTCCGACAACATTGCTGAAGGACTCTATGGCCTGCTTGAATGACTGAAGGGTGTAGGAAAGAAGACCGGAGTAATAATGGTCCTTTCGGGTAAGGTTGCCTCCGGATGTGGAGAACATATCGAAATACTGGGCAGCAAGTGTCGGCTGTCCCATAGAAAAATAGGCCTCTGAGACTATTCTGGCCAGATTGACCTGCAAATCGCGATCAAGCGTGCTGAATATGGCAGGACCACGGTCAATTACATAACGGTAATTACCGAGCATAAACTCAGATTCTACTGTATAATAGGAAGCCAGTACCGAAAACCGGGGATCTTTCTCCGCTTTGCGGAAAAGAGGCAGAGCCGAAGCAAAATCCTTTTCCAGATAGCGCACGTAACCCAGATAATACTGACTTGGCACGGAGAAAGGACTGAAATCGCCCTCGATAATGGCAGTAAGTCTCCGTGCAGCCACATCGGTGTCGCCTGCCCTTATATAACAATATGCGCTTTTGAAATCATATTCAATCTGTTCCTCTGCATAGAGGAAGGGCTTTTTTATGGAATCATAGATGACAAGTGCAGCGGCATACTCCTCTCTGTCGAAAAGACGCGATGCGAGTGCAAACTTGACCATCTGAAGCTCCGGAGCATTGGGATATCTATCCTCGAAATTCTTGACCAGACCGGCAATGTTGGACCTATCAAGACGGATGGCGCACATTGTCTTATAGGCCTCCACCTGAATTGCAAAAATGGAGATATCGCTGTCCGGATCAGGCGTGACAAGGTTTAACATCTGCTCTGCCGAATAGAAGGCTCCCTTTCTGTAAAGGTCAAGCGCCGACTCAAGACGGCCGACACGATGCTCCTGTGCCATGACTTGCCCTGACAGCATCAGAGCAAAATAAGCAAGAACCAATATGAGGCTTTTCCTTTTCATCAATAAAAAACTCACATAAAAACGCATATATCAGGTGGAGCGTTTAGCTGCAAGGCATTACAACAAACCGACTCCTGCCTAAAATAGGAAAAACAAAAATACAAAAAAAATCTCATTTACAGCAGTTCGGTGATAAAGGGCTCAATCAGAATACAAATCCATAACCGAGGCTGATGTTTAAATTTCTGCCTGCGGTTGATGTTTCGTACAACTTTCTGTCGTGCACAGTTTGATCTCTCTGAACTTCCAGTTCAGCAAAGGATTTTTGTATTGGTTGCTGGAAGTTTATATCCAGAAACAGTGCACCGCTGTCGGAAATAAGATACCGGGTTGATAAACCAACATTTAAGAATATGGATGATGCATGCTGTCTATATGAGACATTATATCTGACACCATCTTCCTTTACACTTTTCGAAGATTCTTATCGAACAAATATGTCATATATCCAATTCCTACCCCGGGATGTATGCTCCATTTATTTTGCTCAAATCGATAGATGATTCCAATATCAAAAGCCGGATATATTTTCGTAACCATTGGGATACTTACATCTACTAACTTTTTGATTATATCTATTACAATATCAGCAATACCGGAAGGATTGTACTCCGACTTTTCGGTTGAATAGAGATTAGCATGAAACCTGGCATATCCTCCAAACTTCTCTGCAAACAGATAGGTGAACCTAAATCCGGCTAAAGGAACAATCTTGGGCTTGGATTCGAATAACTTGGATCCCGGAGGTGAGCCGGGACTGATTAGGTCAAAATTTGCTCCTGCCATCAGATCGAGTAGGAATTTTGAGTTCTGACTATTTAAGTGAGAATTCCCCGAGTTCAGTTGTTGACCATAGGAAAACAAACTAAAAAAGAGAAATATAAAGATCACGCAGTAATGTCTAATCATGAGTATGTGTTATACAGTATTTAGTTGTAGTATGGAACTCAGAACTAGCTACTAGATAACTTACTCAGAACTCCATACTTTGGACTCGAAACTAATTCAATTGTCCCATCATTTCCAAATGGCATTGCAACAGTTCGCCGGTTGACTCGTCGCGTAGGTGCAAACCGTTTCCTTCACAGTATTTATAAGCTTTACAAGTGGCGCATTTCCCTGTTTTGGTCCAGGAACGGTCACGCATTATCTGATATTTGGTATTCCAGACTGTCCAGAAGTCATCTTTGTAGATATTCCCCTGAATGTAATCACCACGCAAGCTGGGACATGCGCTAATATCGCCGTTTGCCAACACCGAACCGATGTGAATGCCGGCCTGACAAAAGAAAGGTGCGTCGCGCACTTGCATTTCATAATCTGCCAAATAGCCCTCACAGCCATATGAAGCGCGAATTATCCCCTCTTTACGGGTCTGTTTAATGAAGTCCAGCATCTGCACAAACTCATCTACGGATAGTCTGAGTAGCGGGTTATCTTTTGCTCTTCCTTTAGGGAAAACGGTAAAAAGCCGCCAGTGAGTAACGCCCAGCGAAATAAGCAACTCCTTGAGCTTATGCAGGTCCAGCAATGATTTTTTATTGACACAAGTAACCACGTCATAAACCAAATCGGGAGTGGAGGCTACTCGCCGTATAGCATCTACTGCACGCTTCCAGGAGCCTTTTTTGCCGCGGAACCACTCGTGTGACTCTGCCGTATATCCATCCAGACTCACAGTTACAGAGCGTAAGCCTGCACGAAGCAGTTTATCCAATCTTTCTTGCGAAAGTCCCCATCCGTTGGTTACAAATCCCCAAGGGTATCCCATGTCGTACATGGCTCTTCCACACTCTTCCAAATCATTTCGCATCAACGGTTCGCCACCGGTAAGCACAATCATGGTCTTATTGGGGTTAACATGCGGACGAATATCCGAGAGCACTTTCAAAAAGTCTTCTTTTGGCATATCGGGCGTAACTGATTCTCTTGTGCAATCACTTCCGCAATGGATACAGTTGAAATTGCAACGCAAGGTGCATTCCCAAAAGAAATAGTTGAGTTCGTGTAGTTTTGCTTGCGTTTTTCTGTGTTCGCGGTATAAGTTCAGTAGGATTTTGGTCCTTAATTTCATTTTTACATCTGTTTTTGCTACTCTTCTTCTTTCATTTCCTTATAGGGTGCCGCAGGCACACCATACATGGCAAGGGTTTCATGTTCCAATTCAAAGTTGGTGTCAGCCCTGAGAAAAACTCCGTCATACCACCTTCCATCACCTTTTTTTATCTTTTTCATTTGCTTCCAATCTACTTTAATTGAATCCGGAACAAACAATCCGCCATTTTCAAATCCATCCAAATCTTCGACAACAATCAGATCTTCACCTCCGTAATGACGATATTTTAACTCATAGTCTCCACGAAAATTTGTCCTTACCGTGTCGTTCCCATAGGGTGAAGAATATGCTTTTCTGATAACTGCAATATTGTTTATAGGCTTTTTAGAGCGCTTTTCCGTCACTTTCCCTTTGATAATATAATCTGCGGAAGGACATCCGTATTCATACGAAGGTTCAAACCAGTCGCATCCGGTTATCATTCCTACCATTGAGAAAAAGAGGGTTAATATTTTCCCGTATGTTTTAATCGCTATCTTTTTCATGACTTTCTGTGCACTGAAATTTTTAAATAAAAAAACATTTGTCTGATTATTCTATATACGCAGTGACTCACGAAATACTTCCATCATTGATTAAAGGCTTTGCGACAATACATCTTAATTAATATTATATCGATGCAAAAAAAATGCAAAAGCGTTGCAAGTTGAGTGGTATTTTCCGCTATTCTCAACAAAGTTAAGTGAAAACTGTCGATTTGGACCAAAATTGTCAACCGAGATTTATTAAATGGGAATAAAAATGTAATTTTGCATCCAAACAAGATCAAAATATGGACGAAAACGATATTATCATAGAATTTGAGGATGTGGAGATCACAAACGGGGAGATTCCCGTCATTACTTCCCTCAACCTGAATATCCGTGAGGGGGAATTTATCTATCTCACCGGCAAGGTCGGCAGCGGCAAAACCTCCATCATACGCACCATAACAGCAGAAAATCCCATAACCACAGGCAATGCCCGCGTTGGGGATTTCAACCTCTCCAACCTTAAAAGGAGGAAAATACCCTATCTCAGGCGCAAAATCGGTGTGGTTTTTCAGGACTTCCAACTCCTGATGGACAGGAGCGTGGAGGATAATCTCCTTTTTGTCCTCAAATCCACCGGATGGAAAGACCGCAAGCTTATGGAGGAGAGAATAAATAGCGTGCTTGAGGCGGTAGGAGTGGCCAGCAAGGCCCACAAAATGCCGCATCAGCTCTCAGGAGGCGAGCAGCAGAGAGTAGCCATAGCCCGCGCTCTACTCAACGAGCCTCGTCTCATACTTGCAGACGAGCCCACGGGTAATCTTGACGGCGAAACCGCTGCGGGCATAATGCGCCTGCTTTTCGAGATCAACCGTACACGCAAGACTGCCATCCTGATGGTTACACACAATATGAATATCGTACGGGAATTTCCCGGAAGAATACTGGTTTGCTCCAATAATGAATGCAAAGAAATATCAACAGGTCATAGCCTGGTTTGAGGCCAATATGCCGGTAGCCGAAAGCGAGCTGGACTACAAGAACCCCTACCAGTTACTGTGTGCAGTGATACTCTCTGCCCAGGCTACCGACAAGCGGGTCAATATGATCACCCCCGAACTCTTCGAACGCTTCCCCACACCCGAAGATATGGCCGCATCCAATGAGGAGGAGATATATCAGATCATACGCTCCATAACTTACCCTAACAGCAAAGCACGCCACCTGCTGGGGATGGCACGAATGCTGGTGAGTGACTTCGGATCCGTGGTCCCGGATAATGTAGATGAATTGCAGAAACTTCCCGGTGTAGGACGTAAGACAGCCAATGTGATTGCTTCGATCGTCTACAATAAGCCGGTGATAGCTGTAGATACGCATGTATTCCGCACCGCACGCCGCCTTGGACTCTCATCAGGCAACAATGTGCTTGAAGTTGAAAAGGATCTGACCGCCGGTTTTCCGGAACACCTTCGCGCAAAAGCGCATCACTGGCTGATACTCCATGGCCGTTATGTCTGCACTGCGAGAAAACAAAAGTGCGAATCCTGTGGACTCGCACCTTTCTGTGACCATTTCAACCAGAACAATTGATTCTGATTAAAATCTCTTGGTAATACCTATATAAGATCTGTAAGGAATATCAGGTCCGAGAAGTCTAAGGTTGTATTTACCATCCAAAAATAGGCTCCAGCCATTGCTGAAGTTGTACTCAATGCCTGCACCGAAGTCCATACCGACGTGGAAGTCAACATTCTTACCGAATCCTATGTTCACACCAATGATGGGATAAACATTTAGGCCGTCAATGAGATTGATCAGGTAGTGAAAACCCACATCGGCACCGAGATGGATGGAGTTATGATCATCTACTCTTTCAAAGAATAGATCGAATCCTGCCCTTCCTCTAAAGTTGTTTGCGTTAAAGTCACCATGGAGGCCGACTGTAGGACCCCAAAATGCGTAACCTATGTGTGCGCCCACTGCACCGAAAGTGGTGGAGACTTTATAAGTTTTCTGATCTGATTCGGTTGCCTGATCCGAGTTGGTCTGGGCTGATAGTGATGAAACACCGATGAGTGCAACCGCCAACACTAGGATTAATTTCTTCATTTGATAAAATTATGTTAGTTAAAATTTCAAATTTGATGTATCTTTATTATTTGAAACAGGAAACAAATGTAACACTTTTTTTAAATTCTCATCTTTTTTTGAAAGGCAATGCTGACATATTTGCAACGACTCTTGCCGATTTCAGGTCCTGTCTGAAACTGGAGAGATCATTGTCAGACAACACCATAGCCGGGTATAACTCCGATTGTTCAAAATATTTCAAATTTCTGAAGGAAAAGGGTATCATTTCGCCGGAGGCTGCATCATCCGAAGATATTTCGGAATACCTTGCGAGAGCGACTGACGCGGGTCTCTCCAAGAGGAGCCAGTCCCGTCTGGTCAGTTCCCTGAAATCACTCTATCGCTTTTTAGAAGGCGAGGGACGGCTAAAGGAGAATCCTTGCGACAGAATTGATACCCCAAAACCAGGCAGATATCTTCCGGAGGTACTCTCCGTCGATGAGGTGGAGCGCATCCTTGATTCTTTTGACCTTTCGAAAAGCGAAGGACAGCGCAATAAAACCATCATCGAGGTGCTCTACTCCTGCGGATTGAGGGTGAGCGAACTGGTGGGTCTACGCATCAGCGATCTCTTTTTGGCTGAGCAGTTTATCAGAGTAACCGGTAAGGGTTCCAAGCAGCGTCTGGTGCCCATCGGAGAACCGGCAGTGCGGAGCATCTCCCTCTATATGAGGATACGTAATGCCGGTCCGATAGCAAAGGGAGCGGAGGATATACTCTTTCTCAACCGCCGCGGAGGCAAGCTTACGCGGGAAATGATTTTTTTGATTGTTCGCCGTCAGGCGGAAATTGCCGGAATCCGCAAAAAAGTCTCTCCTCACACTTTCAGACACTCTTTTGCCTCCCATCTGGTGGAAAACGGAGCCGATTTACGTGTCGTACAGGAAATGCTCGGTCACGAAAGCATACTCACCACAGAAATTTACACACATATAGATACAAAGAAATGGCAGCAAACTATTCTTCAATTCCATCCTAAAAGAAAATAATTTTCACTACCTTTACAAATTGAATTTCAAAATAAATTTTCAGCATAACACTTAACTTATCTTTATACATATGGCTTACACCACTACAACTAAACAGAGTTATGGAAACAGGGTTTCCAAATCTTTCAAGGGTATCGGCAGCGGTATCCTGCTTTTTATCATCGGTACGGTATTGCTATTCTGGAACGAAGGCAGGACGGTCAAAGTTAAACGCGCATTAAACCAGGCTGCGGATGTGACTGTGGAAATGCCCGACATTTCCCGAATAGATCCCCAGTTTGAAGGCAAGATGGTACACGCTATAGGTGATGCATCCACAGCTGAAATCCTTAGTGACGGACTCTTCGGCATTTCGCTGAATGCCATCAACCTCTCACGGAACGTGGAATACTATCAGTGGACCGAGCAGAGCAAAGAGGAAAAAAAGGAAAAAATAGGGGGCGGTCAGGAGATCACAACCACCTATACTTATAGCAAGAAATGGGTCTCTTCACCTATCAACTCTTCAGAATTCGCCGATCCTGATTACCGGAACTCCAACTTTGTACTCACCACTATTGAACCAAATCAAATTGTCGCTGATGTAGTCGACTTCGGAACCTACAAACTTCCTCCCTTTCTCAAGAACGGTATAAGTAGTGCGGAAGATGCCACCCCTGAACTGACCGAGCAGATGATCAAAGAGTGGAATGAAGTACTATGGAAGAGGGACAGTTCCGCTACAATTACAGTGAGTACGGGGCAGGCCTACTTAGGACGAGACGTGAACAACCCTGACGTGGGTGATGTCAGGGTAACATTTGGCTATACTCCTACTCCTCAGACAGTCTCCATACTCGCAGTTGTTGTAGGTGATACATTCGGTGAGTTTGTGGCGAAAAACGGCAAAAATGTCTCCCGAATTGCACTCGGCTCGGTTTCTGCCGAAAATATGTATGACGCAGCACAGAAAGAGAATAAGGTAATCGCCTGGATCCTCCGCATACTGGCCGTTATACTTATTATCGGTGGGCTAAAGGGTATCTTCAACTTCCTCAGCACCATATTCGCAGTTGTTCCCTTTATACGAAGAGTTCTCGCTGCGGGCATCAACTTTGTCTGTACCGTCGTAGGTCTGATCTGGAGCCTATTGATATTTGTCATTGCCTGGATATCATATCGACCTGCACTCGGCATCACTTTCCTTGTTTTGATAGCGGCCCTCATAGTGCTGCTGGTTATGCGTTCAAAGAAAAAGAAGAACACTCCCGCTGACGTGCCTGCCCAATAATAGAAGACATGAAGCTGAGAGTATTTTTATTTTGCACCCTGACAATAGCTTTGGCGATAAGTTGTTCAACAGGAGACAAAACTCCTCAGACAGCCGCCGGCATAAAAGAGAATCCATATAAAGGCTTTAGGACACGTGCCGATTTCGGACTCAACGGTCCGGTCAAGTCATTTACCGAGACCAGATACCATGAGATGCAACCTTTCTCACGTACATGGCACTTTGACCATGACGGCAGAGTGACTTCGATTGTAGAGGAGGATGTGCACCCTCAGACACGTCTGGAAATAAGAATCGATAAAAAAGGAAATCCTGTCGATACGGTTTTTTCCTTTACAGATTCTCTAAATTATGCATTTGATATGCAGGCCAGCACTTATCTTTCCGACGGCAAGCCTCTCAAAGAGGTCTATAAAATGAATGGCCAGTTGGCTGAGGTACATCAATTCATCTACGACAAAAAAGGCCGCTGCATCAGGATCAACATAGTTGAAAGTAACGGTGAACTTAGAGGTTCTTTCCTATATTTCTACGATGAGAATGGCAACCTGACAAACGAACGCTATGTAAGTATCAAATATGCCGTCGATGGTAACGAAATCATCTCAGAGATCGTAAATGTATACGATAGCTATGGGAATCTTATCGAGATCAGCAAGTACAATGTCGGCAAACTTGAGGTAAGAGATGTCATGTATTATAACGACAAAGGAGACCTGCTGCGCCAATATTCCGAGTACGAGGGAGGATATGTCACCGAGATTTTCTACACCTACGACAGAGATGGCAAGCGCAACGGCGATAGGTTCTATACCATTGAGGATGACCGGCGTGTGATAATGACCAGAGATAGTACGTTTATTGATGAAGCCGGCTACAGACATGAGGAGCAATACACCTGGACAGACGGTCTTCATACCAGTGAAGCTGTTTTTGATAAAGAGGGAAAAATGATGGAATATCATTACTATGGCGAGTTTGCTCAGGAACCCCGTATTCCTAACAACACAATAACTTTCCATTACGATGAAGAGGGCTACCTCAGTAAAGCCGAGCTTAGAAGCGGAAGTGATATTATTCCCTACCTATTCGGAGAAAAAGACAGTTTTGACAACTGGACCCGCCGTTATCTTACTCCTGAAGAGGTATTTGATACCTACGGCATAGGTATGGAAGATTTCAGCTATTTCCTCCGACGCTATGAAAGAACCTACACCTATTACGACTAAAAACACAAATATTTATTAACACATAAAACTTTATTCTATGGTAACAACATTGATTGTGATTGGCATCCTGGCCATTTTGATAATCTGGGTGATTTCCGTACAACGGAATCTTATCAGCAAAGAAGAATTGTGCAAAAATGCAATGAGCCAGATAGGTGTCCAAATGTCGAGCCGCTGGGATGCACTTACGGCACTCGCGGAACTCATCAAATCCTATGACGAACACGAGTACAATTCACTCAAAGATGTAATTGCACAGCGCACAAGCATCACCGGCAGCAGTTCAGCAGCCGATGCCAACATGCAGGAAACCATCCTTACAGATGCCATGAGACGTATAGCCGTGGTAGTTGAGCAGTACCCCAACCTCAAAGCCAATGAGATGTACGTCAAGACTATGGATAGCGTCAATTTGTATGAAAATCAGGTACGTATGAGCCGTATGGTATACAATGACAGCGTAACCAACTACAACCGTCTCATCCGTCAGATTCCCAGCAATATCGTAGCTTCATTGTTCGGGTTCAAGTCCAAGGATTATCTCGAAGAAAATCCGGCCAAGACTGAAATGCCCTCAATGAAAAAGTAATGAAACGTCTGTTGCTCACGTTTTTGACCGCGATTGCCGCTTTTACTGCGACAGCGGAAAATACCACCATTCGGAATATTGACATAACATATATTCTTACACCCGAAGGGCACGCCAAAGTGACTGAAGTGTGGGATGTCAGTGCAAAAAACATCACCGAGTGGTATTTGGTCAAATATAATATGGACTCTGCCGTCTCAATTACAGACCTTGCGGTAACTGATGAGAATGGCCTCAACTTTATAAATGAAGGTGAATGGGATATAGACCGAAGCCTCAGCAAAAAGGCAGGTAAATGCGGTATTGTATACAAAGGTGTTAATGATTACGAATTGTGCTGGGGTATCGGCTCCTATGGAGATCATATTTTCACCGTTAAGTATACTATCAACAACTTTGTATTGTCAATGGAGGATTATGATGCGCTTCATTTCCAATTCATCTCCCCGGACCTCTCTTCCGCTCCAGAACACGCGAAAGTGACTGTCAGATATCAGGATGACCTCTACCAGCTGGATACCTCCAACACTCTGATTTGGGGTTTTGGATATGAAGGCACCTGCGAATTCATAGATGGTACCATTGTAGCTAAATCAGATGCTCCTTTTAAGAAAAACAGTTCGGTCATAATATTGGCGCGCTTTGAAAAGGAGATGTTCCATAATCTTGTCAACCTAGACAACCGTTTGTTTGAAGAGCGCCATGCGCTGGCGATGGAGGGCAGCCACTTTGATGGAGAGCCTTCGGAATATTCATACGAAGATTTTGAAGCTAAAGATTCCATTATTCCGATTCTATGGACTCTGGGTATCATACTGGCCGGTGTAGGTATAGGCAAACAGAGCAAGAAGTATAAAAATGTCTCCACCTTCGGGGTAAAAAAACTCAAAGATATCGACTGGTGCAGAGAAATTCCGTACAATGGAAACTTGCTCGCAACCAATTTTGTTATTACAAAAGCCCCTTCCCTGTTTAAGACACGCAATAGTTATGCTATTGCGTCAGCATATATCCTTAGAATGATTCAGAAAAATATTCTGATTACAGGTAAAGACGAGAAGGGGAAAATTACCATCTCTTTCAACGACAAGGCAGATCTCGATAAGCTTGAATCTCCCGAAAAGTCACTTTTCAACATGATGAAACAGGCCAGCGGAGCAAACCTGATCCTTGAAGACAAAGAGTTTTCGAGATGGGCCAAAAAAAATAAAAGTACGCTAATCAGCTGGACAAATTCCATAAGCACCAAGGGTGTCAAAGCTCTGGAAGCGGGAGACTTTTTCTCAAACAACAAGTTCACCCCTTCAGGTGTTCAGGCCAACAACAAAGTACTGGGATTTTTCAAGTATCTGCAGGATTTTACGCTTATCAATGAAAGAAGATCGGTAGAGGTACATTTGTGGCAGGATTATCTGGTGTTTGCCACCCTTTTCGGCATTGCGGACAAGGTAGCTAAAGAGCTCAAGGATATCGACCCTATAGCCTTCGAGAAAGCTGTCAACTACGATTTCGACACATTCTCTACCATTCTCTACCAAACGAGAATGCTTTCCAATGCAATAACACTGAACTCATATGTGGCATCTTCTTCGGGTGGCTCATTCTCAGGAACAAGCTCCTGGAGTGGCGGAGGAGGAGGTTCTTCCTTTGGCGGAGGCGGAGGATTTTCCGGTGGCGGTTCCGGCGGCGGAGGCAGATAAATTCCATTTGTCTGAATTTCAAAAAAAAATTACCTTTGCGACTAAAATAGAATCCTATGAAGCGCAGAGGTATTTTTTTATTAGCCTTTATTATAATCACAATACAGGTCTCCGGACAAAACAGAAACTATACACGAGACACCATTCCGCAAAGGGACTCCCTCACCTACTTCGAGGAAGTGCTGGTAATAGATACTCTGGATACGGATGACAAATTTACCAAAATCATCCTCTATGATGACTATACCTGGGCATATTTTGATCTGGGCAGACCGGTGATAGATACTGCGGAGTTCTTCGATTCCTGGGAAGGAACAGGCGTACATTCCTTCAGGGATGTAAAACTCTCGGACATACCCGAAGAAGTGGACCTGTTGCTGGTAGACTCCCTCAACGGATTCTGTGTCCCATATCAACAGAAAGTGGGATCCGGGTTCAAGTTCAGAAGGACAAGGGAACATAAAGGGGTTGACTTATCGCTCAAAACGGGAGACACCATCAGAGCCGCATTCGACGGTATGGTGCGTCTCTCTGAAGGTACAAGGAGAACCGGAGGTTACGGCAATCTGGTAGTAATTCGCCACCCAAACGGACTTGAAACCTACTACGCTCACCTATCCAAACGGATAGTGGATAGCGGAGAGGTAGTTAAAGCAGGTGAAGTGATAGGACTGGGAGGAAATACCGGACGCAGCAACGGTCCGCATCTTCACTTCGAGACCAGATACAAAGGACATCCTTTTGATCCTCAACGTATCATAGACTTTGAGAAGGGAGTGCTCAGAGACTCGCTTTTTACCCTCAAAAAACACTACTTCAGCATCTATTCACATTGGGGACAGACCGACGAGGAGTCGCTAGCTGCTTCACAGCGAATCATCCATACCATCAAATCGGGAGATACTCTCGGTGCACTCGCCATAAGATATGGCACCACCGTCAGGAGAATCTGTCAACTCAACGGCATAAGTTCCAACAAGATATTAAGAATTGGCCAGCGCCTGATAGTTAGGTAGTATCCGTTCCAGAAGCGCTACACGCAGGCTATCTCCCTCCTTCAGAAATAGAGAGTGAAGCTCTTTGAGGTATGCATAGGGTAAAAACCCATACTCTCTGCGCAGCAATTCCTCTTCCGGAAGGAAAAACAACTCTCCCTGATTGAAGACATTGATGCAGAATAGCACCTTATCCTCCTCAATCCAGGCCGGAATCAGCTTATTGCGATATTCCACGGGATATACCGGAAGGGAGCAATCCTGCGCAAACATAAAATAGAGAAGCATAAGGAGATGTTTTCCGCCCTCTCCACGGCTGAGAATAATGGCCGGCATTTGATATTCGGGCGAAAGGTCATCCGATGGAAACGCCTTGAATCCGAACCTATTGAAAAAAATGTGATTGAAGACTCCACAACTCTCCATTGCGGTCATTCCGCCACTCAATTCCATAACCATCTCCGCTGACTTGCCGACAAAAGCATTGACCAATTCACGCCAGTTCTCACCGCGATAGAGCAGTTTTGTGAGCAGCACTGCGAAATCCAGAAGTTGAAATTGTTCGCCCTCTTCAAGGTGGATGGCCTCATTCATGGAATTAATGACCATTTCATAATAAATCTCTTCCAGGCGATGCGCTACCTCTTCTTTGACGGCGGGATCGCTTTCACGGGAAGCAATCTCCTCAAGGGCAGAAAGCATTTCCTGACCCTGCCTGAGGACTTCTGCCATGACACTTCTCGATACGACCTGATCCGGGTCATCAAGCAATGCATAGAGGGAATGTTGGAGATCAGTCTGCATCAGATGGATGTGCCGGTAAGTGTATCAAGTGCCAATTGCACAAGGCCTTTCATCAAAAGATGGTAGTCAGGACGGCTCTCTTTTGCATAGCGGTTGGCTATTACGAGGCAGATTGTGCCTGCATCATGTCCCAGAAGTGCAGAGAGACCGGAAAGTGCGGAACTTTCCATCTCAATATTAGTCACCCTTCGGTCATAATATCTGAATGATTCCAGATTGCCTATAAGATCGTCAAACGTGAGCGGTAATCTTACCGATCTGCCCTGTGGACCGTAAAAGCCGGGAGCGGAGATAGTCATCCCCATTACCGAGTTCTTTTCAAACAATGATATCAGGCGTTCTGCAGATTTGATGAAATAGGGGGCCGGAAGTCGCTTCGGCCAATTCATGTGCTGCACAAAAGCAGCTTCCATGGCAGCATCCGCAACCTCGCTACACCCGGCATACCAGTTCAGGAGTCCGTCAAATCCGATGGAATATTCCGAAAATACGTAACTTCCAAGAGGTATATCGGGCTGTACGGCACCGCAGGTGCCAATACGAAGCAGTGTCAACCGTTTGTGATCAGGTCTGACGCATTTGGTATTGAAATCGATATTTGCCAGAGCATCCAGTTCTGTGACTACTATATCTATATTGTCGGTGCCTATGCCGGTAGAAATAACGGAAACCTCCCTTCCGTTGTAGCGGCCCGTGACTGTACGAAATTCCCGCGATGATTTGTCAACCCTGATTGAACCCTCCTCAAAAAAAGAGGCCACAAGTTTTACTCTGCCGGGGTCTCCAACCAGTATGACGGTATCAGCCAACTCTTCAGGCAAAATATGAAGATGAAAAATTGATCCGTCGGGATTGATGATCAGTTCTGAAGGTGCTATGGGTAATGAAGACATTAGTGTCGTTATTTGTGGTTTAAAATTCAAATATAGGACTTTTTTCCCTAATTTTGTCAAATCAATCTACACATTAGGCAGTATGCTCAGAAGATTCCAGACATATCTTATAATTGCAGCGGCTCTGCTGCTTGGCTCAATGTTTTTCTCCAATATGTGTTACGGCATAATTCCCACCGACGCCCCTTCGGAGACATGGGAACGCATTACCATCAGATTTTTTGAGAGGAGCCAGTTTTTGATAATGACATTCGTTACCTTCTCCCTATGCGTGATTGCACTCTTCTATCACAAAAAACGTCTGCTGCAGATACGTATCTGTCTGCTCAACTCCATAATTCTTTTTGCTTTTCAGATATGGATTTTGGTGGAATTCATGAAACTGAGGCCCCTCTATTCTCTTTCTGTCCCGTCACTATTTCCCATCATCTCTATTATCCTGCTGGTATTGTCAATCAGGTATATCGCAAAAGATGAAGCCGTAGCGATGTTTTCCCGTGCAGTCCGCGCGAATGACACCGGTAAAAAAGGAAAGAAAAAGTAGCCCTACTCTTCGCTCTTGCAATATTTTTGGATAACGCTGTAGGCATCCTGGATGCCCAGCTCTCCCGCCATGCTCAGATCCATACAGCCTTTTTCTTTGTCTTTAAGGTATATCAGTACCAGACCGCGGTTGTAGTAGGCTTCACCGATATTGGGATAGAGTTCTATCGCTTTGGTATATTGTACTATTGACTCGGGAAGGTCATCGGAGAGACAGTAGAGGTTGCCGAGATTGTAGTATATGTAGGGGAATGAAGGATCTATCGAAGCCGCCTTTTTCATATCGTGAATTGCGGGAGTATAGTCATATGTATGACGCACCTGCTCCTGTACTCTGGTCTTGACTGTATTGTCGTTATCGAGTGTAAGAACGGGCACGTTGTTTTCTATGGATGAAATGAAATCTATCATTTCAGCCTGCAGAGCACCTCTGTTGATGTAATAAAAGATATTATCAGGGCTTTTTGTTATGGCTTCGTCATAGCAAACCATTGCAGTGTTGAACTGTTTGTTATCCGTTTCCAGAAGTGCTTTGGCAAAGAGATTGATATCGTTACGGTCTGTACGAAGCAGGCGGTTGACTTCTTCGCGCAGACTTTGAGCATCTGGCAGGTAACCGCCTTTAGATGATTCGAATTTCACGGCAATGGGAGATGAGCTGATAAAACTGTCGAGTGATGCATTATCAAACCTGCGGTTGATAAGTATATTACTCTCCTGAGGAATGTTGTCCGGAGCTACGGCAGCAAATTTATAAAGGGGTTTGAGACGAATATCTACATCTCTGTACTGCAGCAGTTCATTGTCAAAGTCCTTCTTGGCAAAATCTGCATCGAGCGCCAGCAAGTGGTCATATTTCCTGGTGGTATCGGCAAAGGCGGCATATCCTGTGGAATCCGAAGTCTGAGCGCGGTACTCCTCTATTTTTCTTTGTGCTATTTCGTAATCCTGGCGCGAAGAGTTATATTGTCCTAGCTGACTCTTTGCATAAGCCCTATTCATGTAAGCTTTCGCAAAATCCGGATATAGGTTGATGGCTTTCGAGTAGTCATCCATCGCATCGCGGTAGCGACCCATTTCCATAAAGACGGCGGCACGGTTGAAATAGGCCAGCACGTTGTTCGGATTTATGGCCAGCACTCTGTCGTAATCATCGAGTGCACTGCGATAATCTCCAACCTGAGCTCGGATGATGGCTCTGTTATAGAGAGTGAGAGCATTGCCGGGTTCTTGTTCCAGCACTTTATCCAGGTCAGCCAGCGCTCCTTCGATATCCTTCATTTCATGTCGAATTATCGCTCTGTTGAAATATGCAAAAGTGTTTGCAGTATCCAATTTCAATGCGGTATTCAGATCTTCAAGTGCAGGTTCCATATCTTGCCTGAGCGCATATATTCTGGACCTGCGAACATAGGCTTCAGGGTCATATCTATCTATGGAAATGGCTTTGTTGTAGTCATCCAGGGCTTTGGTCGTGTCACCCAGATAGAGGTAGGATGCCCCTCTGTTGAGGTATGCATTACTCTCACGAGGCTCTTTTTTGATGAACATATTGAAGTCCTTGACCGCTTTCTCGAACTGCTGTGAAAGAAAATAGGTTACTCCCCTGCTGAAATAGAGTCCGGTATAGCCGGGACGCAAATCTACGGCCTCTTCAAGGTCTTTGAGTGCCAGATCGTACTTGCCTATCCTACTGAGTGTGATTGCGCGGTAGTGATATGCGGGTGTATATATGGGATTGAAGTGTATGGTCTTATCGAAGTCCATCTGGGCTCCTACAAGGTCGCCGAGATTGTATTTTGCTATTCCCCTGAAGAAGTAGGCTTCAAATATGGTACTGTCCAGACGGGAGAGGATGTTGAAACTCTCGATTGCGTTGGAATACTTGCCTTCAATCAGCGCCTGTCTTCCCCTATAGTAAAAATGGTCAAGATCGTACTGGCACCAGGCCGGTACGGCGGTGACGATAATGAAGAGTGAGACGAAAAAGGCTTTTTTGAACATATTGACAAAAATAGTATTTTTGCACTTTGCTTGGAAAAAAAATGAAAAAAATCGCACTATATACGTTATTCCTGTTAGCAACCCTCCCGCTTTTAGCACAGGTAACGACCAAATACGAACAAAAGCTATACCGCGGCAAACAGCAGGAGATACTCTCCCATATCGCAGATGATATGGCAAAAGGGCGTGCCTCAGGTACGATCGGCAAGCAGGCAATTGAGCAGTATATAGTACGCAGGTTTCAGGAATATGGTCTCAAGCCCTACAAATGGCATTATATACAAAGCTCCAGGTGCAACGACTCCATTATAGCGAGAAATGTGGTCGGCGTAATTCCTGCAACAGTCCAAACCGACAAATATGTAATAGTAGGTGCTCATTACGACCACATAGGCGAGATCAAGGGCAATATCTACAACGGAGCCGATGACAACGCTTCCGGAGTTACCGCTCTCATCAACCTTGCAGAAATGTTTTCTGAAATGAAAAAAGATGGCAAGGGACCGGGCAAAAACATAGTTTTTGTAGCGTTTGACGGCAAGGAGTTCAATATGTGCGGCTCGGAACATTTCGTACAAAATCTGCCCTTTCCCGCACGCAATATCACCTGTATGGTAAATCTGGATATGATTGGCACCGACCTTGAACCGGTAGGATTCAGACGCGACTATCTTATCGTACTCGGCGAAGAACGCCTTGACCCCAAATACAGGGGCATTTTGGGCTATCTGAGTCGAAGAAAAAACTACGAAATGGACCTTGACCTGACATTTTATGGCAGCAAAGACTTTACCAAGATTTTCTACAGGATGAGCGATCAGTACTCCTTTGCCAAAGCGGGAATTCCGGCCCTACTCTTCACCAGCGGTATTCACAAACACACTTACAAGCCATCCGATAAGTCTGATATCATAAACTACGACTTGTTGAGAAAACGCACATTGTTGATATTCAATTTCCTCTTCAGGGTCTGTGAATACTGATTCATATATTTGGGGATTATTCACTATATTTGTTGTTTATAACACACGATAATGCTATCGTGACGACAACATTTTATACAATGAAATACATTAAGATCACTCTCGCGGTTATTGCCGCCTTGTTTATTTCTCAGACACTATCGGCTCAAGTACCGCTGAAAATCGTCATCGGAGGAGAGGACACGGTTTACAACCAGAAACACACCCTTGTGTGCATTACAGATCCGGGCAATGTCGCTGCCATCAATGAAAATCAGTTGAAAGTCTACCGCACCGGTGCTTTCGGTACGGAAATCGATCTAAGGCGAGGCAACAACAAGATCGAAATAACATTATTCAAAGGAAAAAACAGACGTATTGAAACCATCAACGTTTATTACGATCCCGATGCCAAAAAGCCTGTTCGCCCCGAACCCAAAATGACCCTGGAAGAGGCAAAGGCAATTATGGAGAAGTCACAATATAAGGAGGAGTTATTTTATGGTCTCTCCCTGGACGGAGCATATTTGCAGTTCGGTGACGGTGACGACCGCCTTGGCGGATCCAAAATGGGATATGTGGATGCTGGAATAGTATTCAAGGTGGTTGCCTCAGTTGGCGACCTCTATAAAGTGCAGCTTTCACAGAATAAATTTGCATACATTCCTCAGGAATATCTCGAAAGAACTGACGAAAGGACATCTCAGATCAACACCGGAAGCTGGAGCGTCTCAAATCTCGGCAAGGCCGACAGGGTGAGAATCTCTTTGCCAAAGCGTCTTCCTTATGTCTCCTGGACACAGCTTGACCCCACCACCATCTGCATCGACATTTTCGGAGCTACCAACAACAGCAACTGGATAACCCAGTACAGAGGCCTGCAAATGATCTCCTATGTGGACTATAGACAGGTTGACAGCGATGTATTCAGGGTAATCCTCCGCCTTAAACACAAATATTGCTGGGGTTACAAAATAGGATATGAGGGCAACAATCTGGTAATTGATGTACGTCACACTCCGGGGCTTTCACTTAACGGACTTAGAGTGGGTCTTGACGCCGGTCACGGTGGTTCCGCACTCGGTGCCGTAAGCATCACCGGCATCCGGGAGAAAGATGTCAACCTCGATATTGTAAATATGCTCAAAAGAGCTCTCGAAGCCAAAGGAGCCACAGTCGTACTCAGCAGGAGCGGCGATTATGATATCTCCATGAGTGAAAGAAAACGCATATTCAATGAAAACAACGTTCATATAGCACTATCTATCCACAACAATGCGGGAGGATCTCCGGTCAACCCGATGGGATCAAGCACCTACTACAAACACATCACCAACCGCGACTTTGCTGAAACCATGCTTGAGAGACTCCTGGAACTTGGAGTACCGAACTTCGGACTCGTGGGCAACTTCAACTTTTCATTAGCTGCACCCACAGAATACCCCGTGGTGTTGCTTGAACTCCTCTTTATGAGCAGTATATGGGATGAAGACAAGTTGATTGATCCCGATTTCCGGAAAAAGATGGTCAACAATATCGTGCTCGGACTTGAAGATTATCTCGAAAAAGTGGATGCTTCCATTGAAGAACCCGTCGTTAAAAAGAAGAAAAGGAGATAAAATTGGATAATGGAGTTCAGGATCAGTTCGTCATACAAACCTACAGGTGACCAGCCTGAGGCTATAGAGCAAATCTGCAATTCGATCAGGGAAGGCACTCAGGCAACTACGCTTATGGGTGTGACCGGATCGGGCAAGACCTTCACTATGGCCAATGTCATCGAACGACTTCAAAGGCCGACACTTATCCTGAGCCACAACAAAACACTCGCCGCACAACTCTACGGCGAGTTCAAATCCTTCTTCCCCGACAATGCAGTGGAGTATTTCGTATCATACTACGATTACTATCAACCGGAGGCCTATTTGCCTACGACCGATACCTACATCGAGAAGGATCTGAGCATCAATGACGAAATTGAGAAACTCCGTCTGAGCACCTCCTCGTCCCTCCTTTCGGGGCGAAGGGACATCGTTGTGGTCTCCTCCGTCTCCTGCCTCTACGGTATCGGAAATCCCGAAGATTTTCACAGCACCACCATTCATATCAAGAGAGGGGAATTGTTTAGCCGCCAACAGCTCCTTTATAAGCTGGTTGATGCTCTCTATTCACGCAATGAGATTGAGTTTAACAGAGGCAATTTCAGGGTAAAGGGAGAGTGTGTGGAGATTTATCCCGCTTATGGCGATATCTCTTTCAGAGTGCTCTTTTTCGGCGATGAGATTGAGAGCATCGAGATGACCGACCCCCTCAGCGGTGCTACACTGGAGTATTTAAATGAGATATCCATCTTCCCCGCCAACAATTTCGTCACTACAAAGGAACGTATTCGCAGTGCGATTAACAACATCCGGGATGATATGATGGCACAGTACAACTATTTTAGGGAGATTGGCAAGCATCTTGAAGCTAAGAGACTCAAAAGTCATGTGGAATATGACCTGGAAATGATAAAGGAGATCGGCTATTGCCCCGGTATCGAGAACTATTCGAGATATTTTGACGGCCGCAAGGCCGGTGAAAGACCCTTCTGCCTGATAGATTACTTCCCGGATGATTTTCTTACATTTGTAGATGAGAGTCACGTCACACTGCCCCAGGTAAGGGCAATGTATGGCGGAGACCGTTCCCGTAAGGAGACTCTCGTGGAGTATGGATTCCGTCTGCCTGCAGCTGCCGACAATCGTCCGCTTAAATTCGATGAGTTCGAGTCTCTGATCGGCCAGCGGCTTTTCGTAAGCGCAACTCCCGGAGAGTACGAATTGGAGGCCTCAGGCGGTGTAATTGTGGAGCAAATAGTACGGCCTACGGGACTCCTGGACCCTCCCATAGAGATCAGGCCCATCGCCAACCAGGTGGACGACCTGCTGGAAGAGATAGAGATACGTGCCGAGCAAGATGAAAGAGTGCTCGTCACCACTTTGACCAAGAGGATGGCTGAAGAACTTGAGAAATATCTGACCAAGGCCTCAGTAAGAGCCCGCTACATTCACTCGGATGTGGATACGCTCGAGAGGGTTGAAATCATTGAGGATTTCAAGGAAGGCAGGTTTGACGTACTGGTGGGTGTCAATCTGCTGCGCGAAGGTCTCGACATACCTTCAGTATCGCTGGTTGCAATACTGGATGCCGACAAAGAAGGATTTCTCCGCTCCGGCAGGGCTCTTACACAAACCGCAGGCAGAGCGGCGCGCAATCTCAACGGCAAGGTAATAATGTATGCGGATACCATCACACGTTCCATGAAAGAAACTATGGATGAGACTGAGAGACGCAGAGCCAAACAGGAGGCCTATAACAAGGCTCACGGTATCACTCCCAAACAGGTAGCGATCTCTGCAAGAAGTGTTCTCTCAAAGAGCACATATCAGGCCCGGGAAGAGGCAGAAGTGCGAATGCTGGCAGAGGACCCTGTCATCAGCAGGATGTCTCCGGCAGAACTGATTCGTGTGGTAGAGGCTGCCAAAAAGAAGATGGAGGAATCGGCGGCTGAATTGGATTTCATTCTCGCCGCAAAATATAGGGATGAAATGAATGCCCTCAAGAAATTACTGAAATAGCAGATGATTATGATTCCCGAAACACTTAAAAATATAATCCGTAATTACAATGATGAGGATGCTGCAATGGTTACACGCGCCTGTCGCATAGCTGAATCCGAGTTGAGAGAGAGAGAACGCGGCAACAACAGACCGTTTATCGAACACCCTCTGGGAGTAGTATCTATCATTTCTGAAATGGGCCTGATGGCAGATTCCGTAACAGCCGTTTTTTTACACGAAGCCAACCGTTTCAAGGTGGAAAACCTTTCAGAACTCAATAGAACGGTACTTTTCAACAGTTTCAAGTCTGATTTTCCGAAGGAGATCGTAGATATCGTCGCAGGACTGAACAATATAGCTTCAATAAAGCTCCAGGAGACAAATCTCGATGCCGAACGCTACCGCAAACTCATCGTATCTTACTCCAGCGATCCTCGGGTAATACTGATTAAGCTTGCAGACCGTGTGGAGGTGATGCGCAACCTCGACATATTACCCGCATCCAAGCACAAGTCCAAGATAATGGAGACTATGCTGCTCTACATACCGCTCGCCCACCAGCTAGGGCTATACCGTATAAAAAGCGAACTGGAGGATCTTTTTCTCAAATATGCCGAACCAGAGCAATATCGCGCCATCACCAACAACCTCAAGGCCACCGAAAGAGACCGTAATCTGCTGGTAAGCCGTTTCGTTAACCCCCTAAAAGATAAACTCAGCCGCAACGGCATCGAATATACGCTCAAGGCACGCACCAAGAGTGCCTATTCCATCTGGAAAAAGATGCAAGCCCAGAAGGTACCCTTTGAGAAAATACACGATGTATTTGCCATCAGGTTCATCATAGAATCTCCGCCCGATAGGGAAAAAGAACAGGAACTTTGCTGGCAGGTCTATTCCCTTGTGACCGAAAAATATCAGCCCGACACTTCACGTCTGCGTGACTGGATTACCGTACCCAAGGAAAATGGCTATGAATCCCTTCATACCACCGTACAATACAGGGAGGGTGTAACGATTGAAGTGCAGATACGAACCGTCAGAATGGATTACGAGGCAGAGCATGGCCACGCATCACACTGGTCATACAAAGGCATCAAAAGCGAAAGCGGAATCAGCAGCTGGCTTGACAGAGTGCGGATGATTATGCAGGATGGTAATGACATGCAACAATACACACAGGTCTCCCCTATTCTGCTCAACGAGGTATTCGTCTTCACTCCCACCGGTGACCTCAGGCAACTCCCGGAAGGGGCAACTGTATTGGATTTTGCATTTGACATCCACACCAACCTCGGCGTAAAGTGTTCCGGAGGCCGTGTCAACGGAAAAATGGTCTCCATCAGGGAGAAACTCAAGACCGGTGATGTAGTGGAGATCATAAGCAACAAAAACCAGAAACCCACCTCTGACTGGCTCAATATTGTCGTTACCTCCAAAGCCCGGAGTAAAATCAAACAGAAACTCAAGGAGGAGGAAAACAAAAGAGCATCAATCGGGAAGGAAATTTTCGAAAGAAGACTTAAGAACTGGAAAATCGAGGCGAGTGACGAAATTCTTCACGCCCTGATCAAGAAATACAAGTACAAAACTCTCAACGAGTTTTACAGCGCCATAGGGGATGATGCCATTAACATGGTGGAGGTAAAGGAGTTTCTTTCCGATGACAAGAGACAGGAAAAGTTGCCCGATACTCTCGAGAAGGTGAGCAGAAGCAGTACGAAGGAGGAGTCTTCCGATTATCTGGTTATTGACGGAAAACTTGGAAATGTAGATTACAGAATGGCAAAGTGTTGTAATCCCATTTTCGGAGATGAAGTATTCGGTTTTGTAACCATCAGGGAAGGCATTAAAATCCACCGCATTTCCTGCCCGAATGCCGCACGCCTGATAGAATCTTACCCATATCGAATCCAGAAGGTGAAATGGAGGGAAAACGTCGGCAAAGGAAGTTTCCAGGTAACATTGCGCATAATGGCTTACGGTGATTTCTCCACCACTAATAATATAATAACAACCGTCAATTTGTTCAAGGCTTCCATACGCTCTTTCAATGTTAATGAAAAGAGAGGAGAGTTCGAAATAATGATGCAACTCTATGTTCCCAATAATCTCGAACTTGACAAGATAATAGCATCACTCAAAAAGCTTGGGTATGTAAGACAGGTAACACGGCTATAGTATTGCATAATGGCCGACAAATTCATACATATCAAAGGAGCCAGGGTCAATAATCTAAAGAACATTGACCTGAAAATACCGCGGGACAAACTGGTGGTTATCACAGGTGTATCCGGTTCAGGCAAATCTTCTTTGGCATTCGATACGCTTTTTGCCGAAGGACAACGCCGTTTTGCCGAAAGTCTCTCCTCATTTGCAAGACAATTTCTCGGCAGGATGAACAAACCGGCAGTAGACTACATCACCGGCATACCGCCGGCCATTGCCATCGGCCAGCGTGTTCACAGCCGTAATTCAAGATCCACGGTTGCCTCAAGCAGCGAGATCTACGACTATCTGAGACTGCTTTATGCCAAGATTGGAAAGACATATTCCCCCATTTCCGGCAGAGAAGTGACCTGCGATACTCCCAAAAGTGTCTCAGATTATATTTTTTCTCTCGGTGAGGGAAAGACTGCGCTAATCGTGGCTGATATAGGATGGAAGGAGGATGGCAAGGTTGAGAAACTCCTGGACCTGAAGCAGGAGGGATTTGTCAGAATTACCTCATCGGAGGGTGCTATTTTCAGGATAGATGAAATCTTGCAAAATATGGCAACTTATGAGGAAATGGAACTCTATCTGCTCGTCGACCGCATCATCATAAGTGACAACGAGGAGACACGCAGTCGACTTCTTGACTCCATTCAGACTGCATTTGCCCGTGGAAACGGACGCATTGCACTCTTCAGTGACGGTATATTGAAAGAGTTTTCAAATATCTTCGAGTGTGACGGGATAGTGTTCGAGCGCCCGGCCGAATATATGTTCAGTTACAACAATCCGCTGGGTGCCTGCTCCAGATGCGGCGGTTTCGGCAAGGTAATGGGTATTGATGAAGCACTTGTAATTCCCGACCCCTCTCTGAGTGTTTATGAGGGTGCAGTAGCGTGCTGGAAGGGAGAAACTATGAGCAGTTTTCTGAATGATTTCATAATGGAATCCGCACAAACCGGATTTCCGATCCACAAACCATATTACAAGCTTTCACCGGAGGAAAAAACCATACTCTGGGAGGGGGTTAATGGCAGTACGGCCATCACTCCTTTCTTCAAATGGATTGAGAGCAAAAAGTACAAGATACAATTCAATTATATGCTCTCCCGCTACTCCGGAAAGACTACCTGCCGTCTCTGCAACGGAACCAGACTCAAGGAACAGGCTCGATGGGTAAAGATAGGCGGCAAAGATATCACCGAACTGATGCAGATGCAGGTAGGAGATCTGGCCAAGTATTTCGAAGCATTGCTTCCGGGTTCCAAATCCGGAATCGAACTGGATGAATATGACTACGGTATCGCATCCAGGGCACTGAAGGAGATAAGACAGCGACTGGACTATATTCAATCAGTAGGGCTCTCCTACCTCACCCTTGACAGACCCTCTTCCACCCTCAGCGGAGGAGAAAGCCAGCGCATCGCCCTTGTAAGCTCTCTGGGCAACAATCTGGTGGGATCCATGTACATCCTGGATGAGCCGAGCATAGGTCTTCATCCCAGGGACACCCG
>Ga0255346_1000390_pt1 | contig 74541 bp, 77 predicted proteins | sample wastewater_treat_FD_194410 | JGI IMG/M metagenome (GOLD analysis project Ga0255346, IMG submission 194410) | Wastewater microbial communities from Lulu Island WWTP, Vancouver, Canada - plant22 | ecosystem: Engineered > WWTP > Wastewater > Unclassified | place: Canada: Vancouver, British Columbia...
AAGTCGTGGTGTTAGTGCTGGCATTCTTCGGCATTGCCCATATGTGGTTGGCCGTTTTTGCAGATGTGGGAGTAACAATTCTCTGTATCTTCAATGCCATGCGCGCGCTCAGTATCAGAAAAGTATAGTCTGTTTCTAAAAATATAAAAACGTATATCTCCTCTATGAATCAAACATGAACTATATCTAAAAAGAGCGTAAAGTCAAAAGATTTTATGTAAGTTTGTTTATTATGGCAGATAATTATTTAGAAAAGAAATTCGAGGAATTGAATAGTCCTAAAACAAAAAAGAAGTATAAGGCAGGACCATCATTGGATTCGCTGCTTATTAAAAACCGTAGCACAAGGGGATATTCGCAAGATAGGGAGGTGACTTTGGAGGAATTGAAGAAGATAGTAAATGTGAATATCCGCATTGCGTCTTCCAAAAATCAGCAGGCTCTTAGATTCAAGTTAGTGGTGGCCGGCCCTGAGGCCGATTTTGTGAATGAGAATATAAAGATGGGAGCCCTTTTCCGCGCCCGCAGAGCCGCCTTTGCTCACAAATCCGCCGATTCAGCTTGCAAGTCAGCTGACTGTACCGATGAATCCGCCACCCCTGCGTTGTCGGAAGTGGATTGCCCATCCCTGCCATTGCCGGGCACTGAGCCTCAGGCTTTCATTGTAGTTTACGGCACGCATCAGGAAGATCCGAGCATGCTGATAGACCTTGGCATTTCTCTTCAAAGTATGAGCCTTAAAGCTGTGGAGTTGGGGCTTAACTGCCTTATGATAAGAGCTTTCAATAGAGAGGCTATGAGTCGTTTGGTTGCTAAGGGCGCTACCGGTGATGCCACCGTCACAACCGGCGCAGCTACAGCCAATATGACCGATACCGTCAGTGATACCAAGGAAGAGTTATTCCCCTTAGCAGTTTTGGCTGTTGGGAAATCCGCCGAAAGCATCTTCCTTATCCCCGGCGAAAAATCATCTCTCGACTATTTTCGCAAGGAAGGAATACACTATGTGCCCAAATTGAGTTTGGAAGAGATTTTAATTTAGATTTTCGAGTAGGATACGAATTAAAAGCTCGTTGAGTTTTTCCACTTTGTAATCGCCTACCGAGGCCTCTATATGGTCGCCTCCTATACCGCTGTCATCCGTGAGGAAAACATAAGTTCCGTTGGTTGCAATAGCCATAAGGCGTCCCAGGAATTCAGCTTCTTTGCTGCCCCCGCTTGCCAATACAGGAATCAGTTTTATTCCCTTTTTTGCGTATTGGATGGTTGAGGCTTGCAGGCTGGCGAGCACACCCTCCTGATTCTGATGTGCAGGAGCATCGAAAACTAAGAATGCCAAGCGTGCCCTGTTGTTTTCTTTCCATGAAAGGTCTTGCAGAGATGCCTCCAAAGCGGAATGCACAGCTTCTTCATAATCGCCTCCTCCTGCCGCTTTCTGATTGGAAATGAATTTTACGGTAGTCGAAATATCTTCTGTAAAAGCAGAATGCTTGGTAAGATAGCTGTCGCCTTGGTCGCGATAAAACACCGTTCCGGTGCGCAGAATAAGATCCGTACTATCTTTTACGCTTCTTAGAATAGACATCAGGTCTTCTTTTAGGAATTCGATTTCATCTTGCATAGAGCCGGTGGCATCCACAATAAAAGCAATGTCGGCGGAGGCTTCGGGGGTAGTGGAAGATGTTATGGTATAGCTGTTAAGGGTGGCCGTCTCACCGCGTTTCGAGAAGATGGGGGCCGCTTCTAGGGCTTTACCATTCAAGGAGATTTTGAAGTCCGCCCAAGTGTCCGGGTCGTTTATCACCGTTGAGTCTTTTTGGAAATACGATACCCAACATTCAGCTTCCCCTATATTGTCAGTAACGGCCTGCCATATTTCTTCATTATCCTTGCTCAACGAAACCTTGACACCTATAGCCGGCTCGCCTCCGGGATATGACACTTTTACAGCCACGCGGTTGTAGGTATACATATTCCAAAAACTTTCGTAGCCCTGAAACTCTTTATTGTTTAGCAAATTTCCCCAGAAGTCCCAGTTTGAGAGGTCGTTCCATTCGCCGGCTGTAAGCAATCCGGCTTCGGCAACTTCACCGCTCCCTTGAGAAGGAGGACCGTAATCGCTGGTTTTATATGCATCACCGACAAGACCGAAGGTGCCGGAGCAGCCCGCAAACAGAATGGCAAGAGATGCTATGGCCGCCGTTTTGGTCAAAACTGTTTTCATATACTCTATAGATGCGTTGACGCGTATTAGTGTTGCCCCAAAGATAATAAATTTCCGTTTATCTTTACTAAGCGTAAAATCATTATCTTTGCACTCATATGGAATTTAAGCGCACTATCATTATTACAGGCGGCGCCGGATTCATCGGCAGCCATGTCGTTCGCCTTTTTGTGAACAAGTATCCTGATTACCACATTATTAATCTCGACAAACTGACCTATGCGGGCAACCTCGCCAATCTTGCAGATATAGAGGACAAACCCAACTACAGCTTCGTCAAGCTCGACATTTGCGAATTTGCCAAAGTGCTGGAGCTAATGCAGAAGGAGCGCGTGGACGGTATCATCCACCTTGCCGCCGAAAGCCATGTCGACCGCTCCATCAAAGACCCTTTCACTTTTGCTCAAACCAATGTGATGGGCACCCTCAGCATGCTTCAAGCGGCAAAACTCTATTGGGAGAGCCTTCCTGAAAAGTATGAGGGCAAGCGTTTTTATCATATAAGCACGGATGAGGTTTACGGCGCTCTTGCCCTAAGTCATCCCGAAGGCCTCGAAAGCCCGTTTACTACAGCCGCTTCCGGCAAGCATCACCATGCTTACGGCAAGGAGTTTTTCCTCGAAAGCAGCAAATATGAGCCTCATAGCCCATACAGCGCCTCCAAAGCATCTTCAGACCATTTCGTAAGGGCCTTTCACGACACCTACGGCATGCCTACCATTGTTACCAATTGCTCCAACAATTACGGGCCATATCAATTTCCGGAAAAGCTCATACCTTTGTTTATCAACAATATCCGTCATGGCAAACCCCTGCCGGTATATGGCAAGGGAGAGAATGTGCGCGACTGGCTGTATGTGGTGGACCATGCAAGGGCGATAGATGTCATCTTCCATAAGGGCACTATTGCCGACACCTATAATATCGGCGGTTTCAACGAGTGGAAGAATATAGATGTAGTTCGTTTGCTCATAAAAACCGTAAACAAACTTCTCGGCCGTCCCGAAGAAGCAGGCGAAGACCTTATTAAATATGTTACCGACCGTCCCGGACACGATATGCGCTATGCCATCGACTCCCGCAAACTTCAGAGCGAACTCGGCTGGGAGCCAAGTCTGCAATTCGAAGAGGGTGTGGAAAAGACCGTCCGCTGGTATTTGGACAATCAAGCTTGGCTGGATAATGTAACCTCCGGAGACTATCAGAAATATTACGACAGCATGTATAAAGGGCGGTAGGTTTTTCGCCTAAGAGATTTTTCTGGAAGAATCGGATTGGAATTTATACATTCCGGTATCGTGTGAGATTCTTCCGAGAACTATCCATTTATTATATCCGTTAGACTCTGCCCAAGCGGAGTACACACGCTGAATGATTGCTGGAAATAACGGCACTTCAGGTGCTTTTTTCCATTTTGAATCCGGGATTAAAGCATTGGAAGCAAATGCGTTTGCTGCTTTTTCCGTCCGACTTTCATTATCATAGTCTGCAATATTTAATATGTTGTCTCTGTAGTCGCGGTTCTTGATATGTCCAAGTTCATGCATAACTGCAAAAGCAAGATTATCAATCCTGTTAAATCGTGTGGTTACGATAATGCAAGGATGTTCGTCATAATCAAAAGAGTAAGCATCGATAGATGCACCTTTTACTTTTTCTACAACGCCGAATAAGATTCCATACCGTGCAAAAGTTTCTGTCAAACTTGCAATTGTGTTCTTATTGGAATGAAGAATACTGCAGACTTGAGGAATTAACTCATCAAATTTTGATTCATCGTATGCCGATTCGAAGTTGCTCGTATATGCAAAATGTTTGGCAAGGAGTATCCAGGTCATTATCATTCGAGGGTCTTTGCCTACTTTTGCCGACTTTTTGAATAAGCCGTCAACTTGAATTTTCAACTTGGAAGGTTCCGGAAGTTTATATGTATTTTTAAGAGAAGACAGAGTTTCAGAACAAAGCGGGGACCGGAAGCCGGCACGAGAAGTTAAGACCTTGAAATCGAAGATTTTATTATACTCTTTCAATTCTTCATATGCAGCTTTTTCTACGATTTGCCGTTCTTCATTCTTTTTTGTGTCATAATCAAATCTGGTCTGAAAGTTAACCCAATCAATTGAAGGGATGCCGAGAACTTCTTCCAGCTTGTCTGCCACTTTCTTGCTGACTGAACGTTTGCCTTTTATGATTTCATTAAGATGGGATGCTTGCATTTCCACCATCTTTGCAAATTCTTTCTGACTGATACCTCGTTCTTTCAGCTCTTCTTTCAGGATATTGCCCGGATGAATTGCCATTAAGGCAGGGGCTTCATTTCTTATTGCCATAGTGATCGTCATTTAATTCAATAATTGTAATTCCCATGCCATCCTCCGTCTCTTTGAACAGTAATCTTTCAACTCTTCCATTCTGAACTCTCACCGAACTTAAACCGACATTGTTTGCAAGTTTTTCATAATGAAGGAAGCTATATACACGAAGGCCATTCGCAGTTCCAACAATCTGCATTATATTGTACGCCCTGGCAAGTCCCTCCATAAACCTTTTGTTTCTTGTATATTTCTTGTATTTATTGTTGTAGCCCGTTTCAATCAGCTCCTTCAGGTCCCTGTCTGTAATTTTAACTTTCATACATAATTCGGTATAAAGTCAATTACTCTGCAAATATAAGAAAAATTCCCAAAAAAATAGAATTTCTAAGAAAAAATAAAGCATTTTCCATCCTCTTAAAAAATGAATACATAATTCAAAAATAATAGTTCAGACAGCAATTATCCAATAAAAAATCCGTAGGAAAAGGGGGTAAAAAGAAAATATTTATGTTTTCTTATGCGATAAAAATTTGCAGAAGCGGCAAAAGGCGGGAGATACTACAAAAATTTGTAAATTTGCAAACTATGGCGGAATCCAATTTCATAGACTATGTACGCATTCGTTGCGCTTCGGGGCGCGGCGGAGCGGGCAGTTCGCATCTCCGCCATTTAAAATTCAATTATAAGGGAGGTCCGGATGGTGGAAACGGCGGTATGGGCGGCAGTGTAATTGTGCGAGCCAATCCGCAATTATGGACGCTCATCCATCTTAAATACCGCAAAAATGTCATTGCCGAAGACGGACAGCCCGGTTCAAGTAATTTTCGGACGGGTAAGAGCGGACAGGATGTTGTTTTGGAGCTGCCTCTCGGAACGGTAGTCAAGCGCTTGATACCCACCAAGATAGAAAGGGAAGCAGTGCCGGTGCAGGAAAAGGGGGTTGTGGAGTTTTGGAAAGAGAAATACAGCGAGATGGAAGAAGAGGTCGAGTATGGAGGAGAGGAGGAGTTCAGGGAGATTGTGACAGAGTATGAGGAAGAGCAAGTTGTGGAATTGGTGGAGCCCGGGCAGGAATTTGTATTGTGCAAAGGCGGCAGAGGCGGGCTCGGCAATACAAATTTCAAGACCTCCACAAACCAAACGCCGCGCTATGCTCAGAGCGGCGAGGACGGCGAAGAGGCTTGGTTCGTGTTTGAACTGAAACTTCTTGCTGATGTAGGCCTTGTGGGCTTCCCGAATGCCGGAAAATCCACTCTTCTCGCAGCTGTTACCAGTGCAAAACCTAAAATTGCAGATTACGCTTTTACTACATTAGAGCCCAACCTTGGTATAGTAGAATATTATGACAATAAGTCTTTTGTGATTGCAGACATTCCGGGCATAATAGAGGGTGCGCACCAAGGGAAGGGCTTGGGTATAAGGTTCCTCCGGCACATCGAGCGCAATTCTGTGCTGCTCTTTATGGTAAGCGTCGAAGAGGATGACATAAAAAAGGGATACGAAAGCCTCCTTGCCGAATTGCGTGAATACAATCCGGAACTCCTGACCAAAGACCGCGTGCTGGCGATTACCAAGTGCGATTTGATAGACAAAGACTTGGAGGCCGAAATCAAGCCCTTGCTTCCGAAAGACATACCTCACGTATTTATATCCAGCTTTAGCAGAGACGGGCTGAAAGAATTGATAGACATGCTATGGAAGGCATTGCAGGCATAATCTCCGAGCTTCATCACTTAGACCAGAATATAACTCTGGCCATCAATTCGTGGCACAGCCCGCTGAGCGACGCTGTGTGGATGTTTTTTTCCAACAGAGAAATCTGGATTCCTTTTTATCTGCTGCTCACGGTCTTGCTTTTTGTAAGGCTTGGCTGGAAAAAAGGCCTGATAGTGTTTTTGTCCGTGGTGCTTACAGTTGCCGCATGCGACCAATTCTCCAATCTACTTAAAAACTCGGTGGGGCGCCTTCGTCCGGTTTGGGATACTTATATGTTGCAGGGAGGTTTGCGCCGTTTGGAGGGGAGAGGCAATTTCTACGGCTTTTTTTCGGCGCATGCTGCTAATTCCATCGGGGTGGCGATGGCGGTGGTTAAGGGCTTCCGCAACGGAGATAAAAGCCGCAGCTACAACACTTTGGCTTGGATAATGTTCGTGTGGGCTGCGCTTGTGGGCATAAGCCGCATATTCGTAGGCAAGCATTTTTTGGGAGATGTGATTGTGGGATTTTCCGTCGGTCTGCTTTTCGGCTGGATATTTGCACGGATAGCCGGATGGATAATTGACAAATATTCGTTACATTTGTAAGCTAAGGGTTTGATTTTTGAACATGCTCGGCAAATGTTAAAAATAGCCGGAAACAGTAAATTTGAAAGTGGAAATTTATGGGTAAGATAATATCGATAGCAAATCAAAAGGGCGGTGTCGGCAAGACCACCACCGCCATCAATCTTTCGGCATCTTTGGCGGTGCTGGATAAAAAGGTGCTGGTTATAGATGCCGACCCTCAGGCGAACACCACCAGCGGCCTTAATTTTTCGCCTGACAGCGATGATAAGCGCACCATCTATGAGGTGATGGAAGGCAAAATAGCGGCAGAGGATGCCCTTCTTCAAACGGAGATAGGCAATCTGCATATGATTCCCTCGCACATCAATTTGGTGGGTGTGGAGATAGAGATGTTGGAGGTGGAGCAACGGGAATCCGTATTGCGCATGGCTCTCGAGCCCATACGGAACAACTACGATTATATTATTATTGACTGCTCGCCCTCGCTGGGTTTGGTGACCGTTAACTGTCTTACTGCTGCAGACTCTGTAATGATTCCCGTACAGCCGGAATTCTTTGCCCTTGAGGGACTTGGCAAACTGCTTCAAACCATTCGTCTGGTGCAAAAAGGTCCGAATCCCGACCTTGCAATAGAGGGATTCCTGGTAACCATGTTCGATGGCCGCACAAAGGTGCATGCTCAAGTGGTCGGCGAATTGAGGGAACATTTCACAGATATGGTTTTCCGTACCATCATTCAGCGCAATATACGTCTGAGCGAGGCCCCCTCTCACGGCAAACCGATAATTCTCTATGATGTTATGAGCACAGGCTCTAATAATTATTTGAACCTTGCAAAAGAACTTCTCGAAAACAATGGGGAAGTGATACAATAATGGCAAAACAGAAACATGGCCTCGGGCGCGGCCTCAGCGCCCTTTTAGGAGAAGAAGCCGACCAGTTCCGCAAGCCGGTGGGCTATGTGAACAAGGACGTTGTCGGAACAAAACCGAATGTACGCACCTCCGATGTGCTCCGAATCCCCATAGACATGGTGGAGGCCAATCCTTTCCAGCCCCGTACCTCTTTCGATGCTGAGGCTATGGAAGAACTTGCCGCAAGCATCAAAACACTCGGTCTTATTCAGCCCATAACGGTACGCAAGGTTTCGGAGAACCGTTATCAGATAATCAGCGGTGAGCGCCGTTTCAAGGCCTGCCGCATTGCCGGCATGTCCATGATTCCCGCTTATGTGCGCGAAACCGATGACCAGGGCATGCTGGAGATGGCCCTTGTGGAGAATATCCAGCGCGAAGATTTGGATCCTATAGAAACGGCTCTCAGTTATAAACGTTTGATGGATGAATGCAAACTTACCCAAGACATTATGGCTGACAGGGTGGGGAAAAAGCGCAGTTCGGTAGCAAATATGCTCCGCTTGCTCAAACTTCCCGTAAAGGTGCAGCACGACCTTAAGGTAGGTCTGCTCAGTGTCGGCCATGCCAAAGTGCTTTTGGGTATTGAAGATGCCGAAATGCAGCAGCAGTTCTGCGATCTTGTGGTTAAAGAAGGACTTTCTGTCCGCGATTTGGAAAAAGAGGTTAAGAAATATCTGAGAAAACCCTCAAAAAAGTCGCCTCGCGCACAGCAGGAATTGCCGCAGGAATATACACAGCTGCTCAGCCGCATCGGTCGTTTCTTCGAGAGTGATATTTCTCTAAAGCGCAGCGCAGCAGGCAAGGGCACAATGACAATACATTTCGCTTCCGACGAAGAGGTGCAAAAATTCGTCAAGGCCCTCGAAGATGCAGGTATTTAAAAGATACATATTCGCTTTTTTGCTGGCTATGCTCTCAGCCTCTTCCTTGAATGCACAATTCAGGGAAGAAGCCTTTCAGCAAAGCTATAATGATGACAAGGCCAGCGCAAAAGACTCGGCGGATGTACTCTTCAGTTTTAAAGACTTTTTTGGCGGAGTATCGCACAAACACGAAATCAAAATAGGCGTCATGTTCGCCGGCAGCACCGTTTTTTTAGGCAGCAGCCAAATCTATAATCGGGATTATTGGAAACTTCCCCTCGTTTACGGCGGCATACTCGGCAGTGCGGGAATGGGCATTTATCAAAACATGCAGGGCAATCACGATACCGCCAAATGGTGGTTTGTGGGTGCCGGGCTGGCTTATTGGGCCACTTTGATGGATGGCGTAGTCTCTTATCAGCCAAGTACATATCCCCATGCAGGCAAGGCAACTCTATATTCTCTTCTTGTGCCCGGACTCGGCCAAATCTACAATCGAGAAGCATGGAAAATCCCCCTTTATTGGGGTATAATGGGCGGAGGCGTCCATTTTTATTTTCTCAACCGCACCAATTATTTACGATTCCAGCGCATCTATAGGGAAATGACAGATGATGACCCCTCCAATAACGGCCCTATAAGCGCTGAAACCGCTCTCTATTACCGCAATGTCTATCGCCGCTACCGAGACTATTCCATGCTCGTAATCTTCGGCGGCTATCTGCTGCAAATAATAGACGCTAACGTTTTTTCCTATATGCACGGCTTTAATGTGTCGGACGACCTTTCAATAAAGATTTCTCCTGCCGTGATGCCTGCAAATACCGCTTATGCCCTTGGCCAGACCCCTGCGTTGGGAGTGCATTTCGGGCTTAGATTTTAAAACATGAAAAAGATTCTTCCTCTCTTGCTGCTGCTCGCGGCCTGCCCCCTCTTCTCACAAAACAAGAAGGTCGTTATTGCGCGGCAGCAAAAAGAAATATTAAGGCTTCAGGCTTCGTTGGATTCTTTGCAGATGTTAGTGGAAAGCCTCCAGAAGAGCAGTTACTCAGAAGACAGCGCTGTTCTCGCCTCGCAGAGGGGAGACGAAGCGATGCCGGGAGGCATGGCGGAAGACAATTTTTCACCGGACATTACCGACAGCCTGATGGGGGAATGGTATCGTCAGAGGCGTATTGCACTGCCGGAATACAATCTGGACACGCTTCGTCTTACATCCAATTTGCCCGACTCCGAATTGGAAAGACGGCTTGTAGCCATGAATTCTTTCATTACTCTCCCTTTCAACCAGACCGTGAAGAATTACATGGTGTTATATTCCGAAAAAATGAGCGGCTCAATGCCTTATCTGCTTGGCAAGGCCAAATACTATTTCCCTCTGTTTGAGGAAGTTATGGCCCGTTACGGCTTGCCTCTCGAGCTCAAGTATATGTCGGTGATTGAGTCGGGGCTGAATCCTGTGGCCCGCTCCCGTGCCGGCGCAATGGGTATTTGGCAATTCATGTACGGCACTGCAATAGGCTATGGCCTTAAAATAAATTCTTTTGTAGATGAAAGATTGGATGTGGAAAAGGCGGCTGATGCTGCTGCAAGGTATTTAAGAGATGCCTATAGGGTGTTTGGAGATTGGAATTTAGCCATCTGTTCATATAATTGCGGAGCGGCAAATGTACAAAAAGCCATCAGGCGCTCCGGAAGCAATAAGTTTTGGGACATTTATGATTATCTGCCGCGCGAAACCCGCTCATATGTGCCGGCCTTTGTGGGGGCCATGTACGGCTTCAAGTATCATCGCGAATATGGCATAGAACCGGCTTCTGTGGGAATGCCTGCCATCTGCGATACTTTTGAAATCCGCCAAAACCTTCATTTCAAGCAGATTTCCGAAACTGTAGGGGTGCCTATGAATGTGCTGAAATCCCTTAATCCTCAATACCTTCACGACATTATTCCGGGAAGTGAAGGAACCTATATATTGCGCCTGCCTTATAATTGGTCCTCTGCTTTTATGAGCGTGCCTCGAGACACGCTTTATAATCATAAATCCGGTGAATTGCTTAACGCCCAAGTGCTTAAAAACATAAAGGAGAGCGGTCTTGAGCGGAGGGTGGCCTACCGGGTTAAGAGCGGAGACATATTGGGACGGATTGCCATCAGAAACGGGGTGACGGTCAGTCAATTAAAGAAATGGAACCACCTAAGGAGCGACACTATACGTCCGGGCCAGATACTTTATATCTATAAGAAAAATTAATTTTGTATTTTAGGACGATGAAACAATACCGAAATCTTACAGCAGAAGAAATATCCAAGCTGAAAAGTCAGGCATGTTATGCCGAAGACTGGAATAATATAAAGGTTGCAGAAGGCTTCGATACAAATCATGTGGTTTCCACACGCTTCTCCGGAAAAATCCGGATAGGCGCCTTCAAGAGCGAGTTCAAACTTGCCGGAGGCATGACCAAGCACAGCGGCCTGTATCATACGACTTTGCACAATGTCACCATCGGGGACAATTGTTGCATAGAAAATGTCAAAAACTATATCGCCAATTACGAAATAGGAGATAATTGCTTCATAGAGAATGTGGACATTATCCTTACGGACGGCCCCAGTACCTTTGGGAATGGGGTTGAGGCGGCAGTAATGAGCGAAACCGGCGGAAGAGAAGTGATGTTCTACGACCGCCTCTCGGCTCAGCAGGCTTATGTGATGGCTCTTTACCGTCATCGCAGCGAGGCAATAGCAAAGCTCCGCCAAATGATTTTGGATTATTGCGATTTTGTTCGTTCCGATATGGGGCGCATAGAAAACAATGTCACCATTGTCGATGCCGGTTATATAAAGAATGTAAAAATCGGCCCTTATGCCAAGATAGAGGGCTGTTCCCGCATTAAGAACGGCAGCATCAATTCCGAGAAAGATGCACCTGTGCATATAGGGGTTGGGGTAATCGGAGATGATTTTGTGATTTGCAGCGGCTCCAATATCGAAGATAATGTAATGTTTTCGCGCTGCTTCATAGGTCAGAGCGTAAAGCTCGGTTATAGTTACTCTGCAACCGACTCATTGTTTTTCAGCAACTGTCAAGGTGAAAACGGTGAGGCCTGTTCTATTTTTGCAGGTCCCTTTACGGTAACTCACCATAAGAGCACCTTGCTCATTGCCGGAATGTTTTCGTTTATGAATGCAGGCTCCGGAAGTAACCAGAGCAATCATATTTATAAATTAGGACCCATCCATCAAGGCATTATGGAGCGCGGCGCTAAAACTGCATCAGACTCTTATCTGCTTTGGCCTGCTAAAGTGGGGGCTTTCTCGTTGGTTATCGGGCGCCATGCAAGCCATCAAGACACCAGCAATCTGCCTTTCTCTTATCTTATAGAAGACCAAAATGTCAGTTATATCATTCCCGGTGCAAACCTGCGCAGCGTCGGCACGGTGAGGGATGCGAAAAAATGGCCGAAACGCGACACCCGGACAAGCAGAAACAAATTGGACTGCATTAATTATAACCTGTTGAGCCCTTTTACAATAAGAAAAATGTTGAAGGGCATAGATATTCTTAACGAGCTTCGCAGAGTGTCGGGCGTAACTTCAGAAATCTACACCTATCAAAGCGGAAAAATCAAGCGCTCCTCACTCGAAAAAGGTTTGGAAATCTATTCTATGGCAATAAACAAGTTCCTTGGCAACTCCCTTATTTCGCGAATTCAAAAAGTTAATCCCAAAACCCTTGATGAACTCCATCGCGGCCTGCTTCCGACTTCGGATGTCGGTACCGGAAAATGGGTGGATGCCGCAGGGCTTATCGCTCCCAAATCCGAGATAGACAAGACTTTGGACGATATCGAAAGCGGTGTTCTCAAAGATGTAGATTCCATAAATGCCCGTTTCTACGAGATGCATTCTAATTATTATGACTACGAATGGACGTGGGCGTATGGGATCTTTGAAAAGTGGTATGGGATAGACCTTTCCAAAGCATCAATCGAAAGCCTTCTGACCATTATCCGCAATTGGAAGGAGGCGGTAGTCACTATGGATAAAATTCTTATTCAGGATGCACATAAGGAGTTTTCGCTCAGTATGATGACTTCATTCGGAGCAGACGGTGACTCTGCTGACCGCCAGGCCGACTTCGAGCAGGTGCGCGGCTCATCCTTCGAGACCAATCCTTTTGTACAGAGTATCCGCGAGCATATTATTGTCAAAACCGAACTCTGCGAAACAGCTACCGAAATAGTGGAAAGCCTCGTTTAAAACTTGATAGAAAAATACACGTCTGTTGTTAATATGGCTTAGGCGTAAAATGCAAGCCGGTGACCATCATCGACATCATGAAAGAAGAGCAGCCAAAAAAGCTACTCTTCTTTTATGTTCTGCCTAATTTGCAGCACTTTACATTTCACGCTCGCTAGAAGAGCATACGCTTTAAGCCATGATGGCGCCGACAAGTCCGAGGATTGCGTAGAATTCAGGAAGGGCGGCATAGATAAGGGTGTTCGCAAATACAGGATGACCTTGGCTGATACCAATTATACCGTTGGCGCAAACTTGACCCTGACGTATTGCTGAGAGCATGCATACAAGGCCTACGAAAATACCAATGCCGAAGGTCTTGATGCCCAAGCTGGGATCTGCGTTGAAGCGACCGAGCATAATAAGAAATGCTACGAAGCCGTAAATACCCTGAGTTGCCGGTACGGCAGAGAGTACCATGTAGCTGCCCGAGTCTTCAGGCCTTTTTTTAAGAGCTCCTTCTGCGGCGTTTCCTGCAATAGATGTTCCATAGGAACTGCCGATGCCCGCAAGGGCAAGTACGGAGCCGAGTCCGATATAACCTAAGATGGAAATTACTTCTGGTGACATAATTTATTGATTTTTAATTGTTTGTATTTTCTTTTGCAAGAGGGGTATATTTCCGGCCGGCACCCTCATAACCGGCATTTTTAAAGAATTCCAGGAAATTTAGTCGGAGCGGATGTACGAATGCACCCAATGCGCACATCGCGATATTAAGCACATGTCCTACAATCAACAGCAGCACAAAGAATATCCATCCTATGCCGCCATCTCCACGCACCATGATGGCAAGGTCGTTGAAAGCTGCACCGAGCAGTCCTCCCGCAAGTCCGAGCGCATACAGGCGAAGGTAGCTGAGTACATCAGAAAGCAGGCCGGTAGCAGTGTTGTAGGTCTCCCAAAGGCCGTTTCCAACATTAATCAGCGGGTTTTTCTTAAAGTCGCGAAGGAAAAATACAAATAGCGCCGAAATTATTCCTATAACTATTATGATTATCTTGGTAATCGTCTTGTCGAATACTCCTATCAGGGCGAAAGTGCCGACTATAACACCTCCAACTATCAGCAGGGTCCATCCCCAGGTGCTTATACTGGCTAAGAATCCTTTGTTGCGGGTTTCCACTATTGCCTTTGTAAGTTGCGCCAAGGAAATATGCACGACACCGCAGGCTATGGCCAAAATCATGGTCCAATCATATTCTCCAACGCCGGGAATAATAAACTTGTTTTCAGGCACCATTATCTTATGGAGCCCAAGCGACCTTATGAAGCCCCATTGGCTGATGTCCATACTGAAGAAGGTATGGAAAATGAAGCCTATTATAAAGGTGGCGACTCCAAGTGTCATTACCAAGGCGGAAGTCTGCTTGCCGAGTTTGCCGCGCAGCAGCAATCCCAGCAATACGATTACAAGGCCGTAGCCTGCATCCCCCATGCAGAAGGCGAAAAACAGGGTGAAGAAGATGCTTATGAAGGGTGTCGGGTCGAAACCGTCATAGGCAGGTCTGCCGTACATATCTGTCAAGACCTCAAACATTCCTACGAACTTCTTGTTCTTGAATTTGATGGGAGGCTCATCTTCCACAGCTGCCTTTTCGGAAAGCCAAAGCACCGGCATTTTGTCGAAGGAATCCTTCAATGCGGCGTCTTTTTCTGAGGGGGCAAAGCCCTCGAAAATCACGAGTTTGTTTTCGGCAGCGCTTTCGCCTGTTGCAGAGGCGAGATAGAGCGAAAGCTTTTCCTGTTTGTCAGACAATTCTTTTCGAAGCCCGGGAAGCTCCTCCCTGCGATTTTCAAGCGTATTGGAATAGAGCTCTATCTGTTTTTTTGTATGCGCAACCGCCTCGCTTGCTTCGGCAAAGGTAAGCGTAGGAGCAGGAATTTCTTTCAGCGGAAATCCCTCGGCGGAGCCCACTATCACAAACCAAAGCTGTTTGCCGTCTTCGCTTACCTTTTGAATGGCGTATTGCGAGGGCCAATCCGGGTCGAAATTCTTAGCCGCCGTATTGTAAAAATGCAGCTCAAGGCCGGTTTCCTCCAAACGAGCGCGGTCCCAAGTTCCCCAGGGGCGTAATGACTCCTGTTCCCTTATCTGTTCGGAAAGAGAATTTTCAAGCTCTCTGAGACGGGCATCCGTCCCCGCTTCTATATCTTTGATTTCTTTCTTTATTCTGTCGCAGTCATCCAATAGCGCCGCAGAATGCTCATCTATCGGCTTGGAAGAACGGGTTATATCCACAAGACCGAGCGATTGCAAATCTTCCAAAAATGCATCTTTGGCGCTGGAAAGAAGGATGAAGGAGTATTTTGTCATTCTTTCTATCATAGCTCTGCCTCCTCTTCCTCAGCATGGCGCATTTTTACTATTTTGGAAGATGCCTTGCCAAGGTTTTCTTCGTCTTCCATAAAACGTTTTATCTTGAGTATGGCCTCTTGATATCCCGGAATCTGCACTTTTTCGTAGAGATTCACCTTTTGGGTGGTTTTTCTGCGCTGATAGTCTAAAATCTTTTTGGTTTGATTGCTTACTTCGCTCTCCAAGCCGAGACGGGTGAGTTCTTCGAGAATACGCACCCCGTCGGCATACCAAGCCGGTTTTACGAATGCATTGAAAGGCTTGAGCTCGTAATTGACGTCCAAAAGCTGCGGGCATTTTACTCCCGCTTTCTTTACCGTATCCATTTCCAAGCCCGAAATACTTATCAAGTCCGGCTCAAATTCGTTCCAAAGCGCAGCCAAATAATCGTATTCCTTCATTTTGGCTTCAAGTTCCCTTTCAAGCCGCTCGGCCTCCTTTTTAGCCGCCTGCGCACTGAAACGCAGTGCGCTCTCTTTGTTTTTGAGAGTGGGCAAGGCATTCTGACGCACCTTCAGCTGTTTGCCGAGGTTCGTAAGCGAGGTCTTGTTATATTGGAACTTTATGGACATTATTCGGCTTTCTTAGGCCAGTATTTATTGCTTAAAGATTCGCGTATGCCTGTTTCGGCAGGGGAGAAGTATTTTGCGAAGAGCCCCCAGGCGGTGTCGAGCATCTCGTTTATGGAGATGTTCACATCAATTGAGAGCAGATTCGTAGCATAGTCTTTGGCATATTCTAGGCAGCGGCGGTCGTAGTCCGAAAGGTCAAAGCCGTTTTCCTGCTTGGTTTTGGCATTTTGAGCATCTGCATAAAGGCGTACGCCTGCGTTCATCACCTGACTGTGGTCTTCGCGCGTCTTTTTATTCTGCACATTCTGCTTGAGGCGCGAGAGACTGCGGAATGGGTCTACAATTACCTTTCCCGAGTCTGTATCTGCGCGAAGGAAGAGCTGCCCTTCGGTAATGTAGCCGGTATTGTCGGGTATGGCGTGGGTGATGTCTCCGTCATTGAGGGTTGTCACCGCTATTATGGTGATGCTGCCGCCGGTAGGCAGCTGCACCGCCTTTTCGTAGATTTTGGCAAGGTCGGAATAGAGAGAGCCCGGCATAGAGTCTTTGCTGGGAATCTGGTCCATTCTGTTGGATACGATAGAAAGGGCATCTGCGTAGAGAGTCATGTCAGTAAGGAGCACTAATACCTTTTCATTTTTGTCCACCGCAAAATATTCAGCAGCGGTAAGAGCCATATCCGGCACTAAAAGGCGTTCTACGGGAGGGTCCTCAGTAGTATTTACGAATGATACGATTTTGGAAAGAGCGCCGGCGTTTTCGAAAGCATGCCTGAAGTAGAGGTAGTCGTCGTTGGATAGCCCCATTCCTCCAAGAATAATTTTATCCACATCGGCGCGGAGCGCAACACTTGCCATAACCTGATTGTAAGGTTGGTCGGGGTCGGCAAAGAAGGGGATTTTCTGCCCCGAAACTATGGTGTTGTTAAGGTCGATGCCGGCAATGCCGGTAGGGATGAGTTCGGATGGTTTACGGCGTTTGTAAGGATTTACAGATGGTCCGCCTACCTCGCGCTCTTCGCCCTCTATTTCGGGGCCGCCGTCAATCGGGTCACCATAGGCATTGAAGAAGCGTCCTCCCAATTGTTCGCTCACTTTCAGAGTAGGAGGTTTTCCGTGGAAGATGACCTCGGCATCGGTTGGGATGCCTTCCGTACCCGCAAATATCTGCAAGGTTATGAGGTCATTCTTGATTTTCACCACTTGCGCCAAACGTCCGTCCACCGTAGCAAGCTCATCATTGCCTACGCCTTGCGCATGCAGCGACACTGTTGCCTTTGTGATGGCATGAAGCCTAGTATATATTTTTCTGAAAACTTTAAGATCTGCCATGTTCTTGAAGGTGTTTATTTATTTGTTCGAGGTAATCCTTGAACTGTTCGCTGTCCATTTTGGAATAGTTCATCTGACGGAGCAGATTTATAAGGTTTTGGAAATAACTGCGGCAAAGTTCGAAATTGTCGAATTCGAAATTCTTTTCGCAAATCTCCAAAATAAAGTCTAACATATATTTTTGCCTATCCATAGAGGAGACGGCATCCACCTCATCAAAGGCATCTTGTTGCAAGAAGGCAAAATCCAAAACCTCACTCTTCCAAAAAGCCTCATGGTAGCTCATCGGCACTCCGTCATCTCCTAAAATATTTATTTGATCGGCCATCTCCTTACCTCTGCGCACCAACATCTTGGCTTTGATGATTTTTTCCACCCATCCCTTCTCAACTTCTTTATCGAGGTATTCAATAATCTCGGGATATTCCAAATATTTGGAATAAGAATCTATGGGGCTCACGGCCGGGTAGCGCTTTTGGTCGGCGCGGTTCTGTTCTAATGAATAGAAACAGCGGGCTACCTTTTTAGTACTCTCGGTTACAGGCTCTTTTAGATTACCGCCTGCGGGGGATACTGTTCCTATAAAGGTTACGGCTCCCTTTTGGCCGTTATTGAGTATTACCATTCCGGCACGCGAGTAGAAGTTGCTGATTATTGCTGAGAGGTCTACAGGGAAGGCGTCTGCGCCGGGGAGTTCCTCCATACGATTGGACATTTCGCGCAGAGCCTGTGCCCAGCGTGAGGTGGAGTCGGCCAGCAGAAGGCATCTGAGGCCCATGGCCCTGTAATATTCGCAGATGGTCATGGCGGTATATACCGAGGCCTCGCGGGCAGCCACGGGCATATTGGAGGTGTTGCAGATGATGGTTGTGCGTTCCATTAACTTGCGGCCGGTATAGGGGTCGATGAGTTCCGGGAATTCAGTGAAGATTTCCACTACTTCATTGGCCCTCTCGCCGCATGCCGCCATCACAATTATATCGGCTTCCCCTTGCTTTGCAATGGCATGCTGGAGTACGGTTTTTCCGCAGCCGAACGGTCCTGGGATAAAGCCGGTGCCGCCCTCTGCAATGGGGTTGAAGGAGTCTATTATACGGACTCCGGTCTTCATTATCTTTTCCGGCCTTGGCTTTTCTTTATAGGCTTTCACAGCTACCTTTACCGGCCAGCGCTGCACCATGCTCACCTTTACTTCCTCACCTTCCTCGTTGAGCAGCACGGCCATCGTGTCATCAATCTTGTAATTGCCTTCGGGGCTTACTTTTTTTACGGTGTATTCGCCTTCGAATGAGAAAGGAACCATGATTTTATGCGGAAGCCAGCCCTCCTTCACTTCTCCGAGCCAATCTGCCGCCTGCACCTTGTCGCCCTCTTTTGCAATGGGTTTAAAGTGCCACTCGGCATCGTGGTCCAAGGGAATTGTATATTCGCCGCGGTTCAGGAACACATCTTTCATTGTGGTGAGGTCGTTCTGCAGACCGTCATACACCTCTCCCAATAGGCCGGGACCGAGGGTTACCTCAAGCATTCTGTCAAGGAACTTTACGGGTGTTCCGCCTTTGAGGCCGCGCGTGCTTTCGAACACCTGCACCGAGGCTTGATCTCCCTTTACCTTGATTACCTCCGCGAGTAGGTCGGTGCCGTCCAAATTAATGAAGCACAGTTCGTTCTCTGCCACCGGTCCGTCTGTCTGTACGGTCACAAGGTTCGAAACAATGCCGATAACTTTACCTGTTGTTGCCATTATATTATCGTAGTTTTCGTTAATTTCTTTAATTAAAACCCTCTCCCTCAAATTTTCCTTCCACCCCTTTTCTTAAATCCTTTACAAGCTTGCGGAAGAATTCGCGGCCTGTGGCCTCATCCAGCGAAAGCCATCTGTCCACTATTTTAAGTTTGCACACAAATCCCAGAATTACATCTATGTCGAAGACGTGCATAACGGTAAGCTCATCTATCTTCGCCCATAATAAATCATCCAAGCCCCTCTCCCTTCCCAGAATATCATTCTGTCCAAGCACTTCCGCCGCTTTTGCCGCATCTTCAAAATCTTTGATTTCCTCATACTTTGTGCTTTCACGCGGCAGAATCATAATATCCTGCCCCTCCGGCCTTCCGAGAGCCTTGTTGAGGTAACTCACTTTAGCGTTGCGAAGTCCGAGGTCATACTCGAAATAGTCCCTGACAAAGTCGTTGTTCGAGGCGGCCGCTTTGAGGTAGAAGTCCTCACATAGTTTTTCGCTGTCCCATCCATCCAATAAGAACTCCATTAAGGCATTGTCTTTTTTGGAAAGCCGGGAGCGTATTTCCTCCAGCAGGCCTTGCGCATCGATAGAATCCTTCTGGTCTGCTTGCAAGACCGGCAGCCCTGCTATGATATATTCATAATTATTCACCGAACAGGATTTTGTTCGTTATCGGACGGAGATATTCGGCCATCAAGGACTTGAACGATTCTTCCGTCAGACTGATGAACCAGCCGCCGTCTTTCGGACCAATGCTGAAGCCTCCGGCCGATTTTTTGGTGAATTGTGCAGAAACGCCTTTCTTAAGGGTTTTGGATAGTTCCCCTGCCACCCAAGGTTCCAGCTCGCTACGGAGTTTTTCGGGAAGAATCAATTGCAGGGGCTGCGGCTCCTGGGCATCAAATCTTACAGCCACGGCTTTTATTATTTCTTTCAGGAAAGCGGGGTCTCCCAAGGCCTTTACATCGGTAAGCTTGCCTAAGAGTAGGTTTTCGATGTCTTTTTTTGTTGCTTGGAGTACCTGTGCAGATGACATTTTGAGGTCGGAAGCAACTTTTGCTTTGAGATCTTCCGCATCCTTTTCGGCCTTGGCCTTGATTTCGGCAGCCTGCTTGCGGGCTTCGGACAATATCCTCTCCGACTCTTTGTGCGCTTCTTCTAAAAGTTGTTCTCCCTCTTCTTTTCCTTTGGAAAGCCCTTCGTTGTAAAGCTTTTCTGTGAGTTCCTGTAATTTGTCTTGCATAATCGCTTTTTCTTACATGTTTGCTTAGGTTTTCTTACATGGATTGGGACAAATATACGAAGAATAGTTTTTTTTCTACAATTTTAATAGATAAATTTTTATTTTTTTTGAAGTATATTTGCGAATTCTATGGCGTATTTAGGGGAAATATTATCCATAGGGGTGGCTGTTTTATGGACTGTAGCCTCGCTGTGGAGTGAAATAGGGAGCAAAAGGCTCGGAGCTCAAGTGATGAATACCTGGCGCTTGGGCTTTTCTATTGTGGGTTGTGCGCTTTTGTGCTGGATTTTCTTGGGAGCCCCTTATCCGGTATATGCAAGCGGCCGTACTTGGCTGTGGCTGGCTCTTAGCGGTTTCATAGGTTTTTTCTTGGGCGACCTCTGCCTGCTCGGTAGTTATGTGGTGATGGGCGCCCGGCTTGGTCAGCTTTTCATGACACTTGCGCCGGCCTTTGCCGCCATCTTCGGCTGGCTTATTCTCGGGCAGGATTTAAGTTGGAAAAGCATTCTTGCCATGGTGGTTACCATGATAGGAATAAGCATTACTGTACTTGGACATGACGCTAAAAAACTCTTGTCTCTGCAAATACCCGTTAAAGGAGCCCTGCTCGGTGTGGGAGCGGCCTTGGGCCAGGGTTTGGGGCTTATAGTTACTGTGATAGGCTTGAACCATTATCTTGCAGATGTTCCTGCAGAGGTACTTCCCAAAGTGGAAGGCTTCATTCCGTTCAGCGCCAATATGATACGCTGCATGATAGGTTTTATCGCCAGCTTATTGCTCGTGGCCGCCACTAAGCCCAAGCCCGGCATGGGAGCGCTTTTCCGTGACGGCAAATCCGCCCGTTCTCTTGCGATAGTGGTGATTACCGGCCCTGTCATAGGGGTGGGGCTCTCCATTATGGCTCTGCGCTATACCGCTGCAGGCATCGCCAGCACTCTCCAATCCACGACTCCCATTCTTATGCTGCTCCCCGCCCATTGGATGTTCGGCGAAAAAATCACCCCTCGCAGCGTGCTCGGCGCAATTGTCTCGGTAGTGGGCGTTTCGCTGTTCTTTTTGCTGTAGGGGTATTTACGCTTGTTTTTTGTAGGTGATGGCGGCGAGGATATTGAAGACTACAGCGAAGCCGGCCAAGGCTGCGAAGTCGTGCCAGAGTTCGACGAATGTTGTTCCCTTTAAGTAGACCGAACGCAATATGTTTATATAGTAGCGCGGGGGTAGGAAAAGGGTGATTTTCTGAGCCCAGTCCGGCATGGAATCTATAGGTGTCAGCAGACCGCCCATCAATATGAATATCATGATAAAGAAGAACACCACGAACACCACCTGTTGCATGGTGTTCGAAAAGTTGGCGGCTGTAATTCCGAAACCCGAAATGCCAAGAATAAAGATAAAGGTGCTCAAGAAGATAAGCCAGATAGAGCCGGCGGATGCAAGACCATAAAACAAGTGCGCCAGAGGCATTGTTATGACAAGCACAAGCAAACCGATAATCCAGTAAGGAATAAGCTTAGACAAAGTAAAGAGCGTTCGGCTTGTCGGGGTTACGTTTATCTGTTCTATGGTACCGCATTCTTTTTCGCTTACGATGCTCAGCGCCGGCAGGAATCCGCATAGGAGTATGAACAGGATAACCATAAGCGCCGGAATCATAAAGTGCTTGTAATTAAGCGTCGGGTTAAAGCGGTTCTGTATTGTTACCAATTCCGACATTTGTGCGGCATTCTTTTCCCCGCGCAATTCCATAAATGTTTTGGCTATTGTCTGCACAATATATTGAGTTCCTATTGAGGCCTTGGTGGCATTCACGGCATTGGCGATTATGCTTATCTTTTCGGGTGCGGCTATTGTCATATCACGCTCGAAGTGCTTGGGGATTTGCACGATAACATCTATTGCCCCTTCTTCTAATTTTTGAAGAGCCAGATTATATTCGGAAGTTGTATAAATCAATGATAAATATTCCGATGCATCCAGGTGAGAAAGAATTCGTTGCGAAGCGCTGGAACGGTCAAGGTCTACAGCCGCGATATTGAGATTGCGGACATCCATCGTTGTTACCAGCGGCATGACAAGTATAATCAATATGGGAAAGATGATTATCAGCTTCGGCAGAAAAGGATTGCGGCGAATCTGCAAAAACTCTTTTTGTAATAGTACGAAAAATGTTCTCATGACTATTCGAGTTTATCGTTGAAACTATTGAGCGATATGCCCATAAACACTATACCCATACCCGTCAATATCGCAAATTCTTTCCATACAGCTATAAAAGGAACTCCTTGAATCATCAACTTGCGTATAGCTTCAATATACCAACGGGTAGGAATTACATTTGATATCCATTGAAAGAATTTCGGCAGGTTTTCAATCGGGAACATAATCCCCGATAACATCAGTATAGGCACTATCATTACCATTCCCGCAAAGAGCAGGGCTGCGATCTGTGTTTTCGAGAAGGTGGAAATAAGCAGGCCAAGCGCCAGCGAAAGCGCAATATAGATTAAAGATATTGCAATTATTCCTCCTACGCCGCTAACCATAGGCACATCAAGCAGATAGCGGGAAAGCACCAATATCACTCCCAATATTATGCACGATATGACAAAATAAGGAATCATCTTTGCAAACATAATCTTTACAGGACGTACAGGCGAGACTAACAGCACCTCCATGGTTCCCGCCTCTTTTTCGCGAACAATCGATACGGAAGTCATAATTGCGCAAACCAATATGATAATAAGTCCCAAAATACCCGGTACAAAGTTATATGCGCTCTTCATCTGCGCATTGAAGAGCATGCGGGTTTCGAACATCTCCTGCAGCGACGCGGTGCCTAATAATACGCCCTGCAAGTAAGCTGTTGCCGCCATTGCAGTATTGGCATCTGCAGCATCCAAGATAAGCTGTATCGCCGGGGGAGAGGGGACTCCCGCTGAAATCTGCGCTACAAGACGGTCGAAATCCGAATCGAACACCACAACGGCATTCACCTTGCCCGACCGTAAAGTTTCATCTATTTCCGTTTGTGATATATAGCCCTTGAATGTAAAATACTCATTAGCGGCAAGGCGATTTACCACATTATTAATTTCTTCCGTATGCTTGGGGGCAACCACAGCCACATTGACATTATTCACCTCGGTCGATATGGCAAAGCCGAACAGCACTATCAAAACCACCGGTATGAATATCACGATAAGCAATGTGCGAGTATCGCGCAAGAGATGCAGAGACTCTTTCTTTACGAAGGGTATAAAATTGTTCTTCATGGCTTTAATCTCCTCTTTTTGCATCACGAGCCAAGGTGCGAAACACTTCGTCCATTGAATCCGCTCTAAATTCTTGTTTCAGTTTGGCAGGGGAGTCCAAGGCATCTACCCGCCCATCAACCATAATTGCCACGCGTGAGCAATATTCTGCCTCATCCATATAGTGTGTCGTAACAAAAATAGTTGTTCCATCTGCTGCCGCTTCATAAATCATTTCCCAGAATTGACGGCGGGTAAGCGGATCGACACCTCCCGTAGGTTCATCCAAAAACACGATTTCCGGCCGGTGAACAGTGGCAATGGAAAACGCTAACTTCTGTTTCCAGCCCAAAGGCAGCGACCCGACAAGAGTATTGCGTTCAGATGAGAATTTAAGCTTGGACAGCAATTCTGTACCGCGCTTATCAGTCTCGTTCTTTGACAAGCCGTAGATTCCCGCAAACAGGTTGATATTCTCCCATACGGTAAGATCGTTGTACAACGAAAAACGTTGGCTCATATATCCGATATGGCGTTTTATCTTCTCTCCCTCACTCATTACATCGAAGCCGGCAACCGTACCTCTGCCGGATGTTGGATAACTCAATCCGCAGAGCATACGCATAGCAGTTGTTTTTCCGGCCCCATTAGCACCGATGAAGCCGAAAATCTCGCCTTGGTATACATCAAAGGAAATGCGCTCGACAGCTGTAAAATTGCCGAATTTCTTGGTCAGTTCGCGTACCGAAATAACAACATCACTCATCGCTTCATCAATTTTATAAAGACATCTTCGATTACGGGTTGCACAGGCTCTATACTAAGACCTTTCAAATCTTTCAACTGCTCTTTAAAGGTTTCTACGTTAAATTCATCAGTGGCAACAATATGGTGCTTTTCTCCAAAGGGATAGCATTCAATAACGCCATCTATTTGCCGTGCAGCCCTAATAAGGGCATACATATTATCGGCACCGACGGCGTAGAGCTTCGAATCGAATCGCTTAAGGATTTCTCTTGGATTGTCAATACCCAATATGCGTCCCTCATTACAGAGTGCGATACGGTCACAACGGGATGCTTCGTCCATATATGGTGTTGAAACGAGAATCGTTATTCCCTGCTCTTTAAGCCCTGCAAGCATATCCCAAAGCTCAACGCGGGATACGGCATCGATACCGGTTGTGGGTTCATCAAGAAATAGCACGCTCGGACGATGAATCAATGCGCAAGACAGAGCCAATTTCTGCTTCATACCTCCTGACAAATGAGCTGCCCGACGGGTGCTGAACGGCTCAATCTTTTTATAGATAGGGGCAAACAGATCATAAGACTCCTTGATTGTAACACCAAATAAGGCGGCAAAAAAACTCAAATTTTCTTCTACCGTCAAATCGGGATACAGCGAAAACCTTCCGGGCATATAGCCGACTCGCGAGCGGATTGAGCGATATTCTTTAACTATATCAAAACCATCCACCGAGGCCCTGCCCTCATCGGGATTAAGCAGTGTTGTGAGCAGTCGGAAGAGTGTAGTTTTCCCTGCACCATCGGGGCCGATAAGCCCGAACAGTTCGCCTCGATTTACTGAAAAAGAAATCGAATCCAGAGCTTTTACATCTCCAAAATTCTTCGAGAGATTTTCTACCTCAATGACACTCATGCCTTGCAAGTTTCTTACAGATTCACTTCACCGGTAAAGCTGAGCTTAAGACGTCCGTCATTCTTTACAGCAATTTTCACCGCATAAACCAGGTTTGCCCGCGAATTCTTTGTTTGGATGGTTTTGGGCGTGAATTCACTCTCGGACGAAATCCAGGTGATGCGGCCTGTGTAATCGTACCTTTCATCACCTCCAAAATCAGCAGTCACCAAAAGCTCATCGCCTATTTTCAGATTGGAGAGTTGGTCAGAAGTGAAATAAGCGCGTAGATAAATTTTGTCGAGATTGGCAATTTTCACAATAGGCCTTCCCATTGATGCCAATTCGCCGGCTTCGGCATATTTAACCAATACGGTGCCGTTGATGGGCGATACGACACGACACTTTGATATCATGTCGTCAAGGGCGGCAATCTGCGCTTCAAGAGCAGTGGCATTGCTGTTGATGGCTTCGGTGTTTTTGTCAAGGGTGGACAGAGTTGCGGAGAGCTGCCTTTCGAGAATACGGATATAAGCATCGATGTCGTCCTTCTGTTTTCGCGTAGCGGCTCCGTCTTTGAGCATATTATTTATACGCCTCTGTTCTCTTTTCTGCACGGCAATCTGCTCCCTGAGTGATGCCACCTGCTTCTTAACGTCCGGCTTACTCCCTAATACCGCTGAGAGTTGGGCCATAAGTTGTTTGCGTTGCAGATCGAGCTGGACACTGTCAATCTCTGCTATCTGCATACCTGCCTCTACTTTTTCGCCTTCCTCGACATTAAAGCTGAGAATAAGGCCGTTTGCCTCCGAAGATACAATTACCTCGTCGGCCTCAAAAGTTCCCTGTGCATCAAATGGCACTTCGTTGGCACACGATACTGCAAGCATTGCAGCGGTGATATAGATAATTCTTTTCATAGTCTATTGATTCAATGTGTTTTTAAGTCTGTAAATTGCCTGCAACAATTCTATTTCGTGCATATTCTTATTTAGTACGGCTGTTGTTTCTTCGGCGATTTTTTGCAAGAGGTCGGTGGGATTGATAACTCCGTTTCTGAGTTTTGACTCCGCCGCCATGCGTACCGAACGGCGCAGTTCGACAATGCGTGCATCATCTTCCAGCGCCTTGCGCAGACGGGCGATTTCTCCATCTTCCTGTGCTATTTGCATTTGTGTGTTGAAAAGAAAAACATCGCGCTGAACAGCAACCTGCTGCAGAGCCGTATTCAATTTGTTGAAATTGTTTTTCTTTGTGTAGAATGAGCTTATGCTCCAATACATGCGCACGCCTACAATAGCATTCGGCGTCCATTTTGTTGAGGACATGCTTTCAAAAAGATCCAGTCCCGGATAGCCGTAATAAGCCTGGGCAAAGAGGCTGAGACGGGGCATTATTGATGAGTTGATTGCAGCTCGCTGTGCCTCTATCTTGTTTTCCAGAGCATTGAACAGTTTAAGTTCGGGGCGTATTATTGTTCGGTCGGCGATAAGTGTCATTTCCGGCCTTATTAAGGTTTCTGAGGAAAGCTCCTGTCCTATAAAAATTTCCAAGATTTTGCGGTAGCTTGCACGCGAGGATTCTATCTGCGCAAGCATTTGGCGAGCCGTCAACAATTCTGCCTCTACGGCATCGACATCGGATTGCATGGCCACACCATTATTGTAATATGCAATCATTCGGGAGAGGTTGCTGTCCAATATGCCTATTTGGGCCTCCATCTGGGCAATTCGCTCATCAAGCAGCAGAATGGAGAAATAGAGGGCATCCACTCTTGACTGCAATTGATTGAGGCTTACATCAACTTGGCTGCGTTGCTCTGCGGCCTCAGCCGAAGCAATGTCCCTTTTCGCTTTTGATTCTCCTCCGTCCCAAATATTCTGGGAAATGTCAACGGCCACTCTGTATTGCTCTTTTTGAAGTCCTTCCGCATCTATGCCGTTAGCTTGCAGCATAGCCTTGAAAGCATCAGGATAATTAGTGGTGGCGTTTTGATATGTCGCCTGCCCTGCTATCAGAATTTGCGGAATCCAGCCTCTGGCGGCATTCGAAAGATTATATTGCTCCGTAAGGGAGATGAGATTGTATTGTTTAATCTCCGGATAATGCTCGCGAGCGAGCCTGCGGCACTCGTCAAGGGTTTGAGCATTAACGTTTATTACAATAAAGATAGAAAATAGAATAAATGCAAGTCGTTTCATAACTCATCTTTTTGTTATACGTCTCATAATCAAATTGATATTCTCGGCTTTTCGTTTTTCGAGAAATGTCTTGGGATCGGTAATCAAATTGTTCATTATGTCTTCGGCGAACGAATAGGCAACAAAAGGGAAAATATTAAGAGACAGGATGCTTATAAATAGCATTCGGGCATCTATCCATTCGATTTCTCCACGCTTTGACGCTTCATCTATTTCGACCTGTGTTTTATCGAAAATCTCGTTTGCCTGAGTCATCAGCTTGTCATATATCTTAGTGCAGCGTTCGGGACGGGTCATAATTTCATTCATGACAAAGCGGGGGAGCAATGGATTATTGGCGACAAGGTCGAAATGCGTGGAGATACTCTCTTTCAAGCGGCTCAATAAAGGCATATCGGGTTTGCCTAAGACTGAAAGCAGAGTTGTTGCTATTTGCGATATGTTTTTATCCACCACGCAATCGAACAGCTGCTCTTTGGTGCGATAGTAATAGTGCAGCATCGCGTGAGTCACTCCGGCATGTTCAGCAATGGAGATGGTGCGTGCTCCGGCATAACCCTTCGAAAAGAATTCCTGTTCGGCGGCTTCAAGGATTAATTGTTCCTTGCTTACTTTTTCTTTCTCACACATAGTGTTAAAATTTTGTTAACAATTTTATTTAACAATTTTGTTAATGTAAAGATGTAACAATAATTTGAAATAGCAAAATATTTTCCCTAAATGAAACCAAAATTTTAGATAAGCATTGAGAATTTCTGTCACTATGGACACATTTTCGCAATGGAGACATGAAATCCCTCAGGTTTTATTCAGCGTTCTCCTATGTCTGGTAATTGAGACTGAAAAAATCTTCGATTATTTAGAAAATACCACATAAACATTCAAAAAAAATGTCTAATTTCAACAAAAATATTATGCGGCTTTTTAAATAAAAACAAGACATAATCGTCTTATAATTATGGCACTATTAATTGTCTCAAGAATTTCATGTATGAAGGTCCTTCCGGGCCACAAAATCAAATTGAAACTTCTTAATGACTTTATATGAAAAAAGTTATAATAATTATTCTGTCAATTATAGCCCTGTATCTTGTAGTTCAAGGAATAAGATGTCATTTGGACTTAAGAAAAGCCAAAGAAAAATTGAGCTCATACGATAAAGTGGAAACGGATTTGTCCTATGGAAAATTAACTTATATAGACGAAGGGGAGGGGGAAGTCATTTTATCGGTTCATGGAATATTTGGCGGTTATGACCAGGCTTATGAAAATGTTAAAAGCAGGTTCGGGAAAAACAGGATAATAGCGCCGTCACGTTTTGGTTATTTAGGCTCTACTGTAAAAGAAGAAGGTACGTCGAAAGAGCAAGCCAAAGCTTTCAATGAATTATTGGACACTCTGAAAATCGATAAGGTTTTTGTATTGGGAGCTTCCGCCGGCGGTACTCCCGCGATTAGATTTGCATTGGATTATCCGGATCGAGTTAAAGGCTTGATACTCTTTTGTTCAGCCATGCCTGTTCATGAAAAACCTGAAAAGTATTTAAAATATCAAGCGCCGCCAAAACCATTTCTTTCCAATTATGCTATGTATTTAATTTCTCCCCTCATGCCTATAGTCATGGGTATGTCTGCTTCAACAGCAAAAGATATTATGCCTGTTGCAGAAAGGAAAAAAGGGGTGATTTCATTCAAGGCCTATTGCTTGGTTTGGGAGTAGGTGTAAATATAGTAGGGATAATACTTGTATTTATGTACCTGGCAAAAGAAGAAAAAAAGGTTAAAGAAGAATCATGAAAAACAGTGAAAGAATAATTTATGGGCTGTTATTAACTGCAGTTGCGTTTTTAGCGGCAAACTTGTCGGGCAGATTGATTAAATTGAACATTAACTTTCTGCCCGATTCATTTGTATCCGACACAGCTATGCTGCTCTTTGCAATTTTATTGATTTGTGTTTTTAAGAAGCATGTAAATTATAGAATTGCATGGCCGAAGTTCAAGAATACCCTGAAACCGATTTTGTTTGGAATCTTGGCTGCAGTAATAGTAAATAGTCTTATATACGGTATTGGCATGAGTTTGGGAATCGAACAGGAATCTCATTATATTTTTGCTGAAACGTCTCCATTACAGTTTTTCCTGTTCGTTTTTATCTGCGCAAGCGTAGCGGAAGAACTGCTGTTCCGCGGTTTTCTTCAAAACATTTTAAAACCGCTTCAGAATAAAGGAATCAAATTATTTAAAAGACATATCAGCCTGCCGGTGATTATTTCCGCCCTTGCATTTTCATTGGCTCATTTGTGCCTGATAGCTTCCGGTGCAGGCGCTTATTTCCTTTTCAGAACACTGACTTTCACCTTTGTTCTTGGTCTCATCGCCGGATATTATCAAGAAAAATATGACAATAATGCTTATGCAATCATCGTTCATATGTCCGGAAACCTAATGGGTCTGATAGCTTCAATAATGTTAATGAACAATATTTAAGTATGAAAAGAATCGTTGTCTTATTGCTTTTGATTTTGTCCGCATCAGTCAGTACAGCACAAAATCTTCTTGTAGGAACAGTAAGAGGTAAAGTCGTTTCAGGAGATCCTAATGTTGATTTGCTTCAGACGGCAATTTACGTTGAAGGGAGTGACCCTGTTATAGGAACTATAACTGATGAACATGGCAATTTTTCTTTCAGTGTTCCCGTCGGAAGGCAGAAACTTAAGTTCACCAGTGTGGGATTTCTATCACAAGAAATAGATATATTGGTAAATACGGGTAAAGAAGTTATACTGAATGTGGTTTTGAAGCCTGAATTCGAAGAGCTGAAAGGTGTGGAGATTGTTGTAAGCTATGATAAAAGCAAGCCCATTAAAAAGCTGTCTGTGACCGGTTCAAGAGCATTCAGCACAGAAGAAACTTTTCGATTCGCCGGCTCGCTTGGCGACCCGGCCCGTATGGTACGCAGTTTTGCCGGAGTAATTCCTTAACACCAACTTATTGTCAAATTCCGATTTTCATATGAATGCTTGGCCTGCTCCCTATGGCAATGCTTTGGCCGGAATATTTGATTTGAAAATGAGACGGGGAAACAATAAGAAACATGAGTTTTGGGCACAGATGGGCTGGAAATGGCTTTGAATTGGGAGCGGAAGGATATTTTTCAAAGAAGAGCACTTCGTCTTATCTCATTTCGTATAGATATTCTATTCCTGACTTAATGGAGAAGATGGGTTTTTATGCCGGTATAACACCTGAGTATCAAGACTTAACCTTAAAGCTGGATTTCGATTTAAATCCGAAAAATCATCTTTCTATAATTGGTCTTTTTGGTCTTAGCGGGATTCATTTTGTCTCATCTGAAGTAAGCATGGTAGATATGGACCAAGAATTATTAGAGAAAATGGATCAACGTGTAGCAATAGATGCTAAATCATTCGTGCTTGGAGCTACACACAGTGTAGATTTTACACCGAAAACCAAACTAACTACACTGCTCTCTTTTGTAAGAAGCGATACTCATATGCCGGTAGATACAATATCCAAGGTTCAACCTGATGCAGAGTGGCAGACACTGTGGGATGAACAAGCGCTGGAAGACAAATATTCTATTTATTCCAAATTAGAACATCGCTTTACCTATAATTCATCAATAGAAGCAGGTGTCAAATACGATTTATATAATGTAAACTATTTGGAAAAAGAGTCATTCAGTGATGAGAGGGGGATTTTTACCAATGTGGATCAGAAAGGAAATTTCAGTCTTTGACGGGCTTATGCACAATACAGGCAAAATATAACATCGAAGCTTTTACTGACCGGAGGCTTGCATGGAATGTATCTCAATCTGAATAAAACATATGCGATTGAGCCAAGACTTGGTGTACGCTACAAGCCTGCCCGGCAACATACCTTGGCAATGGCCGGAGGGTTATACAGCCAAATGATTCCCCGTTCTTTCTATTTTATCAGGACTCTTACTCCTGAAGGCGATATAGAACATAGCAACAAGAAACTTGGGTTCATGAAGAGCGAACATGCTGACTTTTCATATGATTGGGCTTTTGCTCCTGACTGGCATTTTAAAGCGGAAGTTTATTATCAATGGCTTTATGATATACCCGTAAAAAATGACCCTGATGCCACTTATACCTTATTGGAGGCAAGCGGGGCAGGCAACAATGTGATAATGAGAGAGGGAAATCTTGTCAATAAGGGAACAGGACAAAATTATGGTGCGGAATTCACAATTGAAAAGTTTATGAGTAAGAATTACTACCTTTTATTTAATTCCACATTTTACAGGTCTACTTATACAAACGGATTCAATTATAAAGAATGGAGCACCATTTTTGACGGCAGGTATCTTTTTAATCTCGCTTCCGGATATGAATTGCCGCTCAAGAAAGGCTGGACTCTTTTCGCAGATGTAAAAGGCTCGTTGGCAGGCGGAACACGTTATACCCCTGTGTTGGAAGAGCAAAGCAAGCTCGAGCATAGAGTAGTGTTTGATAACACTCGGATAAATGATTTACAAGTGCGTAACTATTTCAGGATTGACTTGCGAATCGGCTATAGAAAAAATTGGAAGAAGTTTACCGATGAATTTTCTATTGACTTACAGAACTTAACAAATAGAAAAAACATCTATGGCCTGTCGTTTAATCCTGAAACATATACTTATAAAGAGATGTTGCTGCAAGGCTTTATGCCGATGGTTACTTATAGAATTAACTTTTCTCTATAGGTGAAGAAATTCGCAATGGGCACATTATTGCATTGGGAGGTGTCTCATTAGGGATTTTATCGTCAAGTCACCTTTCGTGGTCAAGCGTTTTCGCGGACGGCAGCTTGCCCCTGATAGGGCTCCGCTCGCTTTCTGCGGCCTCCTCATTTTGACTTCATGATTAAGCATTATCGGCGGTTTTTGACCAACCCCTCCTACCTGCTCCGTTGCCACCTATCTTTTCCGCTTCATGGTACGACATTTTCGGCCCTTTTTGCCATACCCCCCCTGCCTGCTCCGTTGCCACCTGTCTTTTCCGCCTCATGGTACGACATTTTCGGCCTTTTTTGCCATACCCCCCTGGAAAAAATGGCAGGGCTATGACACTTTCGGCCTTTTTTGCCATACCCCCCTGGAAAAAATGGCAGGGCTATGACATTTTCGGCCTTTTTTGCCATACCCCCCTGGAAAAAATGGCAGGGCTATGACACTTTCGACCTTTTTTGCCATACCATGAAAGTCAAATCAAGGCATGGTCAAGCGTTTTTTCATATCCACCTTGGAAAATGATATGAACCCCAAAAGTTAGACAAATTAAAGGGATAGAATAGGGGTGTATGCTTTATGCAGGATCTTTTCCGCATGTTTTTGCGACCAAATGTTACAGTTGGGGTGGTTTTGGTGTGACAGTCGGAAAATTTTTAATGTGACAGTTGGGAGGGATTAGCCGCTTTGCGGCTTTTCCCTTGCTCCTCGCCGGAGGGTCCCTTGCAAGACGGACAATCAAAAAGAGCGGGCGTGAGCCCTATTTTGTTTAAGAGGGTCAATGCTCAAGAGCGAGCTCTCTTGCCTTTCCCTCTTAAACAAAATCAGCATCGCGAGCGATGCTGACTTTTTGATTGTCCGTCTTGCGGAGGAAGAGGGTTCGGAACTCTCGCCTCGTAACTTCCCGATAATCAAATTATTAAGTGGGGTGGAAACCCCGATGGTTACACTGTGGTTACACGACAATGTCCTTGCTATGTCTCTGCTGGTCTTGTTCAGTCGAAGTAACTACATTTCGGTCTCGTAATTGTCTGTATGTCAATGAACTTCGCTCTTTTTGCACTGACAAATGTGACATATCTTTTCCGATAATCCAAGTATTCCGGCAGATATCTGCAGACAGACTTGACACTCCCGAATATGTCATTTATGTTTGTCCCCGGAAAGGCGAAGACATATGATGATTACGAAGATCACAAAGCAACAAACCTACCTTGAAAAACTCAAGGCGATAAAAGCGCAGTACGAGGCCCTCGGCTACAAACTTGACAAGCTCATCGAAGCCGAGACCGGAACCCCGAAGGAGAAGCCGGACGCGTTCGTCACTCGCGATCAAGCCGCGAAACTGCTGAAATGCACAGTCCGGCAAATTGACCGCCTTGCTCAAAGATACGGCATCTGCAAGTATCGATGGAATGGTCGTGTCTTAATCCGGAAGGCCGACATCATCGACACTCAAGCTCATCCAAAGATTGAAGTTCGCGGACGGAGGTTCAAGCTGGATATCTGAACTTCAAGATGTCAATCATGTGCAAGCACATCAGCCGGAAAAGTGAAGGCCGACAACTTGTTGCCGATATCCCGGATGGCTTCCTGTATCTTTAGCACTTCAGCATGCGTAAAGTAAGCGCGTCCAGCTCCGACCTTGTTACCGTTGAGCTTCTGGCTGAACCAGCTACCGGACTTCCCGAAATACTCCTTGGCAATGTAGGCTGCTTGAACGATCGAAAGAACTCCGGCCAGCTCATCCTTTACCCTCGCACCTCCGACCTTTTCGTAAAGATCGCCAAGGCCCTCTTCAAAGAACTTGTTAGCCTCTTCTGGGCTCTGGGCCATAATGCTCTGGAGCTTACTAAGAATTTCATCTTTTTCTGCCCGGCTTCGTGCTTTGATGTAGCGGTCGCGGAGTTCAGCAAGTTGTTTCTCGTACATATATCTTCGATTTAATCCAGCCTAACAATGCAAAGATATAAAGAATTATTTAATTGCGTAAATAATCTGTAATTTAATTAATGCCGGAGGTTCATGCTGAATTCTAAACTTACAAGTGCCGTCGATTAAGGAGGTGTTTGTCGGCCTTCCATTAATTACTATATTTGCAATTGATACTCAAGAATTAAGTTTATAACCAATATGAAAGCATACGGTTTTGCAGCAGGGTGCGCTCTGCTTCTTCTCGCATCATGTACAAACGAGTTGGACACCAGCATTGCCAATGATTTATCCATTGAGACAAGAGCAAATATTGCGAAGGAAGACTCGCTTACCTTCAATCGCATTCAGTATCTCGATGAGGTGTCAAAGTGGTTTGAAGAGAATCCTGCTCAAGAATCCAAATACAAGAAGATTACCTATAACCGTTGGTGCAAATATTTGGAAAAATACACCGAGGTATCATCTGTAGATGATAAAGATGAATTCCTAAGCAAACATCCGGAGTATTTGGACGCCTGCTCAAAGGCCGATGAGATTGTAAAACAATACGAGATCATGTGTCCAGATTCGTTGTTTAGAATCACCTTCGTTGGCAAACACAATGTTAATACATGGTTGATGTCCAATCTGCCAGTCTTTGATTTTGAGATCACACCATTAAAAGACGGCATTGATCAGCTGGACTTCTATTATCAATTCCAGAACAAAATGACCTCAGACGGTGGTTTTATTCATTCTGATAAATTCGGAACAGTATACATCAATAAACCAATCCGCTCGAAACAGATAATCCACGAGCAAACCTCAATTAACGATACAAATTCATATTGGTCTACTTTGCAGGATCTCACATTCGAAGACATTTCCACAAACTACAATCTGTATTTCTATGTGAGTGATTTTCAGTACAAAGGATTAGTGTATTCAAAAGTCCCGTATGGTGTCAAATACTACAGAGAATCAATAGGCACCGAAGTCGAGAAATATGCTTACGATTATCTGATTAAAGAAATCGATCCCAACATTCTCACATTCCTTGATTACCATAACCAAGAAGCAGAAAAGAAGATGGCCAAATTCGATAGTCTCGTCCTCGCGTTTGATAAAGACTATAACGAATGGAAATGGCGTAGTCTTGGACTTGATGATAAATAAACTTAAAAGTGCCGTCGATTAAGGCGGCACTTTTAAGTCTGGGACTATTTGCAGTTTCTTTCAACTCACTAACCTTACATACGAGAGCCGTTTTTATTCAATCGGAATTAATCCTTTTAACTTGCTATTTGCAAAAATAACCTTTTCTATTGACTCCTTAATTGACTCATCAAGGAGTGAAAGTGTAGCGTTATATTTATCCTCGGTCTGGAAGGCCTCCCTATTGTTTATTACTTCCTCTTTAAGTATTAGCTTGTCTTTGAGTTGAGACAAATACTGAAGAAGCAAATCATGCAAGCCTACCAAGTGAGCAATATTATTGACGACCTCTTTCTCTTGAATCATCCAGTCAAGAGGATACACCCTACCATCTCTGGCCTCAAAAGTTTTAACGCGCTGAGTATTGATGTGGCTTGCGGATATAATTTCATAAACATCATGGAAGTCCATGATTATGTTCTCTTTCCACTGTTCAAATGACAAGGAATCGCTTTCTGGACGATGATCGTATTTCGCAAGTTTGTCAATCTTCTCCAGTTTCGTGCATATCGACCTATCCGGTTTCGACGGATTGCAGGAGGCTGCAATAACAAGGATGGCGGATAGAAATAGAATGGTTCTTCTCATTTGTATAAGTTTATCTGTATTTAATTTCTCGAACTTCGACGCTATGAGGATACTTCATCTCGTCATACTCGACACGAGTGAGCCAATTGCCTTTTTCGTCATATGAGGTATACTCATAAAACCTAACCGTTGGCTCTTCATCTTTATAGATGCTCGTTTCCGTTATGGGCTCTCCCTTTTCATTTAATTCAAATGATATTGAAGTGAAGAATTCCCCATTGTTATACATTTTGTAACCAATTTCTATCCCGTCTGCATTATATGTCCGTTCTTGAAAAAGGACACCATTGGCGAATCGTTTAACAGTCAGTCCATCATAGACATTCTCGCCTTTTTGTGTCTCGCCATTGCAAGTTTCTTCAAACACCGTTTTTGATTGGCTATCTTCAATCACTTTGCTTTCAGATGTAATCTTCTTCTCCCCGAAGTCGGAAACCTCGCGGCAGGATATTAATTTACCATCTTTATAAAAATTATTTGTTGTAGTACTGCTTGTGAGCTCTTGTTCATCAAAACCTTTGTGAGAGAATTCTACGAGCTGGCCATTTTTATTATACACCTTCTTGCAAACCATATAGGGGTATTCGTCAGTGCGCAGTTCGCCTCTGCGCATGTTTGCTCCGAAGGTAGAGGTTGTGACCTCCGCAACATTGCCGTTCAAACCTTCAAATTTGGCAAACGGGATATCCCCATGTTTCTGGATAGAATTGTTGCAGGATGCTAATGCAAGAATGCATGTGATAGTAAAAATAAGTCGTTTCATATTTCTTATGCAATTTTATGATGCTTAACCCACTCTCCAATATCATTTAAGAAATCATATGCGATGCAGATATAAGAGTCGCTCGCGATATCACCTTCTTTAGTCTCATCGTACAAATCCCACCGAGAGAGCAAAGTGTCTATGATGGCACATAGTCCCGGCTCGATTCTTTTCATTTCAGAGAGCAGCAGAGAATAGTCAAAGACTCCTATGCAGGCACCTTTTGCTGCAAGATATTTACCAATAAAAAAATCGACAGCTGCCGGATTAATTCTCTGGTGAAAAAACCGTCCGGTTTTGAACATCATCCGCAATTGAGAAACTTCTTCATTAGTAAGAACTGGACTTGATGCGTCTGATAGAAAGTTCATTCTGTCATATCCAAGAGCAATATACCTTGGAAACATTTTCCTATGTTCGAGGACATTGGTAATATGATCGGCAAGTGTATCCGAAATCACCAACGACAAATGTTTGCTCTCGTTCTTTTGCAATTTGATGGAAGCCCCAATATTAACCCCATATGTTGATAGAAGCACATGCAGCAATTCGTGTGCAAAAGAATCTGGAGAGTAATTATCCTTGGGGATATAAATAACTGCTTTATTATTGCGCTGGAATACTCCGTAGTTGTTTTCCGTTCCATAGCAGACGGAGATCGGTACCCTCGTAGATACAAAATCAAACAACTCCTTGTTTTTTGCGTCAAGGAGTTTATTAAGTTCTGGACACGAGGTTTTTTCCATCTTTGGATAGTTCTATCTCTTAATCTTTGAGTTAAGCTCTTTTAGAGTAATAGAAATATTCGCAAATACCTTCATCATTGCCCATGTTGCAATGGAAACGATAAGAACAGAAAGAGCGATTCCCAGTCCGGACGCATCGAATTTTGTTTCTGTGATATAGGTGTATCCTGCGGCTGGCACTTTTTGGAAGCACAGAGTTGCAAAGCAGATGATCGAGGCAATAATTCCGCAGACAAGGGTAATCGTCGCGATAGTGTTGAGCGTTTTTTCTGCACCATCATTTACGGGAGTTGCTTTGATCTCTTCTTCATCTTCTTTGTCCTTCTTGGCTGTAGTATATTTGAGAATCTCGGCATATTCTTCCTCCGTCACATCAACAGGATTCTTTTTTGTGCCGTAGTATTTTTTCTTCTCATTATCATAATAAGGGCACTCAGCTGAATACGAGTCGCCATATACCGTTTCTTTTTCGAATAAACCAGCAGAAATAAGAATGCGCCTTTTCTCTTTTTCGGCTTGCTTTGTCTCTTCCGCTTTTGCTTTTGTGAGGAATTCTTCAACTTTCTGATTCATGGCCTTTTTTATTTAAATTCATTCAACTTATCGCAGGCAAATAAGACTCTGTCAATAGACTCCTTGATTGATTTATCTACAAGTGCTATGCTTGCGTCATATTTTTTCTCAGACTTAAAAAGTTCTCGATTCTCCTCTAATCCTTCTTTAACCAACAGTTTCTCGTTAAGCTGATCCATATATTTTAAGAGCACACTATGCAGGCCTGCGAGTTTTGCAACGCCTACGGCCGTATCCTTTCCAAGGAAAATGTAATTATGAGGATAGCACTGACCGTCAATAGCACTAAAATTCCCTACGCTGTATTTGTTGATCGGTTCTTCAGAAACTATTGCTTTTGCTTTACCGAAATCCTCAAAAATGTGGTTTTTCCATTTGGCATAAGAAAGATATCCGCTTTCGAATCGAGAACCACTCTCCCCGGACTCATCTATTGATGCAAGAGTCTCAACGAGAGCCTTGTCTGGGGTAGAGGAGTTACACGAGATGGCGAGGAGTGCCAAAGAAAAGATAATTAATATTTTTTTCATTACTGCTATTATTTTTTCCCTCCAAGGAATGATTCTTTGAGTTTATAAAGGCTTACGCCACCTTTTGAGAAGTATTTGGGGCCTTGGCAAACTCCAGATATGCTGCGCTTGTTTCGAGGCATATGCTTGGCGGTAAACTCAGAAAGTGAGTATTCCTCGTCGCCATATGCGACCTTGTTATCCTCAAGAACAGTAACTTCTATGTCGGCTGGTGTATAGGTGAGAACATCGCCCGGCTCTGCGCCATAGTCCTTTAAAATGAAATTACCAAACTCTGGATCAAGCAATGACTCACTATCGAACAATGTATCGGACGCTAATGGCTTTACTCGTGACTCAATAAATGAAATTTGTGTCGGTGAAAGATGATACTTTGCGTACAACTCGGCATCCGTCCACTGCTTTGACCATTCTTGTATGGGGACAAACTGAAAAACATCGCGAGAAGTATCTTGTGTCTTCTTTTTTATGGAAACAATGTATCTAAAAAAGCAAGTTCGAATATATGATATTATGCTCTCACATTGCTCTTTTGTAAAATTATGCAATTGCGGATCATAGCCAATGCATATGTATGTCTGCGAACAAACACTATTGGGCTCTCCATAAAAAGGCTTTCCGAGAACAATAGGATCATTCCCAGAACCACCTGCTTTTGGAATATAAACCTTGTGTACAGGAATCGACGCATGTCCTTTAGGAATATCCGAATATTTAATCCAGCCAAATCCAGCCGGATCAAGTTTTCTGTTTAAATAGAACTTTATATTATGCTCATCATCTTTTTGTTTTACATAACCAGTCCAATTTGTCGTCAACACTCCTATTCCGTTGATTTTCTTATCAAACAAATCAAGGGGCCCAACGACAGAAGAGAACGACTTTTTCTCTAAATAGTCTCCTTCAACAGCTGATATTTTCTCCAGAATCTCATTGGCCATTGGATCTCTAATAACGATGCCCATGCCGGATGCGTTGAGATAATCATCTTTTTCGTGAACCTCATTTCCATTATGAAGAGTATATAAACACTTGCCAATGAACTCTGGAGAATAAAGGAAATAGCTTACTCCACCTTTAATTTCAACCCCGGAGAAGCATTCGGAGGCATCAATATAATCATGAATAACCGTGAGATGATTACCATTTAACATTTCATCAACCCATGAGTCTGGAACTCCTTGCCCTTGTTTTGTCATCCAACGGCTTGGAGTGATCATTGATATATAGTCTGGTTTTAAGCTACATGCTATCTGTATAAACTTTGGATAGATTGCCGTTGATTGTGCCGCGTTTGTGACAGATCGCTCAGACGCACAATTCATTTGATACGGTGGGTTGCCGACTACTGCGCTAAATTTCATATTCGTCTCTATTTCAGCGTTTTTCCAATATTGAGTACCATTGCTAACTTTATCAACGAAGAGCTGGGGTTGATTTGTAATTTTATTGATGAGATCCTCAAAGTATCGAGCATTGACTTTTGCCTTTCGGAACCCTCGAAGAGTTCTCTTCGTGATGCTTTTTGCCATCTCTGTTTTACAAATCACAAAGATGTTATCTTTCAAAACTTTATCCCAGATTTCATTCTGTATGTCAATCGGAATATCAGTTGTGAAATAATGGCTGTCTCGATACGCCTTTAATTTTTCCGCAAAGACACTATAGGCCATATACAGAGGGTAAAGGCCAGTCTTTGAATTAATTTCAAGAATGCGTGTATCCTTGTCTTTGAACACCTTTGCTGTGACATCTCCGAGGTCGTTAAACTTCGGTTTTAAGAGTTTTGTCGAGGTGTCATTATCATAAAAATCATATCCTCCAATGCAATCTCCGATGTGCATGTTTACTACACGCCAAGGAGTAAGGACAGTCTCTTTATCTGGATTTCGGAAGAAGTCGAAGATTTCAGCAACTGCTTTAGTCCTATCCATAGGAGCGAGTTTATCGGCTGCTCTTACAAGGTCTCGATAATTGCGACTAACGGCCCGGAACATGTCCGGATCATAGTATGGGATGAATTCTTTGAAAAGCTCCTTTGTGACTCCTCTCGGCATGAATTCTCCCCAAGACTGGTCATCAATGAGTTCAACAAAGTTCTCCAAGGTCACATCCTGTCCCTCATCTTTTAGTTCTGCACCGTACATCAAAAGAGGAAGTCGTATCGAAATGCCTCGAAGAATTGAAATGGCAGCATCTGCATTCTCTTTTGCTTGCTTCGCTTCCTCCAGACGCTTTTTCTCTTCCTCTGTCAGCTCCTTCTTCTTCTTTTTCTTATCCTTTTCGTATTGAGCGTATTGTTCATCTGTAAGTCCATTCTTGGCCATATCAACATCTGTTGATGTATGGTTGGATTTTGTGGAACCAATGATCTTGTGGAGATTTTGGAATTTCTCAAGAGCGTCTTTATCAAGTTTGCGCAGCATTTCTTGATTGTACAAGCGAGGATCATCGCATCCATTTCTGGTGACGCGGCTAATGTATGCCCTCTTTAGCTGTTCCAACATTGACTCAACATTATATTCAGACATTTGAGTCCCATTGTATCCGATAACCGGGCAGAAGTTGAGGAACTCTCCAAGGTGGACTCTCTCCGCTTCTGTTGCTGTACTCTTTGCTCTGTGACCGACTTTTGCCGTTTCTGCAAGGACTTTCAGTGTCCTATCGGGAGCGAAATCGAAAACATAACAATTCTCCTTGCGACGGCCATTCTTCGTCAGATATGGTGTCTGAACGCGGAATATGGTCTGCATGTAAGCCTTTGCATCAGTATTATGGCTTCCGGCCAAATACATCACAGCAGTCCAAGGTTTAACTGAAACTCCGGTGGTGAGTTTACCGCATGAAAGTGTGATGGTCATGGTATCCTCCGGATCATCTCCCATTGCATCTTTAACGAGTTTCAGAGCATCATCGTCTGGCACATCTTCATCGCCATCTCCAGCAACATTAACAATTTTGAACTGGCCAAAAATCGCATGCTGCTGCAATAATATGCTCAAGGCTTTTGCTTCTTTCACTCCCGGAACCATCCAGAGTGTATGACGAAAAGCCTTGCGGAATTCATTAGTTGAGAAAGGATAATTGCTGTCCGGATCGTATTTCACGATAAGATCAAGGAATGCTTTGACATGCTCTTCGTGTATGAACTTTCCTTCCATGCCCTCCGGCATCTCTCGATGATCTCGTTCTTTGTCACCAGTCCATGTGCGGAAAAACTCTTTGAAGTTAAATGCGAAGTCTTCCACATCGTCGAATCCGGACAAGACTTTGCCGAGATCGAAAGTAAAGATGTTCAAACGAGGTAAGCCAGCATATGGATTCGGATCTCCGAAGTGGTTGATATCCCATTCTGCCTTGGCTTTCTGCTCCATCACATAGTCCCATGTGAATATCTCATCTTCCTTGTACCCATCCAATAGATTGAACGGAGTTCCGGAAAGATTCAGAACATGAGTGTTTTTCTTTGTAAGCAGTGTTATGACATTCTGGCCAAGTTCGGTCTGGGTGCCTTCGTGAGCCTCGTCGATAATAAGCATATCGTAGTCGGCTGCAAAAATTCCTGCATTCTTGTCGAACTTGCCGCCAGCGAGCTGCGCACCCCGGAGATCTTGCATTGAGGCAAAATAGATGTAGTGGTTTGTCGGCCAGAGAGAATCGGCCTCCAGCTCATCGAATTTAAATCCTTTCTCGCGAGAGCCGTAGCGATAGCCATCTCCTTCTTTGAATATCTTTCCAAAATCCTCAAACCATCCCTCATCGACAACGGGACGGTGTGTGATGATAATGGTGCGGTGGTATCCGAGTTCCTTTACAACCTGCAGGGCCGAGAGCGTTTTCCCGAAACGCATCTTTGCGTTCCAGAGCATAGTCTTTCCATTAGAAGAGAACTTCTTTACAGTCATCTCGATTGCCTGCAGCTGCTCCGGACGGAATTCAATTATCTCATGAACCGGAACAATCTCGCTGTGAGAAATGGCGGTGCGACCTTCCTTTACTGCTTGAATTGCTTTGATGGCCGTTTCGAGAGAGCACTCATACCATTCTCTGCCTTGATTCTTTAAGCTGAAATCATGGCGTTTGATACCAGATCTCTGCAGAACCTCATGGACGGCCTTGTCATTAAAGGCGGTTATTTTCCCACCATGGATAGCGATGGTCAACTCCGTATGCAGAAGAGTGTACTGAATCGCAGCAGTCTTTGTGTACTGGTCAATGCGAGCCTTAGCAGCTTTATTAAGCTCCTTACAATTAGGGGGCAACGACAAGTCTGTGTGCTCATCAAGTGTTGCTTCGCCAATCTTCAGACATCCTCTATGGGCAGAGTCGTTGATGGCAAAGATGTAAATAAGGCTGGCTTTAAATGTCGATGTATACAGCATGGTTTAAGCCTTTAACAAGTCAATAAATTTTATGGCCGTTCCCTTCTTCCAATCCTTAATCTTGCAATATATTCCGTTGTGTTTTGTTATATCGTCATTCTGGCACCCTCTACAGGGGACGATCGTCGTTTCCGGCTCTCCAAATAATACAGGCTCTCCATATACGATTTCGTCATGACAGCTCTCTGGAATGACACCTTTGATGCCGTCCATCTGCCATAGGTTCCATGACACAATCTCGGCAATCTTTCGAATTTGTGTCTTTGTCGGCATCTTGGCGAATTGCATCTTGTAATAATCCAAGAATGAAAATATCATTGCTTCGCGAGCAAGCAGGAGATTATCTCCTTGCCACTCAAAACCATAGATGTTCTGGTATGCAATAACTACCCATTTAAACCACTCTTTCTCATCTGAAACATTCTCGCATACGACTCTCAGTTTGCGATCCAGAAGTCCGATGCGGTCTTTCGTCTCAATCTCCTCTCCGGTAATGACATTATATCTACTTATGAGATACGGAGCTTCTCCACAGGCCATTTCCAGACGGGTGTCTTGAACATAATCTTGCCAGCTTTTCCCTTCCGGGAATGTGACCTTTTCTTTTTTTGTCGTCCAGCCTGCCTCGGTCTCTTCATTGAAGGGATTGTATCCTCCAAACCATGCTAAATCAACAAGGTTATTCTGCTTGTTGCAGATCCATGCCTCGGTGAATACCTCAGCCTTCTCCCTTGATCGGTTTTCTTGTTCGGCTTTGCTTTTGTTGACGCGAGGACGGATCACTTTGCCATTCTTCCCGGTGATGTATTTTTCTTGTATTTCGTCGTGTTCTTGGTATCCTTCACCCTTGGAAGCATAATTATCCGTAGCCCAGATAATATTCTTATCCGAGGAGTGATCTTTTAAGAGAATGCCCAACAACTTCTCGTCAAGTTGCTGGATATCATTCTCCTTGATATCTATCTCGTTCATTCAGTGAAATTACTTGCTAATCTGCTTAATCTACAAATTTAATGAAAAATATTCACTGCCCATATCTCCGGAACATAAATGTTTAAAAATCGCATCAATCCGCTCGGAAATGCTTATATTTACTATCCAAAGCGACACGAAACTATAACCAACATACAAAAGTTATGTATAGAACATCATTACAGTGCCGTTTTCTGACGGCAATCCGTTTGCCGGATGATAGTTCCGACATCCCGGAAAAGGAGTATGAGGAAATGCTCAATGAGTATCTCGATCAACTCAAATCCTTCATTACCACAAACACTTACTTTGTTGTAGACGACGCTCTGGACTCACTCGTATGCATGTTCGATGAGTTGCTGGCGGGCAAAAAAAGGTCTTGTCCTAACCAAACTCATCAAGGACGCGAGGCATAAGACTGTGCTCTTCCGGAAGCACAACGAGAAACGGCTCGATTATCCGGATCTGTTCTTCTTCGGCCCGGAGCCGAATCACTCTCCAATCTATTGGATCGGATCAAAAACCGAACTCTCCGAACTCCTTGTAGCACTCGATCGCCAAGGTTCGCTGGGTGACAAAAGTGGACATCACATCCCATTTACAGAGGCCATCGCGCAGTTCACATCCTTCCTTAACATCTCTCTTACCGATGCATCGACGGTAAAGAAAAATGTCCTTGACCGCAAGACGAAACGGACAGTTTTCATTGATGCACTGCGCTTGTCACTTCTGACCGACCGCTTTTAATCCCTCTTGAATTTCAATCAGTTATTAAAAACTATACACCTCAAGGTGCACCTTGTTGTGTATTTTCCATTTCTGTCCTTCTGAACTTTGCGACGGCAAACTTTCAAGAGCGAAGTTATGGAGTACAAAAGAATTATTGATGACATTCAAGTCAGCATTACGCAGATCCAGCAGCAGCTGGACACTTTGCGACTCATGGACAAGCGGCTGGTTACATCCGCGCTGATGACGAGACAGGAAGCTGCCGATTTTATCGGTGAGTCAGTAAGGCAATTCGATCGGGACTGCCAGCGGTATGGAATAGAAAAACTCCATACCGTTGGCGGTATCCGCGTACGCAAAAGCGAGATCATGCGCCACATGGGGTTGCCAATTGACGAGCTCCAATGAACTATCTGACTGAAATACGGCTTTTTTATGAATGGCTGGGGACGCATCCTCTGCCTCCCTCCGCCATTGCGCTGTGGCATGGACTGATGTACATCGCCAATTGCTGTGGCTGGGAGCAGGAGATAACAATCCCTCTGGGCCTCATCCAGACACGCACCATGATGACTCCGTCGAGCATCTATCGTTCCCGGAGAATCCTTGTGGAATGCGGTCTGGTGACGATCTCGGAGCAGGGCAGCAACCGGGCCTCCATCTACACTCTAAACTCCTTTGAAGATGGGAGTGCCTATCGCAGTGCCTCCCGGAGTGCCTGCCAATATGGAAGGCAAAACGAAAGGCAGTGTGACAGTCACAACGCCGAATTTGAGGGTAGTGCCTGCCAATATGGGAGGCAAAGCGAAGACATATATAAACATAAACATGTCTGTGTATCTAAAGAAAAAGATACAGAAAAAGAAAAGAAAAAGTCTCTGGAGTCTTGGATCGTGACCGTCGACAGTCCTTGGCGAGAGCTCATCCGGATATGGTTCGAGTACAAAAAGGCCCGGAATGAATCCTACAAGTCCGAGATGAGTGCTAAGGCATTCCTCACCAAGCTCCGCAACCTCTCCGGGGATGATCCCACCACTGCACAAGCAATCATCGAACAGAGCATGGCCAGCAACTGGGCCGGAGTCTTCGAACTCAAGAATGCCCGTCCTGCAGGCGCAGCTCGCACCCCGGCCACCGGGCAGCGCATTGGCCAGATCATACAGCCTCAGAGCGATGCCCAGCGGCAGGCCCTCCTTGACAAATTCAACAAAAAATAATCATCAACACTATGGAACCTCAAGACATTCACACCATCATCGCGGAGATGAAGTACAAGAACCAGATCACCGTCCGCCAGAAGGAATCCCTCTCGTGGGGCAGCAGCCCGGAAGTGTGCAGGGACTTGTTCATGCGCATCTTTTGCGAGCTCGACACCACCTACGACAATCCCCGGTACCTGCCGGAATATGACGAGATCGTCGATTGGATGGTGAACACCAACGACAAGGGCCTCCTGCTTATGGGAGACTGCGGTCGCGGTAAGAGCATCATCATCACCGGAGTCGTTCCGGTGCTGCTCAGACTCAAGGGCCGCAATGTCAAACCTATCATGGCCCATGAACTGAACCGAGTGGTCTGCTATGACAGTTATTTCACCAACCCTCCCGAAGGGTACACCTACCTCGACTACGCGACATCGCAGTTTGCCCGGAATATCATTGTCGACGAGATCGGTACCGAAACCATGCACAACGACTACGGAGAGCGTATCGAGCCGTTCAATCTCATCATGAATGTGGCCGAGCAGTATCACCGCAGGCTGTTCCTCTCCACCAATCTCACCGAGCAGGAAATCCTCGACCGTTACGGAATGCGCACCCTTGACCGTCTGAGCCACTTATGTCGAATCGTGCGTTTTAAGGGAGAGAGCCTGCGATGACACTGAAACGAGTCATTTTCACTTTTGAAAATGGGGCCAGACGATATGCAACCCACAATGGAGAAATCCTCAAGTGGGAAGAAGGCGAACTCGATGCTCTGGCCGAGAATATCAAACAGCATGGATACCCGGTCTGCACTTCGGATTTCATGCAATGGGATGTGGATTACAAGAGCCTGCGGCACCGACTCCCATATGCCAAGATACTACGAGTCACGAATGTCGAATACGAAAGTGCATACCATGCACCCCAGCAAGATATTGATTTCTGAATGCCTACGATAAAGAAACATACAAAGCGGCCTTGGATACCGGAGCACAAACCCTTCGAGGGATATCGGCACCACAATACCGAGTTCTATCAGTCCCGGCAGTGGAGGGATCTGCGAACTGTCAAGCTCCAGCAGAACCCTCTCTGCGAGGAGTGCCAGAGGCAGGGACGGCTCACCCCGGCCCAGATGGTCGACCATATTGTCCCGATCAACAAAGGCGGAGAGCCTCTCGCTCTTGAGAACCTGCAGTCGCTTTGCAACCGCTGCCACAGCATTAAAACCGCAAAAGACAAATGAGAACAACACTCTCCTTAAACGACATCATTGGCGAGTGGATCGAGCAGCTGGATGCGCTCCCCACCACCAGAGAAGATCACCGCAGGAAGATACTGCTGTGGCACCGCTGGCTTGCCTCCCAGAATATCGATCCAAGGAATCCGGCCAGAGCGGATATCCTGCACTACAAGCAGGCCCTCCAGCAGCAGGGTAAGTCGGTGTTCACCGTCAACGGCTACATCACCGTCATCAAAGTGTTCTATAAGTACTGCAGCAAGATGCATTACTGCGATGACATCGCTGCCGGGATCAAGACCTCGTTCCGCACCAAGGAACACTACAAGCATCCTCTGTCCCGGCAGCAGTGCAGTGACCTTCTTGCCAGCATCGAACACGACACTCTGGTGGGCCTTCGGGACTATCTGATGATCCAGCTGATGCTCACCAACGGCCTGCGCACCTGCGAGGTTGCCCGGATCAATGTCGGTGACTTTGCAACGGAGGACGGACGCAATGTCCTGCACATCCAGCGCAAGGGCCGAGTGGACAAGCATGATGTCGTCGCGGTGCCAGACGAGGTGATGAAGTCTCTGGAGGAGTATCTCACCGGAAGGTCTGACACGCTGGAGAATGACACTCCGTTGTTCATTAATCTTGTAAGGGGCCGGGAGCCACAGCGCATACTCAAACCCACAATCAGTTCCATTGTAAAGAGCAGGCTCCGGGCCATTGGCATTGACGATCCGAAGATATCGGCTCACTCCCTGCGGCACACCTGCGGTTCGCTGATGGTCGAGGAAGGAATGTCGGTGGAGATGATCCAAGACATGCTCGGCCACAATGATCCGTCAACGACGCAGATCTACATCGACATGGCCCGGCAGAAGAGACTCCTTGAGCACTCTCCTTCGGAGGCAATAGCGAAGATCATCTCGGCAAAATATGAGAAAAAGACAACTGATTGAAAGTCAGTCATATGATACAGTGATTAATACGACTGGCCGGATTTTGATAACGATTTAAGTGTCAAAGAGTCCGACACTCGAATTATCTACGCGAAAATCGGCCCGAAAACCGCGTAACTCTTTGATAAAATTTTCAAAAACACTCGAGCGGACACACAGATACTGTCGAGTGAATCCGACCGGGAGGGGGTTGAATTTTCTTCGGAGGTCGAGAATGTCAATCGGGCTTGTGGTTTTTTACACGCGCGTGCAAAATTGTAGGAATTGGAATATGGCAAAAGGCAGAAAAAAGATATCAGACGCATCGAAGCGTCTCCGGGGAACGGATCAACCATGCCGGATGGACGAGTCCCTTCCGGCCACCATTGCAACGGCAGTGGTCTCCCTTCCGAAGTCGGGACTCAAAGGAACGGCCAAGAAGATCTATGCTCTGGTCGGAACGGAGATGCTCTCCAAGGGACTCCTTGATGTGGTGAACATAGAGTTGCTCGTGGCCTATTGCCGGGAGATGGGACTCTACAAGGATATGATGCACGACCTTGAGCAGGAAGGGTTCACTGTGAAGGTGGAAACGAAGTCGGGTACTACGGTCACCCAGATAAACCCTAAGCGCAAGATTGCAGAGTCGGCTCTGTCCGCTGCCAAGACTCTCGCATCCGAGTTCGGTATCTCCCCGGCCAGCCGAGCGAGAGTGGCTGCTATGATTGCCGGGGTTCAGAAGAAGGATGACTTTGCGGATTATGAAACCATCGACGAGCAATGAGTGAGAAGAAGTATAAGGCCGAGCAGTATGCGGAGGATGTCCGCGATGGCCGCATCATCTGCTGCGAGCTGGTGCAGCTTGCCGTCAAGCGGTATTACAACGATCTGGCGATCGCTGTGGACAAGGGTTGGTATTTCGATAGGAAGGCGGCAGTCAAGGCCATCGGCTTCATCGAGAAACTCAAACACACCAAGGGAGAGTGGGCAGGGCAGCGGTTCCGGCTGGAGCCTTGGCAGCAGTTCATCATCTGGAACATCTACGGATGGATGAAGGCCGATGGCACCCGGAGGTTTCGCTATGCGTATGTGGAGATTGCGCGTAAGAACGGCAAGACCGCACTCTCTGCCGGGGTTGGACTTTACATGCTCTTCGCTGACGGAGAGGCCCGGCCAGAGGTGTATTCCGCTGCGACCGTCAAGGATCAAGCAAAGATCTGCTTCTCGGACGCGGTGGAGATTGTCAAGCACACCGATCTGAAGAACTATCTGGACACCTACCGGAACTCCATCGTCTATGAGATGAAAGGCGGCATGATGAAACCGCTGTCCTCCGACTACGGAACGCATGACGGTCTGAACCCCAGCTGCGGCATCATCGACGAGTTCCATGCCCACAAAGACTCCGGGATGTTCGATGTCATCAAGTCTGCGTTTGGCGCGAGGAAGCAGCCACTGATGTTCATCATCACCACAGCCGGGTTCAACAAGAACGGAGCCTGCTATTCATACCGGGAGAATGTCATCAAAATCCTCCGGGGTATCAATCAAGACGACAGCCTTTTCGGGATCATCTACACTCTCGACGACAAGGAGGAATGGGAGAACCCGAAGATGTGGATCAAGTGCAACCCGAACCTCGATGTGTCCGTATCCCCGGAGTATCTGGCGGATCAAGTGGCCGATGCGAAGAACCGTCCGGAGGCCGTCCGCAATGTAATGACGAAGAACATGAACCTCTGGGTGGATGCGGAGAAGACATGGATTCTGGACGAGGCTTGGATGAAGTGCTGCGGCACTACCCGGATCGAAGATCTGCGAGGCTGCAGGTGCTGGGGAGGGCTCGACCTTTCGAATGTGGCCGACATCACTGCGTATGTTCTCATCTTCCATGAGAACGACAAGTTCCAGCTCGTTCCGTTCTTCTGGATTCCGGAAGAGAAGATGCTGGAGAAGATCCGCAAGGAAAACATCAACTACGACTTGTGGGTGCAGGCCGGGTATGTAAAAAAGACAGCAGGCAATGTCCTCGACTACGAATTTGTCAAGGCGGACATCCTTGAGAGTGTCGAGATCTACGATCTGGAATCCTCCGCGTATGACCGTTGGAACTCATCCCAGACGATTATCGAGCTGCAGGACGAGGGTATGGAGTTCAATCCATTCGGGCAGGGTTACGGCTCCATGTCGGCACCGAGTAAGGAGTTTGAAAAGCTCGTGCTGTCCGGGAGGATTGAGCATTTCGGGAACCCGGTGCTGCGGTGGATGCTTGCAAGCACCGTCATCAAGACCGATCCTGCCGGGAACATCAAGCCGGATAAGGAGAAGTCCGTCCAGAAGATCGACGGCATTGTGGCGAGCATCATGGCCCTTGGCGAATGGATGACAAAGCAGGCCGAGGAGGATAACAATCCCTACAACGAGAGAGGAATGTTGAGGCTGGAATAGAGTATGCCGAAAAGAAAGATCACAGAGGCCCAGATGGTTATCCGGAAGCGGTACGAGGAGGAGCTGCGAGCAATCCAGCCTCTGACTCCTGCTGCCCGGAAACTGCTGTCCCATGAGGGGTTCTGTGATTATTTCAACGAAATCTGCATGCTCTATCCTTCGAAGTGGGAGGCCTACGAAACCCTCGAAGAAGTGCACGAGGAGGTGTTCGGCTTCCGGAAATACTCCGAATTCGACTCGTTCCGGTATGCGATGAAGGTGAGGAAACAGTAACCGGAAATCTCCATTGTGCCAAAAAATCAAAGGAGGCATAAGAAAAAAGTGCTTGAATTCCACTGAATTTAAGTATCTTTGAAAGATTTTATGCTTACCCGCTCGACATATAAAAGTGCGTTCTATCCTTCGGCTTGTCAGGGGGGCAAGCAACAGCTTTATAATCAGCAAATTAAAATTTGAAGATAGAGACATTTCCGCCTGCGTCCCATCCAAGAGGAGTGCGGGCGGAAGTCTTTTGTGTATAGCACCCTATAAGTAAGAAACAACAAAAAACGATAAAGAAATGACAAAAAAAGAACAGCAACAAGTCTATGTGTCGCCAGAGACGGTGACAATAGAAATCAAGGCTCAGGCAATCATCTGCCAGAGCGGAAACCAACGAATGGATTGGCAGGATCTGGGAGACGGAAGTTTCGAGGAACAATAATCCTACTTCAAAACACAACAAACATTCAGAGAAAACAAAAAAACAGAATAAAAATGAAAAAGACAGTAATTGCATCAGTGGCATTCGCAGCGGCATTGTTCGCTGTTTCCTGCCAGAAAGAAACCAACCCTGCACAGAATGTATCCGGTCCGATGACCATCAGTGCAGTATCCGAAGGACTCAACACTCCGACCAAGACGGAGATGATATTCAAATATGATGTAGCTTGGAGTGCTAACGACAAAATTTATGTCAAAGATGCATCAGGCAATCACGACACTTTCTCTCTTCAGGGAGGTGCCGGGACCACCAAGGGCACTTTCAAACAGGATGGCAAGACAACCTTCACCGGTGAGGTGCAGGCTTATTATCCCGCAACCATGCTTGATGGCGGCAGCCCTGTCTGGCCAGCATCCCAGACAAACGACCAGACTATCCCTATGTACTGCAAGAAGGCGCTCTCCGGCGCAGCTGAAGAGAGAATGGACTTCGCCAGCCTCGGTTCCGTGCTTCAGATAGTGTTCAACACCACTCAGGAGAACGTCACCCTCAAGTCCATCGAAATCAAGGACGGCAGTGCAACCCTGAGCGGAGCCTTCACCGTTGATACTGATGGCAAGGCAGTCATCACCGCAACCGACAAGGCGGGCATCACGCTCGACCTCGGTACGGGAGTTGCTCTCGGCAAAGCCGCGAATTATTTCAACATCGCCGTTCCTGCTGGAAACTACACAGACCTTACCCTTGTTTTCACCGCAACCGACGGAAAGAAATGTACGATGACAGGCGGCAAAGTCAATATCGCTTACAATGCTGTTGGCAGGCTTACCCTCATGGGAGAAAAGTTCAAGGCTGATGTTCCCGACGGTGCACTTTCTGGCAAGTTCAGCGTAAGCGATACCAAGAAGGTTTACTTCTCAAAGGGTAACCTTACATATAATGTTTCGACTACAACCTGGGCGTTCTATGAACATCAGTATGGCTGTGCAACAGGTTATGATTCTAATCTCATCAGCCTATTCACATGGGGTTATGGGACTTGGTCAACCAGCCCGGGTGGCACTGACTATAAAACAGGTAATTTCACCGATTGGGGTACAGCCATTGATGACAAGAGTACCTGGCGCACCCTCTCCAAAGATGAGTGGACTTATCTGTTCAACAACAGAACGATGACGAATGGAAAGGATCGCTACAGCAACGCTGTGAGCGGAGTCACTATCGAAAGTGCAACTTACAAGGGTGTATTCCTGTATCCGGACAATTACGACGGTGAAGTTGTCTCCGGCTCTATGTCTTGGGACGACATTAATGCAGCTGGAATAGTCTTCCTTCCCGCTGCGGGCGCCCGCAGTGGCTCCAATGTCAGCACTGTCGGCGATGTCGGCGACTATTGGTCCTCTACTGCGATCGGAAGCACGGGAGCGTACCTCGTGAGCTTCTATAGCGACGATGTCCGCCCTGGCCACTACGACTTCCGCTACTTCGGCTTCAGTGTGCGTCTCATTACAGAATCAAAATAATGAATCCACCTTGCCCAAGGCCGTATGTCCATAGGCAAGGTGACCAAATTAAAATCCTTGAAAGCCCTATACCGCGCACCGATGGCTGCGCGGTATTTTTTATTTTCCAAAACCGTATAAATTATTCCGAATAGAACGGTAGGCAGAGAGTAGTTTTGCACTGTTAGTTAGCCATAATAAAGTAGGCTCGCTACGGTGTAACAATGTCTTTGCTTTCGTCATTAACTTCGCTCTTTCGCGGTGAGAAGCGCATCAGTTCCTCCGAGTTTGAACACGCGGTGAACGAGGTGCTTCTTGCCAACACCGTAGCTGATTCTACAAGGAAGCATTACCCGACGGAGGAGGGTTCTCTTGCTATTTCAGCGGTGTGGGCCTGCGTCCGCATCCTCTCCGAGACCGTCGGGACGCTTCCTATTCATCTCTACCACAAGACAGCCTCTGGCCGGGAGCAGTGCTCCGGTCATCCTTGTGGTACGATCCTCCAAAAGCCAAATGACTATGCCAGCCGATCTGCACTCCTGCAGCATCTGATGATAGGCTGCACCCTCTGGGGTAACGGCTATGCTCGCATCCACCGGGACAAGGCTTTCCGTCCGGTGCGCTTACAGTTATTGCAGCCCTATGACTGCGAGCCGATACTAACGGTGGATGACGAGCTATTTTACAGACTCAGCACCGGGGAGTTTGTCCCGGCCTACGATATTATCCACCTCAAGGGCCTCTCGACGAACGGCTACAAGGGCAAGAGTCCCATTGCCGTTCATCGGGAGAACCTTGCATTGACGGAGTCTGCGCAGGAGTATGGAGAAAAGTTCTTCAATCAAGGCGGCAACATGTCCGGAGTGTTCAAGTACCCCGGAACGCTCAAGCAGGATGCATACAAGCGTCTGAAGAACGACCTCATCGCGCAGAGCACCGGGCTCCACAACGCGCACACACCTCTGCTACTGGAAGGCGGCATGACCTACGAGCGCATCAGCATCCCTCCGGAGGATGCGCAGTTCATCGCAACGCGCAAGTTCCAGAAAACGGAGATCGCGACGATCTACGGAGTGCCTCCGCACATGATCGCAGACCTCGAAAGGGCCACCAACAATAACATCGAGCATCAAGGTATGGAGTTCGTGCAGTACTGCCTGCTGCCGTATCTGGTGCGTCTGGAAGAAGAGTTCAACCGCAAGCTGCTCCGCGAGGACGAGTTCGGGGAGTATTACTTCCTCTTCGGACTGAACGGCCTGCTCCGGGGTGACGCGAAAACCCGGTCAGAATACTACAAGAACATGAACATCGTAGGTGCGCTCTCGGCCAATGAGATCCGCAGCCTTGAGGATATGAACTCCTATGACGGAGGTGACAAATACTTCGTCCAGATGAATATGCAGACGGTGGAGAACGCACTGACGGCTCCTCCGCAGGCAAAGAAACCAATCAGCAATGGATCAGACAAAACAGAAGATTAACGCACCCTCCGAAGTGGAGGTGCGGTGCATCCTCAGCGATCTGAAGATCGAGCAGAGGGGTGACGAGTCCGGACAGTCCGGCAGGACGATCTCCGGCTATGCCGCCAAGTTCGACAGCTGGAGCGAGCCGATATACGGCTGGTTCCGTGAGAAAATAGCGCAGGGTGCATTTGAGAAATGTGACATGTCCGACGCGATCATGTGCTTCAATCACGACATCAACGGCATCCTTGCCCGGACGGGTTCCGGGACGCTAACCCTCGCGGTCGACAAGGTGGGACTCCACTTCGAGTTCAATTCTCCGGCCACAACGCTGGGGAACGATATGGTGGAGCTGGTCTCCAGAGGCGATATCAGCAAGTGTTCCTTCAAGTTCATCGTCGAGACCGACGAGTGGCGTTATGCCGACGAGAAGAACGGCCTCGAATATGACGAGCGCACCATCAAGAGCATCTCAAAGCTCTACGATGTGTCGCTGGTGACCTACCCGGCCTACCCGGATACGGAAGCCGGGGTGCGCTCACTCCTTGAGCAGCGCAAGAAGGAGGCCCTCCAGCAGCAGGCTCCTTCTTCAGTGGATACAACGAGTCGTGACCGCATGGCCCGGATGCTCTCCCTTAAACGATAACTCACCAAATTTTCCCATAATATTATGTCAAAGAAACTCAAAGAATTAAAAGAGAAGAGAGCTGGTCTGTACACTCAGATCGACGCTCTCCGCAAAGAGACAGACGGCAGGGCACTCACCTCCGAGGAGCAAACCCGGTGGGACGCGCTCATTGCCGACTATGACAAGGCGGACAAGGCGGTCGAGGCCGAGGAGCGTTTCCTCGAAATCGAACGCAGGCAGGCCGAGGAAGCCTACCGCCAGAGAACGGAAGGTGGCCAGAGCCGCCAGAACCCTCTTGAGGATGCCGAGTACCGTCGTGCCTTCATCGACTACCTCGTTAACGGTGTGAACGGACTGAGTGCCGAGAGTCGTGCCGCCATCGAGAAGCGTTCACCGATCTCCGGCCTCTCTGCCGGGGTACTCATCCCGTCGGCCCTTGCCTCCAGCGTCGAGATTGCCCTCAAGAACTATGGCGGTCTTTTCGAGGCTGCGCAGATCATCACCACCAGCGCAGGCGGTGACCTCACCCTGCCGACCATCAACGACACCGCTGCCAAGGCAACGATCGTCGCAGAGTACGAGCAGAGCACAAGGCGCACTCCTTCCTTCGGAAGCAAGGTGCTCAAGGCCTACACCTACCGCACCCCGATCATCCCGGTGTCCCTCGAACTGTTGCAGGACTCCGCATTCAATCTTGACGCGCTGCTGTCGGGCCTTCTCGCTGAGTCCTTCGGACGCGGTGTCAACGAGCACCTCACCACAGGCTCCGGCTCCGGCCAGCCTACGGGTATCGTGACAGCTGCAACGGCCATCGAGACAAAGGCCGCAGCAAACGGTCTCACCTTCGACAATATCATCGACCTCATCAAGGGAGTGGACAGCAACTATGCCAAGGTCGGCAAGTTTATGCTCAACCACAACACCCTCTGGGAACTCGCCAAGATAAAAGACCTGCAGGGCCGCTACATCTGGCAGGACTCCCTCAAGGAAGGCACCCCGGCCACCATCCTCGGCAAGGGTTATGTCCTCAATGACGACATTGCCGACATCGGAGCCGGAAACGCCTCCGTCCTCTTCGGAGACCTCTCCAAGTACAAGATCCGTCTTGTCAAGGACTTCAAGGTCATCCGCCTTAACGAACTCCTCGCAGAATACCTCTCCATCGGTCTGTTCGGCTTCGCTCGCGTCGACGGTAACCTCCTCGACGCAGGTACGCACCCGGTTAAGAAGCTCGTTCATGAGAGCGCATCCGGTGGCGGCAGCGGTAGCGGTTCCGGCTCCGGCAGCGGAGCTGAAGGTGGCGGTACCGGAGGAGACGAGGACGACGAATAGAACCTCATTATTTCTCTCTCATATAGTGTTGTAGTGTTATTAGTGGTTAGTAGTGGTTCGCTCAAAGTATGTCAAGCCAGAATCTCATATCGTTGGAAATTGCTCGCGCACACCTTCGCGTCGGGGACGATCACTCCTTGGACACCCTCATCGGGGAGTATCTGGAGATGGCCATCGGTTATGCCGATGACCTCACCAACCGCAGCCTCAAGGAGGAGTTCACCGCAGCGACGCTTCCTCCGGCCATCAAGTCGGCTATTCTTCTGACGGTGGGGACTCTGCTTGACAATGAGAGCGATGCCCTCGTCGGGAGGAGCGTTTCCCAGCTGCCGTTAACGGCTGAGAAACTGCTCCTTCCTTGGAGGGTACATCCATATTCACCAGAAGAGACCGGGGACAATGTTTGATCACAGCATCAGCATATATCGCTTCCAAGAGGTGCGCGACGAATATAACGACCGCACCCACCAGAAAACGCTGGTGGCACTCTGTTACGCGCAGCGCACAGAGGCCGGGGGACGCGAGAACCTCTATGCCGGACGCATCGTCCATGAGAACGAAGTGGCGTACACCATCCGCTACCGCACCGGAATCACAGCCGGGATGCTCGTGCAGGACGGTGACTCTCTTCGCAAGATCACATCAGTGCAGGAGGAGGGCCGCAGATGGCGGCTTCACCTCATAACGGTTAAGAGCGATGCTGACGGTCAAGGTTGATGGATACAGAGAGGCCAAGGATATCCTTGATGACATGCCTCGGACGATGCAGAAAAGCATGTTGCGTTCGGCCCTCAAGAGTTCTGCAAAACCGTTCGTGCAGGGAGCGCGTAACCGCGTCCCGGTGCGCAGCGGAGAGCTCAAGCGGCAGATCAAGGTAGTGTCCTTCCGCGATAAGTCCGCACCGAAAACCGAAGTGGATGTGGCGGTAAAGCCTGTCTTCAGCAAGACGAAAAAGAAGAAGGCGAACCAATACTACGGCAAGTTCATACACGAAGGAACGGTCGATCCCCGGTATCCTCGCAAGAAGGGAGGAGTGCTGGTATTTACAACGGCCAGTGGGGACAAGGTCTTTGCCCGGCATGTCAAGGGAATAAAACCGCGTCCGTTCATCGAGGAATCCTACACCGAAAACCAAGAGAAGGTGGTCTCCGGGTTCGGAGATGCACTCGCAACATCAGTGGAGAAATATGTAAACAAGCACTTCAAAAAAGTGGACAAGTAAAGCAGTATGTCACAGTCGGACTTCAGAGTGAACTTAATAGCGCAGATCGAGCTGATTGCACCAACCCTTGAGGGTAAGGTGCAGGCCGGGGCCGTCGATGCGACGACCTCCGCTCCCTTTGCTGCGTTCACCACTCCGGAGGAGGTGCCGATCCGCACCAAGGATGGCATCGTCGGCTACAACACCGTCTTCGATGTGTCGGTGTACGACAGCAAGTATGCCGGGGCGCAGCAGCTCAAGCAAGCCCTCGCAGCAGAGCTCGACGGGAATGCCATCGACGACAAGAGGGTGCAGCACCGATCCTCCGCATACGAGTATTATCCGGACTATGACCTGCACTGTTGGACACTCACATTCAGAATAGTATAGACAACAATAAATTCAAAACAATATGGCAGAAACAGTTGGAAGCAAACAAGTCATTCAAGGCGAGGACATCATCGTCCTCGTGGGAGGCAAGCCGACGCTCCATGCGACAACGCACTCCCTCAAGGTCGATCTTGAGGTGAAGGATATCCGCACGAAGGACACCGACGGCAAGGAGAAGTATCCGGGCGACATCTCGTGGAGTGTCGACGGAGAGGGCCTTGTGGTCATCGACTCCGCACTCTCGACTTCACACAAGAGCAGCGAGGATGTCCTTGCGCTCGTCCTCTCAAAGGCGCAGGTGGAAGTGATCATCAAGTCTCCTCTTACCGGGCTCACCAAGACCTACACCGGAAACGCCTATGTCACCTCGTTCTCCCTCGGAGCGCAGGCTGGCGATAACGCGACCTACTCCTACACCTTCACCGGAAGCGGCAACCTCACCCCGGCAACGCCTCAGAGTGGCGGCAGCGGATCTGGCGGACAGAGTTAACGGCCTATGAGAACGATTACCATAAACGGAACCAAGTACCCGGTTCACTTCGGCATGAGGGCCGTCAATACCTTCCTCAAGCGAACCGGGAAGACTCTCTCGGAGATCGTCACCGCAAGGGATGTCATCAGCTCTCTGGACGGGATCGTGGCCCTCGCGTCCATCGGACTCACCGAGGGTGCCCGGAAGGAATATGGCCGGGAAGATGCCGGAGAGTACAGCGAGGATGTGGTGTGGGACTTCATCGAAGAGCAGCCGGAGCTCATCTTCGAGTTCGTGGATGCCTTCGCTGAGGAGATCCGTCCGATGATGGAAAGGATGGAGGGCTATGGCCCAAACCAGCAGGCCGGGAAGTAGGCGACGACGAACCCCGGCTGGAACCTACATACGAAGGCTGGTACAGTGTTGCCGTCGGTCAGATGGGACTGCGTCCCTGCGACTTTGAGGACATGACACCAGCGGAGTTCATCTACGCATGGAATGGGTTTGCAAGGCGAAAGCAGGACGAGGAGCGTGCTGCATGGGAACGCACCCGGTGGCAGATCTGGACGCTTACCTGCATCCAGCTCATGCCGAAGGACAGAGCCGAGATGAAAGCCATGTTCCCATTGCCTTGGGATGAGCCGATAAAAAAAGCTCTGGAGCTGACTCCGGAGCAAAGAAAACAACGAGTACAAGAAATACTACAAGAATGCTCAATCGATATCGAATAATGGCAAGATGTGCTGTGGCCATTGTTACAGCTGCATTGATATCCTCCTGCGGAGCGGCCAGAAGGCTCCCACCGCAGGAGGTGCACCAGAGTGAGTCCTCTTCCGATTCCACAATCGTGAAGCTCATAAGGCAGGAACTCCAGAATGCCGATCTGGTGGTCGAGCAGCATGTCGTCGAGTATTATCCTCCGGAGCCGGATGCATCATTCCCGGACTCCGCTGTGACGATTACGCCAGCGGTGAGTGAGGATCACAGTGACAGCGCAGATGTTGAGCCTCCGAAGATCCGCAATCCAACCCCGGCTCCTTCTTCCCAGAAACAAGGAGCGGTGCGGAGGACTGTCGATACAAAAATTAGGTTGCAAGCAGTCAAATCACAAACCTCGGACAGTACCTCCGCAGCCCTTGTCACGACGCAGTCACAGACCGACGCAGAAGTGTTCCAGACAAAACAGACCGAGCCGGAGGGCAAGGCAATCCCGATCCTCCGTCTGGTGGCCATCATCCTCGGCATCCTGCTCGTTGGATACATAGTAATAAAACTCCGATTTAAATTTCTGTAATGAAAACTCCAATATCTTACTACGGTGGAAAACAGTCCATCTTGAAATACATCCTTCCGTTGATCCCGGAACACACTCTGTACACAGAAGCCTTCTGTGGTGGCTGTTCCGTTCTCTTTGCCATCCCTCCGGTGGAATGCGAGGTCATCAACGATGTGAACGCGGAGCTCATCAACTTCTACAAGGTGGCCAAGGAGCAGTACCCGGAGCTGAAAACGCTCATTGACTCGACGCTCCACAGCCGGGAGATCCATGCGCAGGCCAAGCACATCAACCAGCATCCGGAGTTCTTCAATCCGGTGGAACGCGCATGGGCCGTCTGGGTTTGCAGCAAGCTGGGGTTCGCCTCGATGCTTGACGGTACCTTCGGTTATGACCGCAGCGGTACCACCACCAAGAAGCTGCGCAATGCCAAGGACGACTTCACCGAGGTGCTGTGCAAGCGTCTGGACAACTGCACCATCGAGTGCGAGAACGGTATCAACCTCCTTAAACGCTACGATTGCGAGGGGGCATTCCACTTTGTCGATCCGCCTTATGTCGGGACGGATTGCGCACACTACAACGGCACTTTCAACGAGCAGGACTTTGCAGAGCTGCTGGAGGTGCTTGCTAATCTGAAGGGCAAGTTCATGCTGACGATGTTCCCTCATCCGCTCATCGAGCAGTACGCGAAGGAACACCAATGGACAATCCACACTCTTAATCGCACCATCACCGCGAGCAAGACTTCCCGGAGACGGCAGGACGAGTGGATCACCTGCAATTACACCATTCCGAAGGAGGAGAGAAAGCCTGTAGAGTACAATCCATTCGAGAGTCTGGACGACGAACCGGAGGAAGTGTAAATGCTTGAATATAAATGCATTATTTCTTGAAAATAAATGCAGAATGACTTGCGTGTTCCAAATAATGTAGCGACCTTAGACATGCACAAAGAACGCAAGTAAAACACTTTAAATCAAGTAATTATGGCAACGAAAGCAGACCTCCTCCTCAAGACTTACACCCTCCGCTACGAAATCGCAACCGTCAAGGGTGAAGCAGAAAACCTCCTTACCCCGGAACAGTACTCAAACACCTACCGCTTCTACGAGCAGCTTAAGAAGAGCAAACTCTACGATCTCCAGCAGGATGTCGAGATGCTCACCAAGGCCCTCGAAACGGCAAAGGCAAAGAAGGCCGCAGCCGAGAGCCGCGAGGCATTCTACGCAACAGCGGAGGGGCAGGCATTTAAGGCCGAGAAGGAAGCTGCCATCGCAGCCGAGACGAAGAACTACGAAAAGACCTGCATGGCGAAGCTCACCGCGCTGGAAATCCTCATCAAGGCGAACCTCGGCAATCATTGGCAGGTGCAGAACCTCAGCACCAGCTGCTGCGCCTTCGGGATAAAGAAGGACGGCAGGTCGGTGTTCGGCCAGACGGTCGAGATTTACTACGAGCGCAGAAATTGGCTGGACGACAACAAGGAACGCTTCGAAATCAGCGTCGGCAGCACCGGGAGCTTCGACCTCTGCAAGAACGAGGTTGGAGACCGGGCAAGGTTCTACATGGACTTCGGAAAGTTCCTCTCCAACACTGCACTTCTGGGTGACCTCAAAAACATGCTCTTCGACTATGCTGACACCATGGAAGAGATCCATGAGCGCATGGAGAGACTCCAGAAGAGCCTTGAGAACCCTCTTGCATAAGGAGGGTTAAATACTTGAAAATAAATGCGTTATTCTTTGAAAATAAATGCGAAATGACTTGCATGTGTCGAATAATGTAGCGACCTTAGACATGCAACAAGAACGCAAGTAAAACACTTTAAATCAAAGAATTATGACACGCAAAAGCCTCCTTACCAAGATTGAGAAACTGGAAAAAGAGTTCTACGCAAACGACGCTCGCATCAAGGAAATCCGCAGCGCGAACAATGGCCACTACAGCGACCTTTTCCGCCTGCAGGATCGTCAGAGAGAGATCAACGACGAGCTTCACGAGCTCGACCAGCAGCTCTGGGCCATGGACGCAGAAAAATAGACACTACAAAACCCTACAATACTATGTGCAACAATAACAGAAATTACGGTGTCAAGGTCGGGGACACCATCAGAATCACCCGGCTCGACGATCCCTACGACAACACCTATGTGGGCAGGGAGGGAGTCGTTGAACATATCGACAGCATGGGCCAGCTTCATGGGACATGGGGTGGCCTCGCAGTTATACCCGGAGAGGACGGGTTCACAATCCTCAAGCGAGCCGATTCTTAGGCTCCGGAAGTGTTACTTGCTTGCGCATCCGTTCTGGATGCATCCCAGCCGGGATCGCAGTGATGCGGTTCCGGCTTTATTTGATGCATAAAAAAATAGTTCTAACTTTGTGTGTCATACAGTACTTGATATGAAACGCATCATTACAATTATTGCATTGATTACTTTCTCTGTAATCATGCAGGCCCAAACGAGGGGTGATTTCTTTTCCTTTGTAGACTCGTACAATTGGAAATTATCGAGCAAACAATTTGAGGAAAAATATGCCTCACGAATTCTTCCAAAGACGGATTCTCTTGTTGCTTCGATGACCTTTCAGTGTCCATTCTATGTGCTGGATGATTTGAGAGTTGGAGATTATGATTGTGTTACTATTGCAGCATTTATGGAAGAAGGTGCCTCTCCGTTTATCTACTCCATTATACCAGATCGAGTCACCGAGAAATATATGCCCTCCATTTTATCGGCAAAACTTGATAGTATAGTATCCGAGAAGATGGGTGCTTCAACTATCGATATGGATGATGTGAATCTTGCACAAATGGGGTTTGATTGGCTTGCCGACACAAAAGGCTCATTAAAAATATGGGCAAGTAACGAACTTGCATTCTTTACGATAAAGGCCAAAAATGAAAACGGGCTCCTTTATATTCTCGCAGCAAAAGAAGGTGATCCTTCTATGTTGAAAGGAACAACATCAATTCAAGACACCTTCTTTGGGTTGAAGATGGGCAATAGGATTACATCTTCCCAGATCAAGTCAGCTGTCGGGACAAAAGGTGTTTTCAGCAAGGAGGAAAGAGAGTCTAATACTATTATAAATACTTTCACTGATTTATACTTCGCAGGAAGCAAGTGGGATTTTGCGAATTTCTTATGTATGAGTGACGGCAAGTTCTATTGGTTCAATGCATACGATAGTTATGGCGATTACGGAACAGACAATGAGAGAGAGGCAAAGAATCAGTATGAAAGTCTTAAGGAAAAGCTCGATGAGAAGTATGGTGTGGGCGATGAGAAAAAGGATGATGATGGAAACTTAAGCACGACATATTTTGGATCAAATGGAATCGCCATTATCATAAGCAATGAAAGATCTCGTTCTATGGGTGGTTCCTATAGACGGTATGTAAAAATCGAATACATCAATGTCGAGTTGTATCAGAAGCAAAATGCTGCTTACGACGATGAGTTATAATCAAGGCACAGACCGACCTGTGTGATCCAATACTGGCACTGCCGGGGTGAGAAATCACCTCGGCTTTTTCGTTTCAAACCGTATAATATATTCCGAACAGATCCGGGTGCTGCCTCTATCTTTACCAGCATAGAAGTGGGGTATGGCATCATTCGGTCTGAAATACTACGCGGAGCTCAGCAGCCGTTATATGAAAACCCTCTGGCGAGTGGAGATTGCCCAGAGAGGTTACAGCGGAGAGTCGGAGGAGATGACCTTCTCCGGCAGCTCGCCAATCAAGATTACATGGGAGAAACGCGGTGACGACTTCTATACCCCGGTCAAGGCCAGCGAAGCCACCATCAACATTCTCTGCAAGGAGAACTTCCACTATCTGGGCCTCTTCACTTCCGATCCGAGGTTCTATCGAATGAGCATCTTCCGGAACGGTGGCCTCTATTGGCGAGGGTTCGTGACGGCTGATCTGTACAGTGAGAAATTCGAAGCACCGCCTTACGAGGTGAGCGTCAAGGCCGTTGACGGCTTCAACCTCCTCTCGTCGATTGACTTCCGGGACTTGCTGGGCATCGGCATCACCGGACGCAAGTCACTCAAGCAACTGCTTACCGCCTGCACAGACCTCATGGAACTCGACCTGCCGCTGGTGGATTGGATCGACCTCTATGGAGAGAACATGAACGAGAATGTATCTCCTCTCTCCCAAACCTACCTCGACATCGAGCGACTCTTTTTCGTGTACGAGGAACCGTCCTACCGCGATATCCTTGAGCTGTGCATCGCACCGTTTGCGGCCCAGATATTCCAGAGCGGAGGATCGCTGCACCTGCGCAGGATCGTGTCCCTTTACGATGAGTTCCGTCCGCAGGATTACTTCAGCGGAGCCTCCATCATCGGAAAAAGAACGAGGGAGACCGGAGTCGGCCTTCGCAGTGCCGGGAACTCGTACCGCATGGTCACCGTTCCTTGCCAGCGTAACCTCAATGACGATATGTGGCGAGAGGAACTGTACATCCTTGGCGAGTCGACGAACCTCGACATCGTCCCGGCACTCAAGACCATCACCATCGGGGTGACGAACAAGTCCCTCGGAGACCTCTCCAAGAAGCTGGGGTTCCTCGATCCGGATGCATGGATCGACACATATTCGGCTCTCTCATTCTCGGATCGCGGCTTGAAGGTTACGGGCAATTCAAGCCATCACGACACCATAATCCAGACGCGAGGCGTTCGTGTCGAGCAGTGCGGCTTTCTGTTCACTTGGGACTTCATGATGATCGCGGCCTTCACCAGCTGGTACAGCTCCGGAGGCATGAGCGGCCACAGCACCGATCCGACGCAGCACACCGTCACCATTCAGTTCGGAGCCAAGGTGGTGGCCAGCGACGGCACAACCTTCTGGCTGGATATAAACGGCCATTGGAACGATGAGGAAATCAGCATCGAGCAGGGAGTCAAGCCGGGCAGCGAGCAGAGCGTCAAGATAGAGATTGACGGCATTCCCTGCACCGGAACCTTCTATTTCTATATCAAGCAGACACTCGCAGGCAACAGTTACTCCGCTCCGTCTGGACATGGATACTCCTATGCGTATGAGTACATGAACTTCGTCGATATGCATCTCGATGTGGATGCCGGGGATTTGTACGACATCGGCCTTGAGTATAACTCGCTGTTGAACCCGGCCAACAATATCGACATGTCCATAACCCTTCCTGTGAGTGATATCCCGGCCATCCCGAATGACCAGTTGCTCTACGCGCTGTACTACATCGATGGCGGTGGCCAGCCGACGAGGATGTGGCACTCCAAGGGCAAGGACGACTACGGAACGCTTCTGGATCATATCGCCCTTTGTGCAAGGCGGCTCCGGCAGCTTCCCTCGAAGCGTCTCACCGGAGATATCTTCACCTCACTGCATATCGACCTTAACAGTGTCATCGTTGATGACAAATACCTCAGTGCGGCCTATGCCGTCAACTCCGTAGAGGTGCAGGCACTCGATGATTCATGCAACTGCGAGTTGGTGGAGCTGCCGAAGTTCATCAATCCGGATATCCCTCTGCAAGGAGATAACTGTATCCAAGTCGCAAGGTTCCCAGTGCAGATCAGTTCCTGCATCCGCTGCATGGACTTCATCATCGTCAAGACCATCAACAAACAAATCCTGCGGTTCGATACGATCACCCGGCATCTGGAGACGCTGTATTCGTCTACGGCACCCTTTGATATCTTCCCGGCAGACGACGGCTTTGTGCGTGTTGACAGCACGACAGCCTATTACTGCGACTATCGCGGCATCGTCCGGGACACCGTCCCATTGCCGTCAACCTATGCCGGATTCATTACATATTTCAACGGGGCCTTCTGCATGTACTATTATTCTGTCGGCTATTCCGGAACCGGGTACGGCAGAGTGTTTTCCGGTTTGATGACACCGCCTTCGTCGGCAGTTACTCCTACGGCAACACATGTAGCAGGCGGCTCAACAAATGACTACGGGGACCAGATGTATGGAGAGCTGCGCAGTGCGCTGGTGACAAAGAACCAGATCGTTGTCAATACCACCGAGGGAGCATTCCTGCACGACAAGCGTTACCATGGACGGAATATCGTAAACCAGATCGGAATCGACTATTGCGACATCAAGGCCATCGATGACAACTATTGGGTTGAGTGCCGTCCGACAACGGACATGGCCCACCTATGCAGGAGAACTTCCATCCTCACAGCGGAGGATATCGACACCATCGGCAGGTATTCCCAGAAGGCCGCAGTGAGCATGGCCAATGCCGCCAATATCTATGACCATGCGTCGGTGTACAATTACAAGACGCAGGAGTGGCACCTGCTCTGGGCCAGCGGCATGGATTACAATACCGCCATCGATGTGATGTTCATCTTCGGGGATCTGTACTATGTGACGGACGAGGGCATTTACAAGTATTGTCCGGGATATGAATCGGAGTGGGACTGACAAAATAATTGAAAAGTAAACCAGAAAATAATTGAAAAAAGTACCAGAATGGAACAGACAGCAACAGTTCAGATTATCAGCCTTGTGCTGAACTTCATCCTCGGCAGCGGTCTTGTCGGCACCCTTCTCTTCTTCAAGCCGAAGAAGCGCAAGGAGACGGCAGAGGCCAAGGGAGAGGAACTCAAAAATACGGAGCAGATTGTCACCCTTCAGTCCGCGCAGATCAAGCGACTGGACGGCAGGGTTGAAACCCTCGAAAAGAAGGTGGACAAGCTCTCGGAGATTATCGAGACAAAGGATGTGGAGATTTCAGAAAACCGCCATGTCATCCGGCAGGCTTTCAAGTGCGATGCAATTGACAGTCCGGAGAAATGCCCGGTGCTGATTCTCAAGGCGGAGTACGATCGCAAGCACCGCCTGCAGATCGAGAAGGAAGCCGAAGAAGCAAAGATCCGGGAGGAGGCGGTTTCCGCAGAATGACACCTCGTGGAATTCGCAATTGCAATCCCTGCAACATCCGACTTTCAAAGACGGCATACAAAGGAGAGATCGTTCCCTCCCAAGATACTGCATTCAAGCAGTTCAAAAGCATGGCCTACGGATACCGGGCCGTTTTCGTGCTGCTGCATTACTATTATCACCACTATCGCCTCAAGACGATCCGGCAGATGATAAACCGCTGGGCACCTCCTTGTGAGAACGACACAGGGAGTTATGTCCGCCATGTGGCCGAGGCCGTCTTGCTGGCCCCGGATGCGACGGTGGACATCACCAGCAAGGAAACGATGATACTTGTGGTGTGCGCGATGTCAAAGGTCGAGAACGGCATCCCGGCCAACATCGACGAGGTCATTGCCGGATGGGATCTCTATAAGAAAGACAGACCTTAGAAAAGACTATGGCACGAAGAATAGCGGATCTGCTCATCAAGATCGGTGCGGACTCATACGAGTTCCAGCAGAAGACCAGCCAAGTGGAGAAGAGCCTGCAGAAGTTCGACAAGCAGCTCGCCTCCATCGGGAAGAGTCTGTCGTTGAAGCTCACCGCACCGCTGACGGCCCTTGGTGCTGTGGCCATCGCCAATGCTGATACGCAGGCGAAGGCCGAGGCCAAGGTGCAAACGGCTATCAAGGCCACCGGGAATGCTGCAGGGTTCTCTCTTGATCAGTTCAAGCAGATGGCCACCGAGTTCCAGAACATCACTCTGTTCGGGGACGAGACCATCCTCAATGATGTAACGACGCGCCTGTTGTCGTTCACCAATATCACCGGGGACAATTTCAAGAGGACGCAGAGCATCATCCTCGATATGGCCACCGCGCTGGAGATGGATCTGGGTTCTGCGACAACGCAGCTCGGCAAGGCCCTCTCCGATCCTATCACCAAGCTCTCGTCCCTTTCGAGGGCCGGAGTGACCTTCACCGAGGAGCAGGAGAAAATGATAAAGACGATGGCCAAGGCCGGAGATGTGGCTGGAGCGCAGACCGTCATTCTTGATGCTCTTGAAAAGAAGTTCGGAGGGCAGGCCAAGGCCGCAGCGCAATCCGGAGTGGGTGCGCTGCAGCAGCTGAAAAATGCATGGGGAGATTTCCTTGAGATGCTCGGAGGCGTGATGACTCCGGTCATCAACAAGGTCTCCAAGGCCCTCATGGGAGTGATAAACATCCTCTCGGCCATGAGTCCGGAGCTCCAGAAGGTCATCGTAGTAATCGGAGGTATTGCCGCAGCGATCGGCCCGGTGAGCCTCGGCATCAGTGGCATCCTGCGCCTGCTCCCGGCACTCAAGACCGGGTTCCTTGCGCTGATGAGTCCGGTGGGTGCTCTTGTGGCAGCGGTGCTTGCGCTGGCCGCTGCATTCGTATATGCCAAGCAGAAAAAGAAAGAGCTCATCGACGACATGGCCACAAAGTACGAGGGCCTATCGATGGGAACTCTGGAGAGGAACCTCAAAGAAAACCGTCGCTTACAAGCGGTGAATGAGAACGAGTCTCCGTTCCAAGGTCAGTCCTTGGCCTCGAAGATAGACTACGCGCTGAACAAGGGTAATCGTCGCAGGGAGCTCGAAACGGAGGAGGCCGCACTCGAAGAGGCAATCCGCAGGCGCAAGGCTGCAATTGCAGAGCAGGAGAAGGCCGAGGCGGAGTCCGCAGCGATCGCTCAGCAGATGTCGGATGCTATGGCTAATGCTATGGCCGGGGGCCTTAACACCGTCAACACCGCCACCGAGGAGACCACCGGACTCATCGGGGAGCTGCAGGCGAAGATTGCCGAATTGGAGAAAAAGAAACTCCTCCCGGAATCGACGGTCGACGACATCGCAGCGGCCAATGCCGAGATTACCGACCTCAAGGAGCAGCTGGACTTCCTGCAGAACATCACTCCAGAGCAGGCCGCAAGGATGAAGAACCGGGGAAGCGATGACTTGAAGTTGCCGGATATAAAAATCCCGATGCCGAAATTGGAGTACGAGATGCCGGACTTGAAGCCCGTCACATCACAATACCAGCAGCAGGCGCAGGAGATCTTCAAGACTGTCCGGGAGGGCATCTATGGCTGGGCAGACGATACATCTGCCGGGTTGCAGGAGAATATGAGCGAGACGGTGCAAGCCGTCGAGACCTATACTACAGCACTGACCGAGAAGGGATGGAAGTTCTCTGATGCTCTGGAGCAGGTGGCTTCAACAATGAAGGCCACCATGGATCGGTTCGATCAGACGGTGTCGCAGTTCCTTGCGGATGCAATAACGGAGGCGGCAGACGCGCTGGGCAAGATGATCGCAGGTGACCTCGGCTTCGAGGGGTTCATGAATGCGATCCTGCTGCAAATGGCGCAGTTCCTCAAGAACATCGGTGCGCAGCTCATCGAGTTCGGTGTGATGATTATCGCCTTCAAATCGACGCTTAAATCGGTGCTGGCGAACCCGTGGGCAGCTATCGGTGTGGGTGCTGCGATGGTGGCGGCAGCTGCAATCATGACGGCACTCATCAATAAGAGTGCGCAGGAAAGCGTCCCGGCCCTCGCGTCCGGAGGTCTGGCCTTCGGAAAGACCTATGCGCTGGTCGGGGACAATGCCAACGCAGCCGTCGATCCGGAGGTCATCGCACCTCTGTCCCGGCTCCAGCAAATGATCCCGGCAGCGGCTCCGCAGAGCATGAACATCACCCTTGGTGGCGAGCTGGTGGCCAAGGGCCGGGACTTAGTGTATGTACTTAACAAGGAGTCATTCAAGAGCTCCGTAATGGGAGGATAGACAACAATGGCAGAAAATGGACTATTGATATCGCAGCTTCCGGCTGCGTCGAGTGCGGCAGAGACAGACCTCATCGAGATTGAGAGAGGTGGCCGCAGTTATAAAATCACTCTGGCAGAGATTGGAACCGCGCTCGGTCTTGACGAGTTTGTGGAGCAAATCCTTGATGTGCTTGGATAAGGAGGCAGGTTATGGCAGATTTTTATAGTGTTGTCCATCGGCTGGATTGGATTCTGGGCCGGGCCGAAGAGTACCTTACCGAGAAGGGAGTGGACTGCAGCAATGCCCATACGATGCTGGATTATGTAAATCTCATCTGCGATGTTCCTAACGACATCGTGCATGTCCGGAACGGACGCGAGCTGTTTCTGAACAATACCGAAATCGAGAAGTTCCCGGAACTGATGCAAGAGGACACATTCACATCGTGTTACAAGATGTGCTATGGCTGTACGGCTCTCCGGACAGTGCCTTGGCTGAGCACCCACAATGTGACGGACTTCATTTATGCGTTCTATGGCTGCACGAATCTGACTTACATCGAGCATATCGACACCAGCGAAGCCACCTCGGTCGGGGAGATGTTTCATGGGTGTAAGAACCTCGTGACTATTGACTCTCCGCTGGATTTCAGCAAGGTGACCTCGCAGTGCGACACGACCTTCACCACCTGCTCGGCCCTGCAGAATATGACCTTCGAAGGAACCATCAATGTGGATATCTGGATCAACGGCTGCACGAAATTGACGGTGGCCAGCCTGCTGTCAGTACTCAATGCTCTGGCAGATCTGACGGGTACCGGGCTGTCCCGAAAGATCACCCTCGGATCCCGGAATACCGCGAAACTCACTGCGGCCCAGCTTGCAATCGCCACCGATAAGGGGTGGGTGCTGGGATAAGAAAAAATTATTATCTTTGCAGCGATAGAGTTGGTGACTGGGTTCAAAGGTCTGCTGCTGTCAGTCTTGACACCATCGGAGGAATCGTCACTCGGCTCTATTTTTTTATTGCCTCATAGCAGAACGGCCACCGGGAAAGGTGACCGTTCTTCGTTTCTGTAGCTATTTCCGGGCTGCTGTCCGGCAACATGGAAACTTTATGGATAAACACTCTGGAGTCGTTTCGCAAGCGGCTCTAAGCCTTTGGCACAAGGCGGCTCGATGGCTCAGAGTGAAGTCCGTTCTGACAGCAAAGGTAGTGAAAAATATTGCACATTCAAATCTGCCGGAGAAACTCCTTGTTACCGTTGAATAGAGAGTCCTGCGGCACCTGCCCACCTTTTGAGTCCGAGCATTGATTCTGCGGCATTTTGTGCCTCGACGGACGGCTGCGTAGGTTCCGGGTGCTGGCCGTTGATGATTTCGGAAAGTTTCTCCATGTCGTGGTTGACTTTCTGGTCTGTGATCCTCGCGTAGATCTGCGTCGTGTGGATGTTGGTATGGCCGAGCATTTTTGAAACGCTCTCGATGGGCACTCCGTTTCCGAGGGTGACGGTGGTGGCAAAAGTGTGCCGGGCCATGTGGAAGGTGAGCTCCTTGGGGAATCCGCACACAGCTGAGATCTCCTTCAGATATTCGTTTGTCTTCTGGTTCGAGGGCATGGGGAAGACCTTGTTGCCTTTACCTTGGCCTTTGTACTTCTCTATTAATTTAAGAGGTATATCCAGCAGGCGGACATTCACCGGAACCTTCGTCTTGGTGCGCTTGGTGGAAATCCAGAGGTTCCCGTCCGACCATGTGATGAGCTCGTCGTAGGTGAGGTTCTTCAAATCCATGTAGCAGAGTCCGGTGTAGCAGCTGAAGAGGAAGAGGTCGCGCACCTTTGAAAGCCGCTCGGAAGCGAACTCCTTGTTGTACAGAACATCGAGTTGCTCGGTGGTGAGGTAGCCTCTGTCCACCTTGTCCAGATGGAGGTTCTGCATCTTGAACGGATCTCCAATCACCCAGCCGTTATTCCGGGCCATCTTGTAAATGCTGGAGAAGCGGTGCAGAGTCTTGACCGTCGTATTGTTGTTGAGCTTGTTGACTGTCCGGAACCACATGTACAGCTTGTCGAGGAACTCCCGGTTGATGCTGGTGAGCGGCAGGTCGGCCACATGGAATTCTTCGTGGAGGAAGCGGCTGATTCGGTCGCGCAGCACCTTGTATCTGAAGAAGGCTTCCTTGCCGTAGCCCTGCGTCTGGAGCAGCGGTTCGTATTCGTTGATGAAGCGGTTGCACAGATCCATTATGGTCATGCACCGTTCATTGTCAAGGCTCATCGTATCGTACTTGAGCTTGTTCGCGTCGAGGACTTCTCCTTTGTAAACGGTGTCGTAGTACTTCCTGCGGAAGCTGTCTTTGAACTGTTCGAGAGTCTCGTTGAGTTCCTTGTCGGCCTTGGTGATGCCGACGGTCTTGTACTCTTTCGGGAGCCAGCGTTCCGGGAGGACTGAGAGCTTTGTGGAGACATGGCTCATCTTGCCGTTAATGGTGATACGAGCGAGGATCGGAGCTGTGCCGTCCTTCTTGAGTTTTCCCTTCTGGATCACATAGATCAGAGAGAAGGTCGCTTGGGCCTGCAGGGTTTTTTCGTCTTTGGATATCATATCTTTGCTTTTATGGTTGCAAAATTAGTTTGCAAGTATTTATTTATCACCATATTGGCATAGACAATGAAGGACATCGGAATAGAAAATTAGCGTCAGGTTACGCGGTGTCGGTTACATTTTCTGCGAATGTGGTCACAGTCTCGAAATTTCTGGTCACATCCCGGCAATATCCGGGGGTTCTGTTCCCCAAAAGTCCGAAGGTTCTGAACACCGCAATAGGTTATGGAGGGTTGAATACGGTTACTAATAACTTACGCCATTATGACTTTTCTTGTCTTTTCGGCCCTCAAAAGGGGCAGACAAGGGGTGACATAGCCGGAGTGCTGGTAACCAGAACCTCCGGACTCCTTGGCCGGGTTTGTCTCGGCTGGAGGCTCTGTAACTCTTTGATTGTTAAAGGGTATGGGACTTTTGTCTTTGCTTGCGGAGTGCAATAAAAAAAGGAAATCAAGCATCTAAGTGCTTGATTTCCAATGTTTTACGCGGAGGAAGAGGGATTCGAACCCCCGGACCCTTGCGGATCAACAGTTTTCAAGACTGCCGCCATCGACCACTCGGCCATTCCTCCAATATTTTTTAAGAGCTTGCTCTTTCCATTCAGTGTTTTTATCGCAACCATGCTCTGCAAGAGTGCCCTGTCATCAAGTCTCCGCCTTCGCAACCCGCCTTCGCAACCCGTCTTCTGCAACCCTGCCATCTCAACTCTGCCACCGAAGTCCCGCTTCTGCAATCCCGCCCTGCAACCCCACTTTCCAATCGGGCTGCAAATTTAGATAATTTTATCGATATCGCAAACGAAGATTAAATCATCTTCACAAACTCTCTCATTCCGTCGGTGGCCACCATTTTAATATGGCGAATCCGTGCATCTGCTATTCCCGGCGCTTTGGGGTCTATCAGATAAACCGGAGCGCTGTCAGGGGCATAGTGATACAGGCTTGCAGCGGGGTAGACGCTTAGGGAGGTGCCGACAATCAGCACCATATCAGCTTTTGAAACTATCTCTACCGCCTTCGTCATATTGGGTACGGCCTCGCCGAAAAAGACAATGTGCGGACGCAGCTGCACTCCATTCGGAGCCTTGTCGCCAAGATGCACTTCACCGTAGCCGACATCGTAAACTTCTTTTTCCGAAAAGCCGTCAACTTCGCAAAAGGTATTTTCGGGACGTACTTTGCACAGTTCACCGTGAAGATGCAACACATTGGTGCTGCCGGCTCTTTCGTGCAGATTGTCCACATTTTGCGTTATTACATCCACTTTAAAGCGTTTTTCCAACGAAGCGATGAGTTTGTGGGCTTCGTTTGGCGCAGCATTTTCAAGCTGTTTCCGCCTGATATTGTAAAAGTCCAAAACCTTTTTGCGGTTACGATACCAACCATCTATGGAGGCAACCTCCATAGGGTCGTAGTTGTCCCAGAGCCCGTCATTGTCGCGAAAGGTTCCGAGTCCCGATTCGGCGCTTACTCCTGCGCCCGTAAGTATTGCCAGTCTATCCATTTATCTCAAAATAATATTTTTTAGCCCAATATTCAAATAGCGGGTCCAGCACTATAGGCATATCCATAGAGTCGAAAGTTATGATTTCCTTCTTGCACAGGGCGTTTTTGAGCCGGAGCACATTGGCAGAGGAATTGAGCCCGTATTTGCTTATGACTTCGCTGGACGAAAACTTCTGATGTCCTTCGAGAATGGCTTTAAGGAGGCTCAGTTGGAAGGTTGTAAGAGAATCCATAGTGGCAATAAAGCGCGGTTCGTGAATGGAAATCATCATGTCCAAGGCCTCTAACAGCACGGGCTCCATTATATAACCCTTGCTTAAAGAATCGCAGATGGAGGCGAAATGGTTTATATACCAGATGTTTTGCCGGAATAGTTTGCATACTCCTAAGAGCAAATCCCTTTCTATCACCTTGCCGCTAACCAAAAATCCCTTAACCACATAGTCTATAATATCTTTGGCATCGATTGGATTGATGGGAACATGCTCCACCGTGCGATGAAAAAGACCACGCTGTTCGAAGATTTCTTTCATGGCGTTCACCTGCGAGCCGGTGAAGATAAAGGTGCAGAGCTTTTTTTGTTCGGGGGTAAATTCTTTCAGTATTGAACTCAGAAGAATGCAGGTTTTTCCATCATCGCTGAAAAGGAGAAAGTCCTGAAATTCTTTAATAAGAATAAAACAACGCTTGCCCGTAGCTTCGGCTATTCGCAGGGGAAGTGTAATTATGGCCTTGAAGTCAGCTTCATTAGCATCTTCTTTGAGGGTAATCACCTTATCCTCATTTGCAAAAACTTCTTCATCAAAAACAAAAGAGGAACCCTCTAAATAAGTTGAAACAGCGCTTGCATATTCATCAGGAGTGGTGCAGAAGAGCCTGAGCACGGTGTTTCCGAATTTCAGCATAAAGGTCTCACGGTCCCGGATACCCAAAAGAGACGATTCTGCCACCTCGAATTGTTCCCCCGCGATGCGCATATTGTAGAAGGTCTGCTGGATGAGGGACGTTTTACCCGTTTTCGGGGGTTCGTAGATAAGCACGTTTTCTCCTTGTGAAAGCAGATTGGAGAGAATCATGCCCTCGCTCTTGCGCCCGATATGGTGTTTTCCGGTTACGTATTTGTTGTAAATAAAAGCTCCGTTCATATTGCATCAATTTATTTTAGCATTGGGTGGCAGTTCTCTGCCGGGAAAAAGGATGTTTTTAGTATTAAGCGGCATTTCTCTGCCGAAAAAGGTAAATTAGCATTAGATGGCATCTTTATGCCGAGAGGGGATAAGCAAGGTAACACTTTTGTTGTATAAATGCAAATTTAATGAAATATTTTGCAGATAAAATTAAATTTTGTATTTTTGCATCCCAAATTTTTATTGAAGGCTGTGGGGCCAGAAAAGAGCCGCGGATAAAGCGGACGCCTCCGGTCAAAACTTTTTAAGTTTTTTAACATGTACGCAATCGTAGAAATTGCAGGCCAGCAGTTCAAGGTGGAAGCCGGAAATGAACTTTTCGTGAACCGCCTTCCTCAGGCCAAAGACAGC